>Ga0208040_1001779_pt1 | contig 20389 bp, 20 predicted proteins | sample AD_UKC083_MetaG_FD_184431 | JGI IMG/M metagenome (GOLD analysis project Ga0208040, IMG submission 184431) | Active sludge microbial communities of municipal wastewater-treating anaerobic digesters from USA - AD_UKC083_MetaG (SPAdes) (version 2) | ecosystem: Engineered > Bioreactor > Anaerobic >...
GGCGCGTGTTTTCTTATATCCATTGTAAAAGATTCGACGTACACGCCGGGCCATGGATTCACTGATATTTCAAATAATTATCGCGCTGGACTGCCACTCAACGAATTGAAGGGGCGCGAAACCTACGTTGAACTGGCGCGCTGCGGTGAGCAACAGAGGATGACTGCGAGCGTGGCCACGCGATGGTAGGTACTTGTTTCCGGCTGTTGACGGGCGAAGGAAAGGATTGGGGGAAATGAGGGGTGAATTTGCTGGGAATTGGGAATTGGGAACTAGCAACTAGAGACTGAACTAGGAACTAGGAACTAGCAACTAGCAACCGGTTTGTTGCGACTGGAAAACGGCTTGGCCGTATGCCTGCACACCACGTCTTTGTGTTTTTCCTTGCGGTCCCCTGGGGCCTTTCCCGTTCCACAGAGGCCTATTTAGCACCGCCGATGCGACCTACGGCACACCCCATACGTAGCCCGTAATCCCCTTGAGCGTCCAACCATCGGTAACCATATAGTCTCGTTCTGTTACACTCGTGGTGAACATGTGTAAATCCGAGGAGGCATAGATGAGGTGATACAGAGCGGTGGCGGAACAGTCTGCCGAAGTGGCGATGCATCCTAGCGAGCCTTCGAGTCTCCACCCCTGGCTGACCAGAGCGTTGATTTCGGACTGTTCGGTGGCGCAGGTGTGAGCGACCTTCGTTTCGTGGTACAGCCGGCGAAGAGGCACCAGGCCCCACTGACAGGGCTGCGCATACACGTAAAACCTCACGCCTTCCGACGTGTAGCCGTGCGGGGTTCCTTCGTCGGGGCTGACCGAAAACAGATGGTCACCGTTGGAACGATAGGAGCGATAGATCGGATACCGGCTTGGGCTGGTTCTGCAAGAGCAGGGGTCACCAGGTTTGGCACAAACGAACAATCCGCTGCAATCCGAGTCCGAACAGCAAGAAGAGTTGGGAATGCATTGATTGCCACAAAGCTTGGTGGACGGAGGGCACGAGCACGCCTGTCCGACGCAAATCTGATCTCCCGTGCAGTCGGTATCGGTGCAGCAGGAGGAGTTGGGAATGCATTGGGAGCCGCATGGTTTCCACCCGTTGGCGCATTGGCATTCGTTGGCCTGGCAGGTTTCTCCCGTCTTGCAGTCACCGCACGACAACGTACCCCCACAGCCGTCGGAAACACTTCCGCATTGCGCGTTGAGAGCATCACAGGTTTTTTTCAGGCAGCCACAGTGGTTGGGGACCCCACTGCCGCCGCAGGTTTCCGGCGAAACACAAGAGCCACAATCGAGCGTGCCGCTACATCCATCGGATACGATCCCACAACTGGCGCCAATTTCCTGGCATGTTTTGGGGACACACGCGGTCGATCCGCAGACATTGGGTTTTTCTCCGCCGCAATGCTGGCCCGCGGGGCATGCGCCGCAATCGACCATCATGCCGCACCCATCGTCGACCATTCCGCATTGGGCGTTCAATTCCACGCAGGTTTTGGCGCGACACCCGCATTGATTGTCTTTTCCGCCGCCGCCGCAAACGAGCGGAGCAACACACTCACCGCAAGACAGCACATCATCGCAACCGTTGGATACGAGCCCGCATTGCGCCCCCGCGGACACGCAGGTTTTGGCTACGCACGCGTTCGCGCCGCACCGATTCGGGCCATCGCCACCACAATACAGGCCGCCAGAGCACTGTCCGCAAGACACCACGCCACCACAGCCATCCGGTGCCTTTCCACATTCCGCTCCCAATCCCAAGCAGGTTGCCGGTTTGCACGACGACGAATCCGTCCCAGCCTCGTGCAACGGCCCCGACGGCAACGCGGACGTTTCTCCCTGCTCGGACGCACAACCCCATGCAAACCACGTCCACAAAAAAGGGAGCCACTTCGCATATCTCCCGAACATGGTAAACATTATGCCCAAGGCTCCGAACTCCGCAATGCCCGCCCGTGCAAAGCGCAAAAGCCAGGAAGCCCATCGGTTGACAAAACCAGCCGACCCGTCGAAGACAACCAATGAGTCATGGGTCACTTTCAAGATCTATTTCCTTCCGACTGCACCACGTTACCGCTGTTCAATGGCGAATTGTTGGTGTCGCGTTCCCATGCGCTATTTTGTGCCATACCGGCGACGCACGTGAGCCTGGTTCACGAGTTGCTCGACGGTTCGGATGATGTCAACCTGCCGGATTCATTAGTGAATTCTCTGCGTGGGCACGGCTTCGGAGGTCCCCCTCGAACGGCCAAACCGCCTTCGCCTTCCGTGCAGATTCAATTGACCAACGCCTGCAATCTCGCTTGTTCCTATTGCTGCACCAACTCGGGCGTGCCTCGCCAACAGGAAATCGACCGATCGACTGCCTTTGCCATTATCGATGATGTGCTGAGCGTGCATGGCCCCGGTACACGCGTATCGCTTCTCGGCGGAGAACCGCTTGTCGTCCCGTGGGCCATCGACCTTGCGGAATGCATTGTCCAACACGGCTTGCAGCTCACCATTTTTACGAACGGTTTGCTTCTGCACGACGAGCCGTTGGCGAAACGTCTCGGAGCGCTGGGAAAACAAGGCGCGCAAGTGCGTGTGTCTCTTGCGGGAGCCACCGCGGAATCCTGCGATCGGGTTTCGCACCGGCCACGATTCGATGCCGTGATTCGCGGTATCCATACGCTTTCGCGCTTTGGCCCCCCTGCCCATGTCGACCTCATGCTTTTGCCCGATCAGGTCGAGGAGGTCGCCCAACAACTGGCGACTCTTCGTGCGCTGTTGCCACCTCAAACGCCCATCGCGCTTGGGATTGCCTACTTATCTGGGCGTGAAAAAGGCGCGAATCTCTTTGCTTCGCGGGCCGAGCTCGAACGCGCTCTGGACCGGATCTCGTTCGAAGCGGGAGAGGTCATTCCCGCCGCTCGACCGCAACCGCTTGCCGATCGTCGGGAAGGCTGTTCGTGCGCGTTGGGGCATCATCTGCACGTTCGCTCCGATGGAACCTTGTTCACATGTTTCAAAATGGAAGAGCGCGTGGGGGACCTTCGCAGCATGAGCTTTTCGCAAGGTCTTCGAAGTCTTCAGAAGCATGCTCGACCTGTAGAATTGCTGGCCTATTGCAAAGATTGTCCGTTGGCGACGCTCTGCGGGGGTGGGTGTCGTTCCGAAAACCTTCAGTACACGGGCGACGGTGATGTGCCGGTATGTGGCCCCTGGCGCGTTCGTGTGCTCAGTGAATTGCTCGCCGAAGATCACGTGACCGCGCTCGAATGGCCGGCCACGCACTTGCTTGCGGAAGCCCATGCGCGAGGAATCGAAGGCCCCGCGGCGTTGTATCCCGTGGTGCCCTCCCGTCATCTCATCGATACATAAATGCGTTATTCACAAGGCATTTCCGAATAATCGCAGGCTTCGAGGCGCATCGCGACATCCTGCACTCGATCGGGGAATTTCCGGCTCAATCGCGCTTTTCGCAGGTTCGCGGCCACGATCTTCGCCACTTGCAGCGTTCCCTTATCCGCCCATCGCTCCAGCCAGGGAAAGCCGCGATCCGGGTCGGCGGCCACGAAGACGGAGGGAGCGAATTCGAGTGCTTTTCGCAGGACTCGATGAGCCTCCTTGTCCCGCGGATCAGAAAGACAGGCTTGCAGGGCTGCATCCCCGATACCGAAAGCGAAGGATACGGTGTCTTTGTTTGTGAGCAGCGGCGGATGGGCAAGCGCCACCAACGCCGCACGATGCTCGAGAAGCGACGGTTGTTCCAACCAATGTTGTAAGATCGATTTCAGCTCCTGGATGTCGTTCATCGCAATTCGTTGCAACCCGAACGCGCATCCTTCGCGCATTCTCCAGCGAGGGTCGTTCGCCGCCTGTCGAAGCATGCTTTCGATGAGCCGACGACCGGACGCGTTTTCTTCCGGATGGAGTTCCGCCAGAGCTTGTATGGCCACGAAAGGGAGGTATTCCTGGGGATGATTGGTGGGGGCGGCCGCGGGCGAGATCGAGGCCCACTGCATCATTTGTTCTTTCCAGCCCACGGTTTTGTTGAATTCCTTGGCGCCATCCGCGAAGGTCCAAGCCAATTCGAGATTGGCGCGAGGTCCGGGCAACCCCGAACGCTCCAGAAGAAACGCGGCCATCTGCTCAGGGTCTTCGTGGAGCTTTCGCAGCAACGAGGGCAGGCTTTTCGATTTCACCGATCGGGTCGCTATCATCGTTGAAAGTCGGAGGCAATGCGGAGCATGGCCTCAGCAGGGCATCGGCAAGACAGCTCTTACGATTTGGAAGGGAGAGGAACGAGAACGCCACTTTCCCTTGTCATTCTTCTGCATTAGGCATTGTGTTGCTTTTGCATTCATTCTGATCGCCTTGTCGAGGACATCATGATCATCCACGGTTTTCAACTCGTCGACGAACGGTATGTCGCCGAGATCAAGTCCCAAGCGCGTCTGTATCGCCACGTGCAGACCGGTGCGCAATTGCTGTCTCTCATCAACGATGATGAGAACAAGGTTTTTGGCATCACGTTTCGCACGCCTCCCAAGGACTCGACGGGTGTTGCTCACATCCTCGAACACTCGGTGTTGTGTGGTTCGCGCAAATATCCGGTCAAAGAGCCTTTCGTGGAGTTGCTCAAAAGCTCGCTCAAAACCTTTCTCAATGCCTTCACTTACCCCGACAAGACCTGTTATCCGGTGGCGAGCCAGAACACACAGGATTTCTACAACCTCATCGACGTCTATCTGGATGCCGTATTTTTCCCCAACCTCACGCCCGAGGTGTTGATGCAGGAAGGATGGCATTTCGAAGCCGAATCCGAGTCCTCGCCGCTCACGATACAAGGCGTGGTGTTTGGAGAAATGAAAGGCGTGTATTCGTCGCCGGATAGTGTCCTCGGAGAGACGACCCAACAATCGCTTTTCCCGGACAATACCTATGGCCTCGACTCTGGCGGTAATCCCCGCGACATTCCGCGTCTCACGTTCGAAGCGTTCAAAGCATTCCACGAGAACTACTATCACCCCTCGAACGCGCGCGTGTATTTTTGGGGCGACGACGATCCGGACGAGCGTCTTCGCCTGGTCGATGCGTATCTTCAGCAATTTCAGGCAAAAAAGATCGATTCGACGATTGCTATCCAACAGCCATTTTCTTCCCCGCGATACATCGAAAAGAAGTATGCGTCGTCGGAGCCTTCCGAAACCGACCGCGCGATGGTCACGGTCAATTGGCTATTGCCCGAAGTCACCGATCCGCAGACCACCCTGGCGTTTCAAATACTCGATCACGCGCTTTTGGGAACACCGGCTTCGCCCCTGCGAAAAGCTCTCATCGATTCGGGCTTGGGGGAAGATCTCACAGGGGCGGGGGTCGAAACCGATCTACGGCAAATGTACTTTTCCACCGGCCTCAAAGGCATCGATCGGAATCGAGCCGAAGACGTCGAAACGCTCATCACCAAGGAACTTCAGGCGTTGGTGGATCAAGGGATTCCCCGGGACTTGCTCGACGCTTCCCTTCACTCGACGGAATTTCATCTTCGGGAAGCGAATACGGGGAGCTACCCTCGCGGACTCATCTTCATGCTGCAATCGCTTCGTTCGTGGTTGTACGACGCCGATCCCTTGGGCCCCCTTGCGTTTGAAAAACCGTTGGAATCCATCAAAGCCAAGGTCCGCGAGGGCGGGTATTTCGAAAAACTCATTCGCGATCATCTTCTCGAAAACCCGCATCGATCCCGGGTGTTGCTGGTTCCCGACCCTGAAGAAGGGGCTCGTCGCGACGCGCAAGAACAACAATTTCTTTCCGAGCGCAGGAAAGGTCTTACTGACGACGACGTCCGCCAGGTGATGGAGCAAGCGCGTCATTTGAAAGAAAGACAACAGACTCCGGATAGCGAGGAAGCCCTTGCCACCATCCCCACGTTATCGATCGAGGATCTACCGCGTCTCGGCAAGCGCATCGCGCAAGAGCGCCTGCCGCTGGGAACGCAAGAAGAGGCTGTGTGCTTCCATGACCAAAACACCTTTGGAATCGCGTACTTAGACATTGCCTTCGATATGTCGGTCGTGCCTCAACAAGACATTCCGCTCTTGCCCTTGTTTGGACGCGCGCTGCTCGAGACCGGGACGGCGCAACAAGATTTCGTGACGTTGTCGCGTCGCATCAGCGCCAATACAGGGGGAATCTGGCCGGATATGTTCTTGTCGACGACCCAGCAAGGCACGACGAGCGCGTGGTTCATGCTGCGTGGTAAGGCCATGCTCGACAAGGGAGAGGAACTGACGCGGATCATGCGGGAGGTGCTTCAGAGCGCGCGCTTTGAAGATCGAGAGCGCATTCGTCAACTCTTGCTGGAGGAAAAGGCGCAGATGGAGATGGGCATCATTCCATCGGGCCATGGGATGGTCGATGCGCGGATTCGGTCACGATATTCCGAAGCGGCGTGGCTCAGCGAGCAGACGGGCGGAATCAGTTATCTATTTTTTGTTCGCGATCTTTTGTCGCGCTTTGAGGAAATGTGGCCTTCCGTGCTCGAGCGATTGCAGGGGTTGCGTCGACGACTGTTCAACCAGCGGCATATTCGTGTGAACATCACGCTGGACGAGGCGGGGCTTGGTCAGTTCAAACCGCATGTCGAGGCGTTATTTCACGAGCTTCCGAACGAGAGGGTGGAAACACAAACCTGGGATCGCAGTGTGGATCTGACGTCGGAAGGACTGACCATTCCCGCCCAGGTTCATTATGTGGGCAAGGGTGGAAATCTGCGCGATCAGGGGTATACGTTCCACGGTTCGGCGCTGGTGATCGGGCGGTTTTTGCGGACCTCATGGCTTTGGGATCAAGTTCGTGTGCAAGGCGGGGCGTATGGCGCGTTCTGTCGTCTGGACCGGCTGTCGGGAGTATTTACGTTCACGTCGTATCGGGATCCGAATCTTGAACGGACGTTGCGGGTGTTCGATGAGACGGCGGAGGCGCTGGCGCGAGTGTCTTTGCCGCGCAAGGAGTTGGAGAAAAACATTCTGGGAGCGATTGGGGATCTGGACGCGTATATGTTGCCCGATGCCAAGGGGCATGTGGCATTTTTGCGCAGTTTGACGGGTCAGACGCAGGAAACGCTCGATCAGATCCGAAGGGAAGTCTTCGAGACCGAAGAGCAGCACTTCCGGGATTTTGCCGCGGCGTTGGGTCGACTCAAGGAGCAGAGCACGTTGGCTGTTCTTGGCGGAGAAGAGTCGATTCGAAAGGTTGCCGGACCCCTTGGGCTTCACGTAATCCCGGTTCTCTAGCTTCGACCGTCCACGATTTCGCGCCACTTCTGGTATCACCGGGACAACCTATTCATCACGGGACTGTGCTAGGGTGCGTCGCATCTCGATGAGCGGTGCTCGAAAACATCGTCCGGGCAACGACACCTCATCTATTTTCGTTCGCCGGTTTCGAACCGGTTAAGAGGCATCATGAGGACGTACGAATCTGTCGGCGTGGCTGTGCCGGAAATTCTTCTTCCGAAGCAAGAGTTGTCGAAAACGAAATGGGCCGTGGTCGCGTGTGATCAGTACACTTCGGAGCCCGAGTATTGGCAGAAGGTCGAGCAGGTGGTGGCCGATGCACCATCCACGCTGCGGTTGATCTACCCGGAAGTATTTTTATCGGAGTCTGCCGCGGATGCGGAAAAGCGAATTTCTCAGATCCGCGCCAACATGCAAGCCTATCTCGAAGCGGGAAATCTCGTGGGTCACGACGGCATGATTTACGTGGAGCGGTTGGCGGGCGGCCGCATCCGAAAGGGATTGGTATTGTGTGTCGATCTCGAGCGTTATGACTTCAACAAGGGGTCGACCTCGCTCATCCGGGCTACGGAAGGAACGATCCTCGATCGTCTTCCGCCGCGTATCAAGATTCGCGATGGGGCCTCGTTGGAGCTTCCACACATCATGGTGTTGATCGACGATCCGGATAACACGGTTTTCGGTCCGCTGACGGAAGGGAAGGGCAAGCTGGAGAAGGTTTATGATTTCGATTTGATGTTGGGGGCGGGTCATCTGACGGGGTACTTCGTGGGTGATCGGGGGCTGGAAGAATCGATCATGCGGAGTCTGGAAGCGTTGGGCAGTCCGGAAGCGTTCTCGAAGCGATATGGTTTGCCGGCGGATCAACCCGTGCTGTTGTACGCGATGGGGGATGGGAATCATTCGCTGGCGACGGCGAAAGCCATCTGGGAGAAAACGAAGGAGCAAGCGACGGACAAGGCGTCGGTGATGAACGATCCGCGGCGTCATGCGCTGGTGGAGATCGTGAATCTTCATGATTCCGCGCTGGAATTCGAACCGATCCATCGGGTGCTTTTCGAGTTGGGGGAAGGCAAAGACGTGCTCGGGCAAGTGCTGACGGGTCTTGTCGGGACGTTGCGGGAGGTGGAGTCGCTGCAAGCGATGAAAGAAGAGGTTATGGCGTCGACGTCTTCGGAGCAACGCATTGGGGTATTGCGAGGGAGCGGATATGGTGTGATTCATGTGGGGAAGCCCACCAGCAATTTGCCGGTGGGGTCGCTTCAACCGATTCTCGATGCTTTTGTGAAGGCGGGGGGGGCGCGTGAGATCGATTATGTCCACGGGACGGAGGCGGTGGAGCAGCTTGGGAGAAAGCCGAAGAACATTGGATTTTTCCTTCCTTCGATGAACAAGCACGATCTATTTCGCACGGTCATCGTGGATGGGGCGTTGCCTCGGAAGACGTTTTCGATGGGGGAGGCCGAGGAAAAGCGATTTTATATGGAGTGTCGAAAGCTGGGTTGAACCCAGGTCCTGGGCCGTCTCGTTCGGGGGCGGCATTCATCTCGCGAGAGCCAATCTTGAATGACTCGCCCGGCGACTATTTGAGGTGCCGAGGGAGTCGGCATCGCGGCTGAACGAGCTGGTGCTACGGCGATGCTGGATCTATCCCTATACGGATACTATACGGTCGATCAAGTGATTTCCTTCTCGCTTGGGTTGCGGTAACAAAAAGAAGGTGCCTTGGGCAAGGTGGGGTGGGCTCGCGGCTTATCCGGTTCGGGACGCGGTGAACGGGGAGGTCAGGTTGAGCTGGATTTACGCTGAAGTACGCTTTTGACCATGGTCAGGTCCTGTTTGCCCAATTCGCGTGTGATCACGAGAAGAAGGATCGTGACAGAGGTGACCAGAAAAACGAGTGGGAGGACCCATAATTTTCCGAAATAGGGAATGAACCATCCGAAAACGGATACGGCGATCAACGTTCCCACGACGCGCAGAGCGGTGGCAGGGGCCACGTAGGCACCAGCGGTTCGGAGCAGCATGAAGGCGCCGATGGCGGCGGCGATGAGCAGGGCGAGGGAGGTTGCGATGGCGGTATCGAGCAGCAGCGCGGATTCGTGGGAAGCGAGATAGCCGGCGGTGAAGCAAAGGGAAGCGATGAGGGCGGCGGCGATACCGGTAAATAGAGCGCTGAGCCGTTCGCGTCCGAGGCTCGTGAGCACGGTGGTTTCGATATAGAAGATAGCGAAAGCGCCTTGGCCCAGGGCGAGAATACGCAACGCGGTGCCGCCCCGTTCGCCGACTTCGTTGGGATACAGCAAGTGCAACAGGTGCGGTCCGAGGGCAGAGACGGTGGCGACCATCACGCAAGCGAATACGAGAGCCAGGCGCATGCCGGTGCGTACGTAAGCCGCCACAGCCTGGGGATCGTTCTGTGCTTTGGCCTTGGCGAGCATGGGAAACATGATGAACGTGAGGGTGATGAGCAATTGAAAGGGCAGGAAGGCGAAGAGCTGGCAAGCACGGTACACGCCGACGGTTTCATCGGCGGCCTGGCGCGCGAGGTCACCGGTCAAACCATGGCTGAGGGCGAGTTTGGAGGCGAAGTGTCCGAGAACGGATATATCGCTTTGCATGAGCAATTGCAGAAAGACCTGGCCGAGGGCGACGGGGAGGATGAATTGCAGGTGCTGTCGAACGGTGGGTCCGGCATCGCCGGGTTTGCCGAGGCCCGTGATGCGCAGGGCAATGGGAAAAATGAGGATGGCAGCGATGGCAAAGCCGATGCAGGCGCCGACGACGCCATGTCCACCGCGTGCGAAAAACCATCCGAGTCCGAGCAATCCGGCGGTTCGCAAAACGGCATAGGTAATATCGAGTCCGGCTTGCATGGTGAAACGTCGCATGCCGTTGAGGGCGCCGACGAGCGGGGCGTAAAGGCCGTAGAACAAGACGACGAGCGAGAGGATTTGCAGGGGACGGATGATGTGGGGGGCACCTTGGAAGGAGGCGTAGACGGGGGCGAAAAAGAAGAAGAGCAGGGCGATGGGGATGGCGATGGCGAGGTGGGTGCGGAAGGTTCTGCGCAGGGTGTGGCTGGTGAATTCATCGGGGGTATGGGCGATGGAGTGGGAGACGCCCTGGATGGATGAGGAGATGACGACGTTGTTGGCGATGCTGGTGATGGCGAAGACGCGGGCGAGGGCGCCGTAGCCATCGAGGCCGATGAGTCTGGGCAGCAGGGTTTGTTGGATGAGGCCGCTGAGGATGAAGAAGGCTTTTGCGGCGAGGACGGCGATGCCGCCGCGTCCGGCGGAGCGGGCGTTGTGGTTGGCTTGGGTTTTCACGAGGAAAAGGGGCGTAGCGCAGGGGAGGGATAAAGGGCAACAAGAGGTTTTGGCTTGACAGGGGGGAGCTGGTGAGTAGGATGTCGCGCCTATTGGTGACAATCCAGCTTAGCTCAGTCGGTAGAGCAGGCGGCTGTTAACCGCCGGGTCGCTGGTTCAAGTCCAGCAGCTGGAGCCATTTTTCTCTCGTCGCCAACCGACGGCGAGGGTCGGTAAACAGAAGCCCCCAAGGAGCGATCCGAGGGGGCTTCGCCGTTTCTACCCAGAACTCCGAGCGTTTCGCGTGCTGCGCGTGCCTCAGCGGCGCTCTCGCGCCTGCTCGCAGAGAGCGCCGAGCGAGCTCGGTGAGCGCCCCGTGGGACAGCTCTCCCGCTCTCTCTCCTGTCCCGTGGGGAGAGAGAAGCCGAGAGGCGTTTAACTGCGTACCCGGCGATCAACAGTCGGCCCCGTTGATCAACAGCTTCGGCGCCTGCGACGGGGCCGAGGCTGTTGATCATCGGGGCGAAGGCTCGCCAGGAGCGACGAACGATGCCTGCCGACGCAGGTGGCGAACCGACCGGCGAGCGTCAGGCGACGGCGTGGGCGCGGGCGGCGAAGGGCCTGTTGAGCGCTGGGGCGCTGTCCCAGCGGGTGCAAGTGAATCCAAGGCCCGGGCCTTCGACACATCAAGCGCAGCAGCCGTCCGGGAGGCGCCCATCCGGCCGCGGCTCGCACGACACCACGCGACCGCGAACGTCGAGCGCGATGTGGCAGCAGTCCTCGAGCGCCTTTCGGAGCTGCACGCGCCCGCGCTGGACGCGGGACTTCATGCCCGAGACCGAGATGCCGAGCATCTCGGCTGCCTGCTTCTGCGTCAGGCCTTCGAGCTCGACCAGCGTGAGCGCCTCGCGGTACGGCGACGAGAGCATCGCAACGAAGGGGGCAAGGTAGCCCGCCAGCTCCTCTTCGACGGCGCGGTCGTCGTCGTCGACATCGAGCGGTTGTTCCTCGCTTCCATCGGCGTCGACCACTCGGTGCTTCGCGGCGAAGCGCTGGTGGTCGACGATGGCGCTCCGAGCAACCTGGTAGACCCAGGGCCCGAAGCGTTCCTCGTCGCGGAGCCCGGCGAGCCCGCGCTGCATGCGGAGGAAGACGTCCTGCACGATGTCGTCGACATCGACGTCCGAGCGCACGCGGCGCGCGACGAACGGCCGCAGCTTCGCTTCGAGGTCCCGCCATGCACCACGCGCCGCCGGATCGATCATGCCGAGGTCTCCGGTGCGCAGCAGGAGGGGCCGCAGCACGACTTCGCGCCAACCGGCTTCACGGCTTCGATGGTGGCCGAGGCGACGTAGTTCTCGACGCCCGAGCCGGGCAGCCATTCGCGGATGAACTCGCGGCTCTGCTCCTTCACATCGACGCGGATGTTCTCGAAGCCAACCACGCGGAGCAGCGCGCGAATGGTCTCAACGCTCGCCGCACCCGAGACGCAGCCCGTGAGCGCCGCGACGTCGTTCTCGAGTGACCCCGGGAGCGCCTGCGTCTTCACGACGTCGGAGATGGCGAGGCGACCTCCGGGCTTCAGCACGCGAAAAGCCTCCTGGAAGACGGCGCCCTTGTCCGGGCTCAGGTTGATCACGCAGTTCGACAGAATCACGTCGACCGTGCCGTCGGCGATCGGGAGGTGCTCGATCTCGCCGAGCCGAAAGTCGACGTTCTTCGCCTCGAGCTTCTGCGCGTTCGCTCGCGCCTTGGTGACCATGTCCGGCGTCATGTCCACGCCGATGACGCGCCCGCTGGAGCCCACCTGCTTGGCCGCGAGGAAGCAGTCGAAGCCTCCTCCCGCGCCGAGGTCGAGCACCGTCTCGCCACTCTTCAGCGCTGCGATGGCCTGCGGGTTCCCGCAGCCGAGGCCCATGTTGGCGCCCTCGGGAACCGCGCCGAGGTCCTCGGAGGAATAGCCGAGCGCCAAGCTCGCGTTCGCCCCGGGCCCGCAGCTCCCTGGCGCGCAGCAGCTCGCCCCTGTCGTAGAGCGGGCGATGTTCCCGTACTGCTCGCGTACCGTCGCGCGAACCTCGTCTTTGGTCTGTTCGTTCATCTTCGTAGCCTCCTAACCATCAAGACGAGAACCTCGCCGAAAGGACGCAACGGCGCCGCTCACCCGATGCGTTCCTCCGCGGCGAACCGCTCGAGCATGCCGCGGATGGTGTCGCGTGCCGTCCGGAACCGCGTGAGCATCTCCTCGCGCGGGATCGACGGGTCCTTGCTTGCCGGGTCGTGGATCGGCCAGTGCAGTCGCCGGGCCTTGCCGAGGAACACCGGGCAGACCTCCTCGGCGCAGAGCGTGATGACGGTGCCGACCGTCGTGGGATCGATCGTCTGAACGGACTTCGAACTGTGCGCCGTGAGGTCGACGCCCAGCTCGCGCATGACCTCGATGGCGTACGGGTTCACCTTCGACGGCTCGCTGCCGGCGCTCATTACCGGGACGCGGTCGCCGAAGATCATTCGGCCGAGCCCCTCGGCCATTTGGCTGCGTGCGGAGTTGGCGACGCAGAGGAACAGGATGCTCGTGGTTTCGTTGCTCATAGATCAGGCTTTCGATGCGGTCGGTGAATCGGTGGCGCACGCAGGAGCCGCGACCTGTAGCTCTGTGTTGGGAAAGAAGCGGCGCTGCGCCCAGAGCGCGACGTTCACGAGGCCGATGAGCACCGGCACCTCGACGAGTGGGCCGATGACCGCCGCGAATGCGGCGCCGCTGTGGATGCCGAAGCTCGCGATGGCGACGGCGATGGCGAGCTCGAAGTTGTTGGAAGCGGCGGTGAACGAGAGCGTCGCGGTCTGCTTGTAGTCCGCGCCCACGCGCTTGCTCATGAAGAACGACACAGCGAACATCACGACGAAGTAGATGAGGAGCGGCACCGCGATGCGGAGCACGTCGAGCGGCAACTGCACGATGGTCTCGCCCTTGAGCGAGAACATCACGACGATCGTAAAGAGCAACGACACGAGGGTGATCGGGCTGATGCGCGGCACAAAGATCTTCTCGTACCAGTCGCGTCCATTCGCGCTCACGAGGACTCGCCTCGTGAGAAAGCCGGCGGCAAACGGGAGGCCGAGGTAGATGGCGACGCTCTTCGCGATCTCGCCGATGGTGATATTCACGACCGCGCCCTCGAGCCCGAGCCAGGTCGGCAGCAGCGTCGCGAAGAAGTACGCGTAGACGGAGAAGAACAGAACCTGGAAGATCGAGTTGAACGCGACCAGTCCCGCGCAGTACTCGGTGTCGCCCTTGGCGAGGTCGTTCCACACGATGACCATCGCGATGCAACGCGCGAGGCCGATGAGGATCAGGCCGAGCATGTACTCGGGCTTGTCGCGCAGGAAGATGACCGAGAGCCCGAACATCAGGAGCGGGCCGATGATCCAGTTCTGCACCAGCGAGAGCGTGAGCACGCGCTTGTTGCGGAAGACCTTGCCGAGCTCCTCGTAGCGAACCTTCGCGAGCGGCGGATACATCATCAGGACGAGGCCGATCGCGATGGGGATCGACGTCGTCCCGACGCTCATGCTGTTGAGCGCGGTCGTGAATCCGGGTGCGAGGAAGCCGAGGGCGATGCCGAGGCCCATCGCGGCGAAGATCCACAGCGTCAGATAGCGATCGAGAAACGAGAGCTTGCCGAGCAGCCCGGCGTTGGCGTTGGTCATGGGGAGTCGGTCCTTGTCGTCGATGAACGCGCCGCGTCGGGAAGCGACCTGAGCCAGGCATCGAGGCGCGTGCGGATCGCCTCGCGCACCTCGATCACCCCCGTCAGCCTCTCGTCGTGCGTGCCCTCGAACGACGCGGGGTCTGGAAAGCTCCAGTACAGGCGCTGCGTTACGCCCGGGAACAACGGGCATTTCTGCCCGTGCTCCTCGTCGCACACACCGATGACGTAGTGGAAGTGACGGCCTGCCTTGAACAGGTCGAACACAGACGGCTGCGGCGCTGTCGAGGGCAGGCTGAGGCCAATCTGCGCCAGCGCCTCCACGACAAGGGGGTTGACCTCGCGCGGCTCGAAGCCCGCGCTCGTCACCTCGAACCGCGGTCCGCCAAGCTCTCGGAGCAGCGCCTCGGCCATGCGGCTTCGTGCCGCGTTGTGCACGCAGACGAAGAGGACCTTCACGTCGGCCGTCACGTCGCACCTCCCGAGGAGACCGCTTCGATCTCTCCGGTCAGCTCGCACGCGGCTGCGAGAGTGTTCGTGATCGTCCCGAACTTCTGGATGTTCTTGTGCAGCAGCTCGATGCGCGCCGCGGGCTCATCGGTCACGACCCGCAGCCGGTAGTGCATGCGAATGATGCGCGGTGGCGGCTCCTCGCGGTCGGCGGTCACCTCGATCGAGGCCGACTCGTAGCGGAACGGGAGCATGTGCGAGAAGCGCTCAACGTTCTTCAAGATGCACGCCGACAGCGCGGCGCACAGCAGGTCGGCCGGACCGGGGAGCGCGTTGCCGGATTGCGCGGAACCATCGAACGCGATGTCGCTCGTTCGCGCTTGAACGGAGCCTGTGCCACCGGCGCGCGTGCTCGCGGAGACGGCGTACGTCATCGTCGAGGTCGGCGTCGTCACGGCACCGCCTCCGCGCGTGGCGATTCGGTTGTCGCGAAGAAGTCGAGGCGCGTCTGTGCCTTGGCCGGCGCGGACCAAGGGACCACGGCGACCCGAGGCGCGAGCGCGGCCACTTCGGCGTGGAACCGGGCCTCGCTCTCCCGGCGCCGCACGAGTACCGGATCCGTGACCTTGAGTGGCTTCAGGCTTTGGTTGATCACCCAGCCAAACGGGCGGATGTCGGCGCGCTCCAGGTCACGCTGGAGCGCCGCCGCCTCGTGCACGGGCGTCGCCTCGGGCAGCGTGACGAGAAGGATCTTGGTGAAGGCCGGGTCACGCAGGCGCGGCAGCAGGCGTCGGACCTCCTCGGGTGCCGAGCCCGAGGTCCGAAGCACCTCCCGGTGGTACGACTCGGCCGCGTCGAGCAGGAGCAGCGTGTGCCCCGTGGGCGCGGTGTCGATGACGACGAACCCGTGCTCGCCCTCGTCGACGATGCGCGCGAACGCCCGAAAGACGGCGATCTCCTCGGTGCAAGGGCTGCGGAGGTCTTCTTCGAGCAGCGCGCGACCCGCGGAATCCAGGCTCGCGCCCGCAGTCCGCAGCACCTCCTCGGAGTAGGCGCGCGTCTCGGCCGCGGGATCGATGCGGCTCACGCGGATGCCGTCGACCGCTCCTCCGAGGGTCTCTTGGACGTGGGCGGCGGGGTCCGTCGTAGTCAGATGCACCTTGTGCCCGCGGCGCGCGAGCTCGACGGCGACGTTGACGGCGACGGACGTCTTGCCGACGCCTCCCTTACCCATCGTCATGATCACGCCGCGACCGGAGGACTCGAGCGCTGGCACGAGCGCAGCGAGCGAAGATGCGGGTGGCGCAGCGGTCGCTTCGAGTGGGGCAGCCGTCACCGGCGCAGCGGACGAGGGATCCTTACCGAAGAGCTGCCGCAGCGCTGCGATACCGACGAGCCCGAACGGCAAGAGCGGGAGCTCGGTGCGCGCGAGCGCGCGCAGCCCTACGGGCATGGTGGCCATCGCATCGGCGCCTCGCCGCTCCATGGCAACCGCGACTGCGTCAGCCACATATTGTGCGCGGAAGAGCCCGTTGATCACGAGCTCCTGTCGCTCGATCCCAAGCGCGGCGAGCTCGCCGCGAGTCCGCTCGGCTTCGCGGAGCGCCGCGACGTCGGCCCTCGACACGAGGACGAGCGCGGTGCGGGAGCCGTCGATGAGGGCGGCACGTGAACCGTCGTAGAGCGCCTGCTGCGCCTTCAGACCGGCGAGCGGTCCAAGGCACGACGTGCCGCCTACGTTCGTCTCGAGGAAGCCTGTCCACGCTGCCGGCAGCTCGAGCAGGCGCAGCGTGTGCCCGGTCGGAGCCGTGTCAAAGACGACGTGAGCGAAGTCTGCGGTCGCGCGCGCGTCACCGAGGAGCTTCGAGAACTCGTCGAACGCGGCGATCTCGACAGTGCAGGCGCCCGAGAGCTGCTCCTCGATGCTGCGCACCGCGGCGTCAGGCAGCACGCCTCGGTACGGACCGACCATCTTCTCGCGGTAGGCATGCGCCGCGGCCTCGGGATCGACGTTGAGGGCGAAAAGGCCCGTCACGCCGGTCACCGCACGCGGCTCACCGGCGAGCGGCGTTTCGAGCACCTCGTCGAGGTTGGATGCCGGGTCGGTACTGACGAGGAGGACCCGTCGTCCGCGCTCCGCGAGCGCGATCGCCGTCGCACAGGCCACGCTCGTCTTGCCGACGCCGCCCTTTCCCGTGAAGAAGAGGTTTCGCGGAGCGCGTTCGAGGAAGTCCATGACGCGCTCCCTCAGCAACAACTGGCCTTCGACTTCGCTCCGGTGCTCGGACCGCAGCACCCGGTCGAAGCGGCGGGCGCGACGTCGAGCTTCTTCACGACCACGCCTGCGAGAGCGGCGAGGGTCTCGCGCGAGGGGTAGGCCCCTTCGACCGCGACGCGGTCGCCCACGAGGACAAGCGGCAGCACCTCCGTGCCACGCCCGAGTGCCTCCTTCACGGCCGGGGTCTCGGCGAACGCAGCGGGCTGCTGAGACAGGTTGAAGCGCTCGACAGTTACGCCCTGCTTCTGGAGCCAGTCGACGTCGGCTGCGAAGCGGGCGAGCTCGGGGTCGACGCTCGGACCGCAGACGCCGGTGGAGCAACACATTGCGGGGTCGAACACGCGGATGGTCACGGACATGGGAACTTCCTTTCGATTATCGGCGATGAACGATGTCGAGAGCGTAGAAGGGCCGGCATCAGAGCCCCCCAACGAGCGCTCGCAGCCGACGGAGCGCGTGCGGCTCGATGCAGTAGCAGACCCGCGGCCCGTCCACGTCACCGCGGATGAGGCCGGCGTCCTTGAGCACCTTGAGATGCTGGGAGACCGTCGACTGAGCGAGCGGTAGCTCGCCAACGATGTCGCCGCAGATGCAAGCGTTCTTGCGGATCAGGATGCGGACGATCTTCACGCGCGCCGGGTGCCCGAGGGCCTTCGACAGTGTAGCCAGTTCCTCGTCGGCCTCGTCGCCCTCGACGGGACGAAGGTCGGCCTGCTCCTTCGCGGGCGGGCAACAGGGGTCGGATGCCTGGGTGGTCGCATTCATCGTCGATATACGATAGGCGACAGCACGGCCTCCGTCAATCCGGGACGTCGCTGGGTGGGCGGACTACCCCACCAGCTTCGTGATGAGCGCCATCCCGCGCGCGGCCTCGGCGGGCGTCGCGTCGGCGAGCTCGAGGTAGACGCGCCCGCTCTCGTTGAAGTCTTCGGTGTTCACGCACCAGCGCTCGCTCGCGGGCGTGGCCAGCTCGATCTCGGCGGCGAGCTTGTGCAGCGCGGCCTTCACGACGCGGTAGCTGGTGCCCTTGGGGAAGCGGAGCGCGATCTGCGGCTCGGGCGTTCCGTAACGGCTCTCGCCCTGGCTCACCGTCTTCGTCGCCTGCGTGTTCTTCGTCGTCGTGCTCATGGGCGTCCTCCGTGGCGCGTCGTGCGAAGTGCCCGTCGCGTGAGGACATACAGGCTTCCGTTTCGACCCGTAGCAAGGCCGAGGGAGGTCGATTCTCGATGTTCTTTCAGGCACTTGGAGGCCGATTGCCTACACGACGATGGGCCGCGCCTACGTGGCGCTCGGGCGCGCGCGTAGCCCTTCGCGCGGGGGGACAACGCTGGGCTGCGTGACACGGCCACGTGGGCCAACGTCGGCGCCCGTGGCGCGCGTCAGAGCGCGACCACCGCGTAGCGCGAGCCGGGGTTCATCGCCTCAAGCCGGGCGCGGCGCTTCTCCGCGTCCTCGGCGGTTGCGAAGGCGTCGTACCTCCAGGCGTTCCTGGTGGGCGCCATGCGGCTGATCGAGCCGTCCTTGTTCACCGACTTCACCATGAAGCGCGCCGTCGCAGCGGCCTGCTCGATGGAGCGCTTGGCGCGCGCGTCGGCGTAGGCACGGAAGGCGGTGGTGCTCTTGATCCTCATCGTCGTCGTCCTCGCTTTCGCGTCGAGCTCCGTGCCCGTCGCGTGAGGACATACAGGCTTCCGTTGGCGCACGTAGCAAGGCGAAGAAGCGAGGATTCGACCTCGCGCGAGAACACGCGACGTTCCGCACGCCTCGGGCGTGGAGGCCCTCTGCCTACCCCTTCGCCGTGAGTCCGGTGCGGAGCATCTCGGCGACGAGCGACGCGGCCAGCTCCTCGTCGGTCTCGCCCTTCACGTCGAGCTCGACCTCCTCGAACTTGCGCGCGTTGGCGACCACCCACTCGATGTACTTCGGCACGGTGAAGTCCTCGACGCCGAACGCGATGTCCTGCATGGCCTTCACGATCTGCAGGGCCGTGCCTTGGAACACGCGCCCGTCTCTCATCACGATCTTCATGCTGCGGTCTCCTTTCGGCGCGAGCGCCAGTTGCCCGAGGCGATGACGGGGCGGCCTTCGACCTGCTCGGGCGCGAGGAGGTAGGTCTCGACGGCGGCGCCGTCCTCGAGCGCGATGCGCGTGCGACGGTAGAAGCGCGGATGCCCTTCGAGCCGGTCAAGCGTGGCGAGCGTCGCCTCGTCGACCTCATACACCTCGCCGGCCACCGCGTGCGCGCCGCCACTCACGAGACCCGGAAACGGTCCGAGGTCCCTCAGCTCGAATGCGGGCTGCGTGCGCGCGTTCGCGACGAGCCGCGCGCCAGCCAGGACGCGGTGGTTCGGCTCACCGGCGAGGAGCGTGCCGTAGACGAAGACGCGCCTGGGCGCTCGACGCTGGCTCCTGGGCGCGCTCACGGCGACACCCCCGCTGCGCGAGCCAGCGGCTCGACGTCGAAGCCCAGGCGCGAATACGCGTGCCAGAGCACGGTGAAGTAGCCCAGTGGCGGCGTCCACGCTTCGAAGCCGTCCTCGGGCTGGAGGTAGGTCATCACGCGGCGGCGGCGCCCGCTCTCGTCGCGCACCCACCGGATGACGCGCTCGTAGGCGAAGGGATGGCCCTCGAAGCGGTCGAGCTCGCGGAGGTCGACGTTGCCCAGCTCGTAGAGGAGCCCCTCGACGAACGCGCCCTTGGCGCGCACCACGCTGGCCACCGCGCCGCCCCAGCGATGGCTGAAGCCGCCGAAGACCAGCGCGTAGTTCGGCAGCGTCGCCCGCCCGACCACGCGCGCGTCCGCGCAGCGCTCGCGCATCTGCGCGTCGTCGAGGTTCGACCCGTAGGCGAAGTAGAGCACCGGGTTCATCTTCTCATCTCGCTTCGGGCAATCGCCCGTCGTCGTCATGCATCGCCTCTGTCCCCCACCGAGTCCAGCGCCGGCTCGCGGTCCGGCGCTGGTTCGTCGCCGCCGTTCACGCTGCGCGGGCATCACCGACCTCCTCGCTCTCCGTCGCGGGTTGCGTGTCCATCGCCGGGCGGCGGTCGCGGCGCTCGCCCTTCCAAGCCGCCGAGCCCGCGAGCTTCTTCGTGAGGTGCAGGCGCGCGGTCTTGAACTCCTCGCCGATCAGGCCGAGGTGCAGGAGCACCACCCGGAAGTCGTACTTCGCGGTGGCGGGGTTGAACTCGCGGCGCTTGCTCGACGCGGCCTTTGAGGAGAGCGCCTTCGCAGCCATTGCGAGGACGAGCTGCACGTAGGCCTTCACCTCGCCGGCGTGCAGCGTGCCGTTGAAGTAGCGGAACTCCAACGTGCCCCTGAAGAAGAGGCTGTTGAGGTTCAGCCCGCGGTAGCGGCTGCTGTGG
>Ga0208040_1001802_pt1 | contig 20243 bp, 26 predicted proteins | sample AD_UKC083_MetaG_FD_184431 | JGI IMG/M metagenome (GOLD analysis project Ga0208040, IMG submission 184431) | Active sludge microbial communities of municipal wastewater-treating anaerobic digesters from USA - AD_UKC083_MetaG (SPAdes) (version 2) | ecosystem: Engineered > Bioreactor > Anaerobic >...
ATGGAAGAGACTCTAATGATTTTGCTTGCTCTCTGTCCTGTGGCTCCAAAAAGAGAAACGCTAAAAGGCTCAAGGCAGCTTCGCCAAAAGACAGCAGGTATACTCTAAGCAGTGAAGCTCTCAAGGACAAAGACTTGATTTCTTACTTTCTTGGTTTTTGCTACGCAGATGGGTCATACAGTAAGACTAGGGACACTTTAACATGGTACTCAACCGACCTTCAAATTCTGGAAGACTTAAATAAAGCCTTCGGGTATTCCAGAGAGGTAAGAGTGTCTAAGTTACCCCGACAACCCAATCACAAGCTGTTCTTCTCTAACAGATTCTATGCTAAAAATGCTAGGCTGTTTTGTGACATGGGGTTAAAACCAAATAAGAAGAGCATATTTTGGGAAGACTTGAGCGTAGACATCTTTTCTTTTATGAGGGGGATCATAGACGGTGATGGAACTGTGGCAATAGATCATAAGGACGGAAGAGTCCGGTACATCTCCGTGTTGGGCCAGCCAAACTTACTGAGGGGTTTATCGGAAGACCTTAATGCACGAGGCTTTAGATGCTCTCTCTATTCTTCAAAATCTGATGTTTCTATAGTACAGGTCTGGAAACAAAGTTCGATCCCACTTCTTGAAGAGATGTACAAGAACCCCGAGTCAGTTAGACTTAACAGAAAGTACGAAAAGGTAAAAGAGTTTCTGGTCTAATGATATAGAACTTTTTCAATCAAACTCACCCACCCCTTGACATTGTGATTCCATTGCTCTATACTACGGCATCACGAAAGGGGCGGAAATGATCAAAGTCAAGGCTCCTTGGCCCAACACATACGTTCTCAAGGATGATCTCGACCGGGTGATGGCTGAACTCAAGGCGTTCGAGAAGGAAAACCCTATCGAAACTGCTGCGGCGGAGTAAGGAAGAAACATGGACTTCAAAACGATCCTCACGATCCTGACTGGATCACGGGCTTACGGGTACGCTCGACCGGACTCGGACTATGACTATCGTTCGGTAGTCGTCGCTCCGACATCACTGGTTCTCGATCCTTTCCGTCAGCGGGAGATGCGCACGGTCCAGAAGCCGGGTGACGAAGACAGTACGCAGTACGAGATCGGGCATTTCGTCCATCTCATGTCTTCGGGGAACCCGACGATCATCGAGTGTCTGTACGCACCTGTTGTCTCCTCCACATCCGAAGGCGATGAGCTGCGGAGGCGACTGCGGGATCTCATTCCCTACCCGACGTGTGTGCGTTCCTTCCTCGGGTATGCGGAAGGCGCACGGCACAAGATCACCGAAGACCCCAAGAGGATGCACAAGCACGCGACTTCATACCTGCGTCTTGCGTACCAACTCTCCGATCTTCTGGTCGAAGGTCATCTGCGGTTCCCGCTCGGTGGGCTGGCATTGCAGAAATGTCTCGCCCTGCGGGCCGGAGAGATGTCCATCGATGATGCAATAACTGAGGCACGTTACGTTCTGGTGGAAGCGCGGCAGGAGGCCAAGCATGCCGTGGGGTATACTCTACTTGACCGATGGCTGAACGGTACACCGGTCAAGGATCTGGTTGATGCCCAGTGGGAATCGGAGCAGAGGGTGTTGCTCCAGAGACTCCTGACCGAGTTCCTACTTGACATTCGGAAAGCTAACTGGTAGTATCCTACCAACGAAACGAAAGGAGCATCTTGTGGTCATTGAAACGGACATTGCCAACGATGTGATGAGTGTACGGGTTGTGACGGATGTCATGGGGTTGGGTGAGAACTCCCTAGAGGGGTTGACCAACATCGTGCAGGCGTACACGTCGGGGATCACTGATGCCATCAACAAGTACCTCGCAGCTCATCCCGCGAGTTATGTTCACGGGTGTTCCGTGTGTGGCAAGGGGCCTGCTGTCTTAGTGAAGAATGTCACTCTCCTCAACCACCATCTGCGCCTGCAGGTCTTCACCACGCGCCGGGATGGGAAGCCCCCGAGGCTGTGCAGGCAGCATTACTCTTCCCTGCTGTACGCACCGCTCTGGTATCAGTTGCAGGAGACATCCGTGCGACTGGTGCAGGCGATTCAGGCCGCGAAGAAGGAGAAGAAGTAGCTATGGCTCTCCGTGTGTGCTGTATGGCGGATCTTCACGGACGGCTTCCACGTATCCCGGAATGCGATCTCCTGCTTATCGCAGGTGATCTCTGGGAGCATGTACCGGGAGCAGATGAGGAGTTCCATGAGGAGCAGCGTGTCTTCCTCGACCGTCAGATGCGCCCGTGGCTGGAGAACGCACCGATCCAGATGGCGGTTCTCGTGCCGGGAAATCACGATTTCCTCTTCCAGACACATCCAGATCGTGTACCAAATCTGCCGTGGAGTCTGCTGAAGCTCCACACCGAAACCTATTACGCGATGTTCCCGCACTTCACGTTCTCCATGTGGGGGACGGCATGGACACCGTGGTTTGGGGGGTGGGCTTTCAACGCCCCGAAGGGTGATACAGAGGAAGTGATGCTTCGGGAAGCCTATGCATCCTGCCCGGAGGGTGTAGATATCCTGCTTTCACACGGCCCGGCTTACGGCCATCTCGATCAGGCTTCCGACGGTCGGTTTGCGGGATCCCATGCTTTGGCTGAGACCATCGAACGCTGTCATCCTCGGCTGGTGGTGTGTGGGCATATCCACGAAGGACGGGGGGTGAAGTGGGTTGGGGACACACTGGTGGTAAACGCTGCTCTCTGTGATTCCGCCTACCTGATCAAGCACAATCCCATCATGCTCGTATGGGATACGGACAGTCGGAGGTTTACCGTCGAGAGCATCTAGTGCATTAGGGGTGTCGTCTAACTGGTAGGACGCAGGACTTTGGATCCTGTAGTTGGAGGTTCGAGCCCTCCCACCCCTGCCGAAACACATGAAAGGAGCGGTTGCTATGGGATATCCTTTTGAACACTGGATTGGAGTGGATTTCGACGGTACTCTCGTGCAGTACCATGAATGGCAGGGGCCGGACAAATTCGGCCTTCCGCTCTACCCGATGATCCATCGAGTACGGGCATGGCTGGCACAGGGGAAGCAAGTACGCATCGTCACTGCCCGTGTCTCCTCCGTACAAGACCCTGCGAATCTCGAACTCGCTCACGAGGCAATACGCCAGTGGTGTATCAAGTACCTCGGTCAACCTCTCCCAATTCAGGCGGAGAAGGATCCCGGAATGACAGAACTTTGGGATGACAGTGCCATTCATGTAGAACACAACACAGGAGTCGCAGGATCAGGTATTCTGTTCGTGGGTGGGCCTCATAGACCCATCAAACCCGATGAAGCGTTCTGCGAGGTCTCAGAGGCCATGCAAGCGATTTTGTCATTACGGTTCTCTCTGATCATTCTCGCGCCTGAAGCTCGGTGCTTGCAGTCCGAGATTCTACAGGCCGTGCGTGAGGGGAAGCTCAACCGGATGATGTTCTACTTTCAACCGATGCCGGGTGCGGATCAGTATGATTTCGAGGATCGGATGATCTTCTATGACACAATCCAGAAGTTTTGGAATGAACGGACAGCAGCATATCTCAAGGAGGTTCAGTCGTGAAGGTGACACTCTCGTTAGCTCAGATGCAGTACCTTGTCACTCTGTTCGCCGTGATCGAGGATCCCGAGGACATGATCAGTATCCTCCCTGCGGAATGAGCAACGGTCAATGCTCTAGCGCGTCGGGGTCTGTTGTGGATACTGCCTGATCCGCTAACCGACGAAGCAGCTGCTGTCGTGCAGTTGACTCCCTACGGATACGCACTGCACGAGGATCAGCATCTTCCAGCCTTGCAGGATCCGCGTGATGGGGCTATTTTAGCGTGGGACTTCACGCAGCACACCTTCGATATTGACGAAACTGACGGGGTGGTATGATGAACGTCGAGATCAATCTCAACACCGAGGTGCGGGCAACACTGACACCGGACGGTGTATATCAGATGATGAAGCATTTCACTGATCTCGGGCTTTCGTTTGAACATGCTCACTCATGTTGTCACTATAATGCGGAGACTCACACAGTGCAGATTCCACTTTGGGAAGTGATGAACATCTTCGGACCTCGATGTGTGATGGGATTTTCTCCTGTGTTCGAGGCGAATCGGATTACCCTTGACATTCCAGAGTGAAAGGGGTAGGATATGATGGATGTGTGATGATGAGGAAGTACGGCATTTCACTCTCACGCTGGAAGAGTTGGCGATGACCGACGAGGAGTGGGCTGCGAAAGGTGAGTCCATTCTCAAACGAGTCTGGGGATGAATTCGTAGGTAGAACGACTGGTTGAAAGGTGGTGCTAGATAATGGGATACATGCATATTTCCAACCTCTACAAGAGCAACGAGATTCTTCTCTTCAAGCAGTGCTATGCTATGGAGAAGATTCACGGAACGTCCGCCCACGTATCTTATGATCCGAAGACGGACACCCTGACATATTTTTCGGGTGGGGCTAAGCACGAGTCATTTCTTGGGTGCTTTGATCACGAGGCTCTACTTGAAGCCTTCCGTAAGAACGCTCAGGAGTTTTCAAATACTGCGAAGGTTACGATCTACGGTGAGGCTTATGGTGGGTCCATGCAGGGCATGGGTCACACCTACGGGCCGAATCTGAAGTTCATTGCCTTCGAGGTCAAGATTGAGGATGACTGGCTTGATGTTCCGCGTGCCGAGCGTTTTGCCCTCAAGATGGGGCAGGAGTTCGTATACTACGAGATCATCAACACCACGGAGGACGAGATCAACGCTGCTATGATGGCCGACAGTGTTCAGGCCGTCCGTAATGGCATGGGTCCGGGTCATCCGCGTGAGGGTGTGGTTCTCCGTCCTCTAATCGAACTCCAGCACCCGAACGGTGGACGTATCATGTGCAAGCACAAGCGCCCTGAGTTTGCAGAGCGTGAGCACACTCCGAAGATCGTGGACCCCGAGAAGACGAAGGCTCTGGAAGATGCTCAGGCCATTGCTGACGAGTGGGTAGTTCCAATGCGTCTCCAGCATGTCCTTGACGCCTTCCCCGAAGTCTCGATGGCAGACACCAACAAGGTAATTGCTGCTATGATCGAAGATGTAGAGCGTGAGGCCGAGGGTGAGATCGTGTCCAGCAAGGAAGTCCGCAAGGCTATTGGCAAGAAGACTGTCAAACTCCTCAAGGAGTTCCTTGAAGGGAGTGCCTTCAAAGTATAGTGAGAGACGGGGTGGGCTGGTTGTGGTGTCTGTCACAGCAGCACTGAAGGGTTCGATTCCCTTCCCATTCCCCAAGGGCCAGTGCTTCTTATGGCTGGAAATACCAGTACGGAAGCCGGGAGATCGTGGTAAAAGAGTAGGACTGCCCCGTCCCATTGCAGCCACGAGCAGAATTGGGAAACTGGCCCTTTACTCTGTGTTTCGAAGAAAGGAAGGGATTATGACTGCATTGCGATTCTTTGTTGCTGGGCTGTCGGATGAAGATTGCCGGTTGATTCTTGAAGAACATAAATTGCTTGAGGAATCAGGGTGTGTTGGCGTGGATAGTGTCTTGAGGACATTGACTAACAGGTTTTTTGGTGAGGTTGGAGTAGTGTGTGGTGAGGCATCTATGATTCTTTGGATGGAACTTCTGGTACATGAAGTCTGGCGCAAGTACGCCATGCTCTATCTGGAGATGATGAAGCCTCTTGCACCAGCACAGAATGTTGGCCCGAACTGTAATCACCGTCTGGCAGTTCATCAAATTGAGCAATACCCTGACCGTTGGGTTTACCACTGGAGATGTTTAGATTGCGGGTACATGACACGAGAGGAGAAGATTCTTCATGCGTGATTTGTCTCCCGAATTGTCTGCACACGTCCAGCGTGTCTTCAACATCAAGCCGAAACCCCGGTGGGTTGTTCGTATCTCCACATCGGCGTGGTTGGATGATCGAGGTGTTCATATACGCCGGGATGTCAACTTCCTCAAGCGGCTGAGTACAGGTGAAAACCCCCTTCGGGAAGACTGTCTCATGTCAGGAGCGGAAGAGACGTTGCGCGGAACCAACTTGGACCCATGTGAAGACGGTCTTTACGAGGTCGTAGTAAAGCTAGACCCCGTGGACCCTGAGACTGGCTACGCGGAGGGGTGGAAACTCCGATTCGTACCCTACAGGGGAGACGATGGGGCTTGACATGTGCTTCGAGATATACTATAATTGCCTGTGTGATCCGACAGGGGGTGAGGGACATCTCACGGACACACATCAGGGTTGAGGAGAGATCGAGACTTGACAGACGACGACAATCTACCTATACTTCGATTGCGAAGGCGATTTAGCGGTTCTTGTGGGGCTGTAGCTCAGACGGTAGAGCGGTTGCTTTGCAAGCAACATGTAGTGGGTTCGACTCCCACCAGTTCCACCAGCGCAAGGGCGCATAGTGCCAGATGCCCAGTAGAGGGTGCGGGTCTTTGACATCTTAGTTTCGTAAGCACTGGAGAAGGGCAGGTGCTAAAACCTGCCCTTCTTCGTCAATGGCCCTTTAGCGTAGGTGGATGCGCACCTGACTGAAGATCAGAGGGATCCGGTCCGACTCCGGGAGGGGCCACCAAGTACACAGCGCGTTCTGGACGCGGAGGGGATTGTTGACGGTGGGGCCGAACCTGTTATTCCAGATCAAACGGCTGACGGCATCGGAGCTGGGTGGGGAAACCAGCCTGTGTACTTCTTGGGGTTGTAGCTCAGTTGGCTAGAGCGTCTGACTGGCAGTCAGAAGGTCGCGGGTTCAAGTCCCGCCCTCTCCACCGGGTATTGCGGCGTGGAAAGCAGAACACGCAAGATAAGCGTCTAACGGACCAAGACGGATAGCTGAAACTATTAAGGTGCTTTAGGACCGTTGGCTAGTCGGAGTAGCGACCGGCCAATACCCGACCTGTTCTCTGAGGGCTGATAGTTTAGCTGGTAGAACACCTGCCTCGCACGTAGGAAATGCGGGTTCAAGTCCCGCTCGGTCCACCACGGGTCAGAGATACGGTATCGGCAGGAGTCAAAGCCAACGAGCCTCTTCTGTCCGAGAGTTCGACTCTCTCCTGATCCACCGGGAGTACGCAACCAAAAAGTCTATCGTGGGTTAGTTTCCTTGTCCCCGCTACGGCAAAACAAGGCAGCAGGCCGGTTTCGAGAGCTTCCGGCTAGTTACCGGCGTACTCCCCCTTTCCTCTGGTGAGTTAGTAGAGATGGTTATAACGCCGGTCTCATAAGCCGGAGACCGGGGTTCGATTCCCCGACTCACCACCAGAAGGCGATTAGCTCAGGCTTGGCTAGAGCGTCTGCGTGACATGCAGAAGGCCACTGGTTCGACTCCAGTATCGCCTACCAATTCCGGGTGGAGTGATGCAGAGACACCCACATGCGCGTATGTGGGAAGCGGAGACGCTTGCGACTTCCGTCTCTACACTCTGATCTCATAGGTACGAAGACAAGGGACAGAGCATTTTCGTACTGCCGCTTGAACGGCTAACGAGTCCCTAGAGGGTTGCGCCTCTCCCGGAATTTCAGTTTTTGTCTTCTCGCATACCGGACTAGCAGAGGTATGCGAGGAAACTACAGGCGGAAGCTGCGTGTGTCCTGTGACACCAGCGGCTCCGAGTGCGGTAGTGTAGGGTAGCACACTCGCTGACAAACAGTGAGAGATAGGGTTCGACTCCCTCCGTACAACAGAAGTTCGTGTCATATCTGCCGGAACGACAGTGGACGCCTGTAGCCCTTTTGCCCCCGTGGTGTAGTGGATAACACACTGGTCTACGGAACCAGTAATGGGGGTTCAAATCCTCTCGGGGGTGCCAGCTTTCCTCCTCTTGATTCAGATGGATAGAATGCGAACCTCCTAAGTTCGCTACCCCGGTTCAAGTCCGGGAGAGGAGACTTGGCTCCCGTAGTGTAGTGGATAACACACTGGTTTCCGGAACCAGTAATGGGGGTTCAAATCCTCTCGGGAGTACCAGAACGAGCGGTGGTGCAGTTGGTAGCACGCTGGGTTCGGGACTCAGAGGTCGGCAGTTCGAGTCTGCCTCGCTCGACCACTTGACATCCGGTTTCGGATGTTGTATACTACCCCCGCACCCAACAGGGGTTCGATCTTTGACATCATTGTTCGCAGGTTCCAACGAAAGGAGGACCGGTATGTAGCGCGGGTGCAAATCACCCAAGGTGCAGACGGGTTCGGAAATCTTCTGGTGAAGCTGGGGAGCAGCCGGTGTTTAGCCGGAGGTCGAGCGGCAACGAATTTGCCAGTTCCCCTCATGAGGGACAAGAGAGAGGAGCCGCCCACCAGAAGCCAAGTGAAAAGAAGGGGAGTGTAGGGCTTGAACGCGGCGAAAGCTCTACGAAAACACGACGCGGCGATGCTGGGGGAAAGGGTAGTACCGAGGAGATACCGGCCTGTCTTCGGACGTAGTGCCGGGCCATGCCTAGATGGAGCGCAAGCTTTACTGGATTGTTGATAGGGAACCCCCATTACGGCCAGCAGATCCGAGGAAAACGGGTGCTCACGGAGCGGCAAGCAACAGCCACCGCAGCCAGCTCCGGCTCTACCGTTCGAGCGAGTGTGACACATTGGGTCTGGCGACAGCACCTTGTACACTCCCCTTTTCGTTTTCAGGTAGCGGGGTGAAAGTCCCCACACTTGGGTGGCGAAAGCCAGAGTGAAGATATCCTAGTCTGAGTGGCTAGTCACCTGAGCCTTATGTGGTGAGATAACCCGATTGAAAATGGCTTTAGTCGGGTGAGGCTATGAAAGGATGGCGACTCCGGTAGCCATGATGTCTGACCGGATTTTTGGGTCGTGAAGTAATGTCAGGGCGGCGTGGAAAGCTGAGACACCAAACGCTTGCGCTTGGTGAGTGGAGACGCTTGCGCCTTCCATCTCTGGAGACACGCAGGCTAATCCCCGAGCCGCTACGTTACCAGTCGCACGGGCGTAGACAAGGGGGCGGCGGTCAGAACGCCGAATAGCCAGAGGGGTTGATTGCGACCTTACCCTCTAGCCGGAGTAGCGCCCGGCCCTCGATGTTCACATTATCGAATCCCTTCGATTGCGAAAGTCCCCTTAACGGTCCCTTCGGGGGCCGGGGGAAACTAGGCGGAGGGTGGAGTTATGGCCCTTAGAGCCTTCTCGCTTATGAGAAGGATTGGGACCGAAGAGTGGGTTGATCTCAGGAGGAAAACCGACTGGGTGACCGCCTCGGAAAACATAGCAAAAGGTCGGGCGAAAGTTGCACGACCCTGATCCCGGATTTGCTGCGGGATGGAGGAAAGACGAACAGACACGCGGTAGGGTTCGTCTGGCGGAAGAGTGGGGTTCTACTTCTGCATGTTTTGACCCCTCCAGAGTGATCTATTGTTTTCGGTCCTTCTCAGCTCTGGAGTATTTGGATCACAGGTGTTTCGGTAGCATGCCAGACTGTCGATCTGGTGGGACGGGTTCAACTCCCGTGTGATCCGCTCTATCTTATTGTGGGGCAGGCAGTAGTGGTGCTGCGGAGGGCTCATAACCCTCTCCCGAAAGGGCATGTGGGTTCGACTCCCACCTCCGCAACTACGCACCACAGGTGTTGCGGTAGCATTTCTGCTTGCCATGCAGAGGGTATGGGTTCAACCCCCATGTGGTGCTCCATCGCGGGTAAGGTGTTGATGGATACATGGGAGATTTCCAATCTTCAGTGTCGGGATCGTTACCCGATACCCGCTCCAGAGGTGTCCGGGTTCTAAACAGTGCGAAACGAAAGGAGTTCACATGGGTGAAGAGGGTACGCAGCTTGAGGATCTGTGTCTGGCTCTGATCCGTCTCAAGGAAGAGAAGAAGAAGTACAACAAGGAGATCAACGATCAGATCAAGGGTGTGGAGGCCCAGATCGAGGATCTGGTCGGGGCTGAGTAGGTAGGAGGGAAAAGGTACGGAGGCTCTACGGAGCGGGGCGCTGAAGCGAGTGGTAAGTGTCGAGTCAGTGTACGGTTGCGAAAGTTGTGACCACTCGCCCCCTTAATGTGTCAGCTTGGGAGCCGCATCAGTGCAGGCGGACTCCGTACCGATGCCGGGATGGTGAAACTGGTGATACACGCCAGATCGAGGGTCTGGTGGATTCGATTCCATGAGGGTTCGACTCCCTCTCCCGGTACCAATCCCCGACATGCTGGTGGGTTACTACTTCGACAAGAGGCTCCCGGGAATAAGTGTCTTGTACAGGTAGTATTTCCAGCACTTGCGAGTAGGAGTTGGAGGAGACCGGTATCTGATATCTACCGCTCGTGAGTATGAGGTTCGAGTCCTCATCGGGGTCCAATGCTGGAGTGGTGAAACTGGTATACACGGTGGGTTCAGGGCTCACTGGGGGCAACTCCGTAAGGGTTCGACTCCCTTCTCCAGTACCAGAGGCCGAGTGGCAGAATTGGAATATGCAGGGGACTCAAAATCCCCCGCCCGAAAGGGATTGAGGGTTCGACTCCCTCCTCGGCTACCAAAATGGTAACGTAGTCCTGTAGAGGGCAGGAGCGGGCTGTAAACCCGTTGGGGCGCAAGTCTCCCCATAAGTGCGACTCTTATCGTTACCACCAGTTCGAGAATGAGATGAGCATTGAGGGCAGTATGGAATGCTTGGGAAGCCCAGCGAGAGATCCGACATGGGCTTCTAAGGTTGCCTAGACGGTTGTCTCCGGAAGAGGCACCTCGCTTGCAACACCATTCGCATCCTTCTGAGCGACCTGAACTCATCTCTTAGGGGGTCGTCACTAAGACGTTAGAGTAGGGCTGTGGATACGGCGTGGAGCAGTCGGAGTTAGTCACCGATTCCAACGCGCACAAAGCCGAGACAGTGTGAGAGAGGCATCTTGACCGATGTGAGTATCACCTCCTGATCTCGTAGGCATTACTCGTCCCACTAATTCTGATGCGGGGTGTAGCAGCGGCAGCTTACCGGTCTCATAAGCCGGTGGTCAGAGGTTCAAGTCCTCTCCCCGCTTCCAATGCGAGTGTGGTGAAATGGTAAGACACGGCTGTTTTAGGGGCAGTTGCCTTCAGTGGCATGAGGGTTCGACTCCCTCCACTCGCACTTGGCGAGCAAGGTGTTGTTGGTTGCACATCGGCTTCCCAAGCCGAGAGAACGGGTTCGATCCCCGTTGCTCGCTCCATCTACGGTACAATTGCATCTGTGGTGTCTATGGTGTAAAGGGAGCACTGGAGACTGTGGATCTCCCGGAGTCGGGTCAGTACCGACTAGACACCCCATTCGAGGAAGTGTAGTGTACGGAGCATGGGCTGGCCTATAACCAGCGTGCGCACCAGATAAGTGCCCGGAGCGTGGTTCGACTCCACCCACTTCCACCGGGGGCGAGTAGCGCAGTGGTAGAGCAACGTCTTGATAAGGCGTAGGTCGGTAGTTCAAGTCTACCCTCGCCCACCTTTGCAGGAGTAGTTCAACGGTAGAATTCCCGCCCGATGAGCGGGCGATCAGGGTTCAATTCCCTGTCCTGCACCAGTTCTTTTCCTCGGTCGCGAAATCGGTATCGCAGCGGGCCGTTAACCCGCCGGACTAATCATCCATGTAGGTTCGATCCCTACCCGAGGAGCCACTAGAGTTAGGGTGTAGAGTAATAATCTACCCGAAAGAGGCGGGGAGTGAGAACCTCGTGATCAAGAAGGCGGCTGGTGTGTCTCCTCGACTGCCCACCAGACCCTGACTCTGCTTTCAAAGAAGGGGGAGACGGTGAAGAGGCATAGCCGGGTGCATGTACGGGTGCAGAGCCGTAAGCATAAGGCAAAAGTGCGTAGGGTAATCAGATCCACTTGGCTTCACCCTAATGATGAATACAACTTCATCGAGCCTGATGGAAGCTACTCGCTTCTCTCAGATTCTACTGTCGGTAGACAGGCATCGGTTCATCTCTGCGGGTGTTCGTGTCCACACTGTGGCAACCCACGGAAGTTCTATCGTGACTTGACTATGCAGGAGAAGAAAGATATCGAAGCTACGAAGCTTGAAGAACAGGACTTGACTTCTGAAGCAGCATGAAGTAGATTGTGAGATCGAGGCACTGTGGAAGGACACAGATCATTGTGGGTTTGTGAAAGCTGACATCACCTACAATGACTAGGCAACCGCTCCTGTGACGAACGGTGATTGCCCAAGCCGGTATCAAGACCGGTCCTCGTGTATCGGAGTGTGGGCTAGCGGCTAGCCACCTGCTTTGGGAGCAGGTCATCACGGGGGTTCGAATCCCTCCACTCCGACCAAAGCTCTCAGGTCTATACCGGCAGGAGGGGCCGGGTAGAGTGGTGCCAATCCCCTCAGTACGATGAATACACAAGCTGGAAGTAGGAGAAAAGAGTAACCAGCATGGCACTGAGAGCGGGTTCATGTCCCAGAATGTTCGTCATGTTGATGTAGGGGTATCGTTCAGTGGTAGGATGGTCGGCTCCAAACCGACAGACTGGAGTTCGATTCTTCGTGCCCCTGCCAACTAACAAAAGGCGTGAAGATGAACAAATCGATCCAGTGTTCCATTTACGATGCGGCCTTGGGATCTTTCGGTATCTACCCGATGTCTACTGTCAAAGACGGTGTGACGATCCCGAGAACAGAGTGGCAGGAAGGGTGGAATGCAGCACACACTCGCTTTCTGGAAGTCACAAGAGCCTTCGAGAGCGATATAGAAACCATGACCCCGGAACAGCAGAACCACTTGGAAGAGATGATCGATCACAATGCTCTGTTTCTTGATCTGCACGAGGGCAAGGTACGCTATGAACTGAACTGCAATGACATGTTTGCATGGGGGTGTGCAGATGCCGAAGAGATCACCCGTGAGGAGCTTGATGAAGTCTACACGGAGTGCAAGGCTCGCAGAATCGATCTCTGGATCAGCAAGCGTCGAGGAATGCAGCCACAGCGACCGATAGTAGACATGCTAAAGAAGCACGGTCAGTGGACCGCAGAATGGGAAGCAATTCCCAAGAACCCGTTTGATGAGCTGTGCTGTGACGGGGATTGTCCTCTTCACAACCCGAAAGAAGAAAAGAAGGAGTAGAAAAGTGAAAAATGAATGCACAAGTAGGGGCTTCGCAGTATCTACCTTTTTTGATGCTAATGGTCAAGAATGTAGCATACAGAAAAGCAGTGCTGCTGAAGTAGACTTACTCTGGTTGGGGTGTGATCACGCAGACCCCAAGTTTTTCGGCCCGCACGGGTGGGAGCCTGTACGAATGCCGGAGATGTATGTTGCCAATACTCGAATGCATCTCAGCCGCCGAAATGTCTGGCAGCTTCTACCCAAGCTGATTAAGTTCGCTCTATGTGGTGATATCTGAGTTCCCAACACAGTCCTAACGAGGAGAAGTAGGAACAATGCAATACCAGAAGCAGCCGCCCGCCGAGGTTCTGGAGATACTGAAGAAAGCAGAGATCGAGGCGTACCAAGTCTCGTACTACGCTTGGCCTCAGACATTCGGTAGCACTTGTGGGCCGCGCCACGGGATTGGTGGACAGGCGATGTCTGATTTCACTGTCGAGGCGTGGGTCTGCAACGGTGTGGGGCCAACAGTGTTCACCTGTGCAGGTATGTACCATCTTGACAAGGACAAGTTCGAGCCTTTCAAGCAGATTCATTCGTGGAGACCTATTCCAACGCCGGAGAATTAGGGGGTTCGTCCAATGGCAGGACGCGGGACTCTGGATCCCGCTATCGAGGTTCAAATCCTCGGCCCCCTGCCATTTGTGGGCTTGCGTGACGGTAACGCGGGACTGATCATCCTGTTAGGTGGTTCGACTCCATCAGCCCACGCTAAGGAGGAAGCATGAGCGAACGAAAAGAATCCGCGAAGGCACGCCGGGATCTCCGACATCTTCCACCTGACGATGGAGTATCAAGTCAAGCAACACGCAAATCTCGTGCTCCGTATGTGCTGGAGTACCTGATCGAGATACCTGAGAATTTCGATCTCCGACGCAACTCCTTTGACTGGTTCAACGCCACTCATCGCTGGTACAATCGCTGGCACTCTTGGAAGCGATACCGGAGCCTTCAAGCAGCTCTTCAGGCCGTGCCGAACTTTCTCCGCAGATGGCATCCGATAGCTCGTATCACTTGCGGCGGTGAAGTTCTGCATCGTTTCGGGTACGAGGAAGCCGGGGACATGGCTATCAAGGTACTGGATACCGGAAGGCTCCTTGCCCTTGACATCGACTTCCAGACCTTGTATAATCAGAGCGTTCCCGGTAAGGGAAGTGATCTTTGAAATCTGAGTCGGGGCAGCGTGGAAGGACATGCATAGCACCTAGTCTGTCGGAGATTCCTTGTCGGGGACGCTGTGTGGCAAGAATATTGGGTGTAAGTCTAGGGGAGATGAGCGCACATACCCTAGCTTGAAGAACAGAAGCCGGTATCAATTCCGGTCCTCGACTCACGGTAATGACAGAGACCTACGCCGGATGAACTCCGGTAGCTGATGGGGAGAAACCTGCGACTGGAGGATCGTTGTCTACGATAGCTCCAGCTCCTAGCCATCAGTGGTCAAATCGCAACGCTGAGAATCAGACATCCTAAGCGAGGGGGATAACCGGGACTCCCTCCTCGGGGCGCAAGCCCTAGCGACTGATGGAGAAAATCGTGTGATGCGAGGAAATGCCGCCCCTAGACAAGGTAGGCACACTCTGAACGGTCGTGGTCGAATGCTCTCAGGATGCGTCTCTCTCAAGAGTCCCCGATGAGTGTGCCGGGGGCCGCGTCTCTGTCTCTGCCGAGGTAGCCAAGTGGTTAGGCATCTGAATGCAAATCAGATATACGCGGGTTCGAGTCCCGCTCTCGGCTCAGGTTCTGAAAGAGGTGCTTGTCGATCACACGAAATACAGAGTGAAAACAAGGAGGTTCAGGATGAGTAAATGGACGGATTCACTGGATGACATGAGCCTGTCAGCGAAGCTCGTACTTATTCTCGGAGTGGTGGTTCTTTTTGTCGGCCTGATTTTCGTGATGCCTCTCGGGCTGATCTGGGCGTTGAGTACGCTTCTTTCAATCAGCATCGGGTACTCGTTCAAGACGTGGGTAGCAGCCTTCCTCGTGCTGATACTTCTCAACGGGGGGCGTGCCAACAGAGAGTAGTATAGGCATTGCGCTCCCGTCGTTCAACGGACGAGGACGGCAGAGTTCTAATCTGCTCATAGGGGTTCAAATCCTCTCGGGAGTGCCCAATATCAACAGGAAGGATTCGTATGGCTGACGGGTATGTGTGCAATACATGTCTATCGGAGTTGGCAGTGGTCAAGACTTCTTCCTCATACTCCCGATCGGGGGAGAAAACCACTGTAGTGTTCCTCGGGGAATGTCCTGTTTGCAAGGGCCGTCAGCAAGAGATCATCCGTGGGCTGGAGCAGAGAATAGAGGCATTGCTAAAGAATGAAGGAGACATACCCTAATGGTAAGGACGCAGTTTGCTAAACTGCCGGGTTCGCCCTTGCAGGTTCGAGTCCTGCTGTCTCCGCTGTGAAGAGGGATGGCCGAGTGGTTTATGGCACCGGTCTTGAAAATCGGGGGGCTTCGGCTCCGTGGGTTCGACTCCCACTCCCTCTGCCACATCGAGCTTGAGTCTCAACGGAGGGACGCTAGGCTGGGGGCCTAGAGGTGCCGGGTCCGATTCCCGGAAGCTCGACTATACGGAGGGCTGGCCGAGTGGTAAGGCACTCGCCTCGAAAGCGAAGGTTGGGCTTGCTCACAGGGGTTCGATCCCTCTGCTCTCCGCCATGTAGAAAGAGGTGACAGTGGAGACTAGGTATGGTACGACACATCGCGGGGTGATTCTCTCCTACAATCCAGAAACCGAATCTGGTGTAGTGCGAGTGTTTCTCTTCGAGGATCCGCTGGTGACAATCGACAAACCGTTCGATCGCGGATCATGCGAGGACAGCATTGTTCCATGTGTTGATCTATACTTACTTGTCACTGTACGGAACAGTACGGTGGTTTTCATGCAGGAAGGATGACCTTGACATGAAGCGAAAACAGACTTATGCTCTCGTGTTCCCTACGGGAGTGTAGCTCAGTGGTAGAGCTTCGGACTTTTAATCCGATGGATCGGGTTCAACTCCCGACACTCCTACCAAAATAAGATGAGGCCGAGTGGCGTAACTGGCAGCCGCAGTGGATTTAAAATTCGCCGGGAGTAATCCCAGTTGAGGGTTCGACTCCCTCCTCGGCTACAAAATATGGGTGCGTGACGCAACTGGATTAGCGTGCCAGACTCTTACTCTGGACGTTCTGGGTTCAAATCCCAGCGCACCCACCAGATAGCTTGTCTATCCAGACATAATGTCCGGATAAATGTCGCGATTAGGGAGGAATATGGGAGACATGACACAGGTGCCTAATACACCCAAGACGCTTACTCCTGAAGAGTTGGAGATCAATCGTCTCCGGGTTCGTGTGGATGCCTTGGAGCGCAAGTTCGAGGTTCTTGTCGGCCTCTTCCCCGAGGCGATCAAACTCCTTCGACCCGACCCCAAGCAGCCTTGGTTTGAGTAGTGAACAGCAAGCCCCCTAAGCCTCTCGGTGTCAGAATCCGGATAAGACACAGATGCTCAATTTTAGGGGGTTTTTGGACTAATCGGTCAACGGTAGGCCAGCGGGTTCTCAGCTCGCGAATCGGGGTTCAACTCCCCGTGGCTTCGCTTTAGAATACCCATTTTGGGTATTAATGTTCCCAAAATGGGTACATCCCCGGAACATAGTATGGCCGGGCCGAACCCTCGGAGAACTGCCGGGGGTTCCCAATTGACACCCGAATTCTGGTATCGTATAATACTTTTCAGGAAGAGGTGGCCTTAAAACTCTCTAAGACCGCTCCGAATAGGTATAAGAGTAAGTGGGCCACTTCCTAGTTTCTGTTGTAGATTAGATCTTTGCTCTTGTCGAACAAAGGCTAGTTCGTCTGGCTTTCAACCAGAGAATCCGGGTTCAACTTCCCGGCAAGAGCACCACTATCGAGTAGTCCTCGTGATCAGGCGAAGGAGGAGACTGATGATTCGTCGAATGCTTAAACGCTGGAGAGCCTATCGGCGGCTTGTGCGGAAGCAATCCTTTCCCGTATGGATTGAACGCTTCGATTGTCTATGGCGTCGTATCTGCGGGATTCTCGAAGCCGGTCCCGTATGTGAAGAGACTATGGCACGGTTTGAGCGATATGCCAACCTCCTGCACCAGTGTGAACCTCGGAAGTACCACTGGTTGGAGATGATTCGGGTTACTTAGTAGGATATGTCGACGGATCTATTCCGATGACAAACCCAACACCAAGGAGAGTGGATGTGTGTGTTTCTCAAGATAGACTAAAGTGCTAGAGGGGGTGAAAATGCGTAGTTACGAAGAAATCACGGAAGACTGGGATCATGCGACCCCTGAAGAATTGGAATTCGCTGAGCGAATCTGGCTTACGACCCCTGAAGGTCTTGCTGATCTTGAGCGGAAGCGAATAGGACGGCTTCGACTTCAACGACAACGACGGGAAGATCGTATTCGGCTGCAATACTCCGAAGCAAAAGTACGATTTCAAAGGACTTGGGGCCGGTTAGCAACCATGTCGTATCGAGTAGTTGCTTCACTCCTTCTTTCTGTTCTTGTATGGCCGTGGCGAGCTGTTTACCGGCTTCGACATGGAGTGCCCGGTTGCGACTGGATGTGATAAACAAGAGGTCTTTCACTAGAGCTTTCCCTTTCTGAGAGGAAGAAGAGATGTTTAGAGACGAATCCAACTTGCGTCTTATCATTCGGTCGCCTGAAGTAGCCAACCTACTTCGTGAGATGATGAATCTGATCCCTCCTGAGAAACAGACAAGAGAACTCATACAGCGGGTATGGTTCTGGCGAGATCGTGTGTTCAACCCGCCTTACCCGATTCTAATTGTTCCCGAGGATGATATTGTGATCACCCTCAGCAGTGACGGCAGGCTTGAGTCGTGTTGCCCCCTTCACGCGGTTGTTCTTCCAGTGGAGGGGACGGAGGTTGCTGAAGCAGTCGGGGCCGTTGTGAGCAGTGGAAGTGATGAGGTCGATCTCCCAGCCGAAGTTTGTCTCTGATGAAGTATCACCGTAGTTGGAGAAGCATATCCAAGCGCCACAGTCGTCTTTACGATAAACTGCTGGGTCTACTTCTCGGGCAAGCGTCTCCAGTTCGCAGAACTTCTTCGGGGTGAGATTTGAAGACAAACTTGCTTTACTACGGGGACAACCTCAGTATCCTTTCTCGGTACATTCCGACTGAGGCTGTCGATCTTATCTACCTTGATCCCCCCTTCAACTCTCAGCGCGACTACAATGTCATTTTCAAGGATGAAACCGGGCGGAAAAGCGATGCTCAGATATTAGCTTTTGAGGATACATGGCACTGGGGGCCGGATGCTGAACGGGTTTACGAATATCTGACGAACACTGCACGCCATGAAGGTCGAGTTCCCGATTCAGTTTCGACAATCCTCTCTGCCCTCCGACAAGGTATCGGCTGTAACCAGATGTTAGCCTATCTTGTTGAGATGTCAGCTCGTCTTGTTGAACTTCATCGTGTACTGAAGCCCACCGGCTCACTGTATCTTCACTGCGACCCAACCGCGAGCCACTACCTGAAGATAGTTCTTGATGCTGTCTTCGGAGTACAGCAGTTCCGAAACGAAATCATATGGCGCAGAACAGGATCTCATAACAGTCCTCGTCGATTCGGACCTATCCATGATATTCTATTGTTTTACACAAAAACAGACGACTATTTCTACAGAACAGCGTTTCGCCCATATCTTAAAGGACATGTGGATAGCTACTTCAAACAGGTTGATGAGAATGGACGGCGATATTGGACAAATGCTCTTACTGGAGCAGGCACGCGAAATGGTGCAAGTGGCCTCCCGTGGAAGCACTACAACCCAACTCAGGTTGGTCGTCATTGGGCAATTCCGGGCAAGATTGCAGAATCACTCGGGGTAGACAGCGAACTATCTTCTCAAGAGAAGCTTGATTTACTTGATGCCGCCGGCTACATCGTACATCCGACACAACCATCAGAGGCGATGCCAACTTACGTGCAGTATTTAGACTGCTCTCCCGGCATACCACTTCAAGACATATGGGCTTATCAACCACACACTAGTGGAGTTCTGTATGGTACGGACGAGGCCATTGATCAGGATGTACGTTGGCTTAAGGCGCAGATGGATACGGAACGTTTGGGCTACCCTACACAGAAACCTATTGCCTTGCTCGAACGTATCATTGAAGCGTCTTCACGTGCGGGAGAAACAATACTGGATCCTTTTTGTGGATGTGGAACAGCTCTTATTGCAGCCGAGAAACTTGGTCGAAGGTGGATAGGCATAGACGTAACCTACTTAGCTATTTCAGTGATGAAAGCCCGTCTTCGCGATAGTTTCGGCCTAAACGAGGTAGAAGTCATTGGTCAACCCACTGAAGTCGAAGGTGCTAGACAATTAGCACAAAGTGGACTAGAAGGTCGTTATCAGTTTCAATGGTGGGCTGTTGATCTCGTTGGTGCAACTCCAGCCGGGGGTTTCAAGAAAAAGGGGGCAGATAAAGGTATTGATGGAGTGATTGGGTTCACGGACTCAGGAGGAAAATCTGAACATATCCTTGTGAGTGTGAAGAGTGGTCACGTCGATGTCTCACAGATTCGAGATCTCAAAGGGACACTCGAACGTGAAAAGGCAGTCATTGGTATCTTCATTACTTTAGAGGAACCTACTCGAAATATGTACGAAGAAGCCGCGACCGCAGGATTCTGGCACTCCTCAGTATGGAACGATGACTATGCCCGTATTCAGATTATGACGATCAAAGAGCTTCTTGAAGAAGGGAAACGGCCACACCTTCCAGCCTATGCAAAACTACCTACCTACCGAAGGGCACCGCGAGTTGACATGCCCATGGTTGCAGAACAAGGGTTTCTTTTTGACAGTCCTGATCGGAGAGCAAGGAGAACTCGTAATGTCAGAGTCGAAAGGCAAGAAGCAAGTGAAGAATCCCCGCAAGAAACCAAACAGCCGCAAGATTAGTCTCTACCCTCTGAGGCCAGTCACTCCAGTAGGAGGTTCGATTCCTTCCCCCCACACCCTTGACATCTCAGTTTCGGTTGCCTATGATCCGTCCGTCAGAGATCACTATCTAAAGGGGGAGTTATGAGAACATTTCGAGGGATGCAGATCGAGGATACCCCGGTAGACCCGAAGACTCTCAA
>Ga0208040_1001809_pt1 | contig 20200 bp, 13 predicted proteins | sample AD_UKC083_MetaG_FD_184431 | JGI IMG/M metagenome (GOLD analysis project Ga0208040, IMG submission 184431) | Active sludge microbial communities of municipal wastewater-treating anaerobic digesters from USA - AD_UKC083_MetaG (SPAdes) (version 2) | ecosystem: Engineered > Bioreactor > Anaerobic >...
ATTATTCTAGCTGGCGGCAAAGGCACCCGTCTGTACCCCATCACCCTGGCGGTCAGCAAACAAATGCTGCCCGTCTATGACAAGCCGATGATCTACTACCCCCTGTCCATGCTGATGCTGGCGAACATTCGCGAAATTCTGGTCATCAGCACGCCCGAAGACCTGCCTGGTTTTCGGCGCCTACTGGGCAGCGGCGAACAGTGGGGGCTCAAATTTGAATATGCCGAGCAAGCCCAGCCCCGCGGCCTGGCCGAAGCCTTCATCATCGGTCAGAAGTTCATTGATAATCAACCCGCCTGCATGATCCTGGGCGATAACATCTTCTATGGACATGGCCTGCCCGCCAAGCTCAGCCAGGCGGCGCAGATCACCGAGGGCGCCACCGTCTTCGCCTATCCCGTGCGAGATCCCGAGCGTTATGGCGTGGTGGACTTTGACGAGAACTTCAAGGCCCTCAGCATTGAAGAAAAGCCCAAGAACCCACGCTCCAACTATGCCGTGCCCGGCATCTATTTCTATGACCAGGAAGTCAGCCGCATTGCGGCCAGCCTCAAACCCTCGCCGCGCGGCGAACTGGAGATTACCGACCTCAACCGCATTTACCTCGAGCAGGGCAAACTGCGCGTTGAAGTGCTGGGGCGCGGCGTGGCCTGGCTGGACGCCGGTACGCACGAATCGTTGCTGCAGGCTTCCACATTCGTCCAGACGGTGGAAGAACGCCAGGGTATGATGATCTCCTGCCCCGAAGAAATCGCCTACCGCATGGGCTTCATCACCCTCGACCAACTGCGCCAGCAGGGCGAACTGATGGCCGGCAATGGCTACGGCCAATACCTGCTGCGCCTGGCTCAAGAAGCCCTCCGACGGTAGCACCATGCGCATCCTGCTCTTTGGCAAAACCGGTCAACTCGGCTGGGAACTCCAGCGCACTTTGCCCTGCCTGGGCGAAGTCACTGCTCTGGACTACCCCGAGGTCGATTTTTCTCACCCCGAAAGCTTGCGCACCGTGGTGCGCTCCGCCGCCCCCGATGTGGTGATTAACGCAGTGGCCTATACCAATGTGGATAAAGCTGAGATCGAGCCTGAACTGACCAATGCCATCAATGCCGAAGCGCCGGGTATGCTGGCTCAAGAATGTTTTCGCCAGAAAGCAGTGCTGATCCATTTCTCCACCGACTATGTGTTTGATGGATTGAAGGAACAACCTTATACCGAAGATGATCAGCCTGGCCCTCACGGTATCTACAGCCAATCGAAGCTGGCAGGTGAACAGGCTGCTCTATCCGCAGGTGGAGCCGTTTTGGTGCTTCGTACAAGCTGGCTGTACTCCTGGCGGCGGGATAATTTTGCCTTGAAAGTACTGCATTGGGCGCGCAACAAATCCACCGTCCGAATTGCAGCCGATCAGTACGGAAGCCCAACCTGGGCGCGACTTCTGGCCGAAATAACAGCTCAACTGCTGGCGCAGAACAATACCTCGTTGCAATCGCTTTGCGAACACAGCGGCGTCTATCACCTCGCTGGCGATGGTTATGCCAGCCGCTATGAGTGGGCCAAAGCAATTTTGGACCTGGACCCTCACCCGGAAGAATGGATCATGCGCGAACTTCAACCGGCGGCTGCATCTGAATTTCCCGCGCCAGCACCCCGGCCAATCAATTCTGCTCTAAATTGTGACCACTTTTACCGTACTTTTGGCCTGCGCTTGCCCCCCTGGCAGACTGGCCTGAAGCTGATGATGGCGCAGGGATAATGTTATAATCTCCTCAGATTGTTTCTGATGGAATAGATCGGTTCTACGACAGTAACACGAATGAATATCATAAAACAGACAACTTATAGTTCAGCAGCAACGGTGTATGATAGTGAGGAGCACAGCTCTCTGGCGCGCTTTATTGGTAAAAGTATGCGCGATGTCTATAAATTTAGGTTTGCCCTGCGAAATTTTGTCGTTAACCAACTACGCACGCGTTATCGAAAATCCTTTCTGGGCTTCTTGTGGAGCTTATTGAACCCGCTGATGTTTATGGTGGTTCTGGCTGTTGTCTTTGCTACGGCCTTTAAGCAAGATATGCGCACTTATGGAATCTATATCTTTAGTGGATTGATCCCCTGGTTGTTTATCAGTCAGAGTATCCTTGCGGGGGGGCAGGTATTTATCAACGCTGAAGGTTTCTTGAAAAAGGTCTACGTCCCTAAGCTATTATTTCCATTAGCACTGGTTTTAACCGAAACAGTCAATTTCTTCTTCAGCCTGGTTGGGCTTTACATATTTGCGCTGGCGCTGGGTTCCCCACTCAGGTGGACTATGGCACTGCTTCCACTCGTTATCCTGATCACATTTTTATTCAACCTGGGCTGCGTTATCATAATTGGAATTGGCACGATTTATTTTCGCGACCTTAGCCATATCACTGTGATCGTTTTTCAGGCGCTTTTTTATCTGGTGCCAATTATCTACCAAATTGACATGTTCCCAGAATCAGCTCGTAAGCTGTTTTACCTCAATCCGTTTTATTATTTCATCAATCTATTTCGGGTCGTAATTTATGGTCAACCAGCCATGACCTGGGCTGACTGGCTTATCCCCTTGGGGTTGGCACTGGGAATTTTACTGCTGGGGCTCATTGTCCTTAAGCTGCGCGACCGGGAGATTGTCTACCGCTTATGAGCGCCAGAATTTCTATCCAAAACGCTTCGCTGCGTTTCCAGATATTTACCAACCCTACACCAACGCTAAAAGAAGCGGCATTGAACCTGGTGCTGCGGCGTCCTCGGGTCACGCATTCGCGGGATTTCTACGCCCTTAAAGACATCAATCTAAATTTTGAAGGTGGACAGCGAGTAGGAATCATTGGTCTTAATGGAGCCGGAAAATCCACCTTGCTTAAAATGATTGTGGGAATTTATGCCCCGCAAACTGGCCGTATAGAGGTCCAGGGGAGGGTGACCCCTATGATTGAAATCGGCACCGGATTTGATGTGGAACTGACCGGACGGGAGAATATTTACGTCAATGGCGCCATTCTGGGTTTTTCACCGCAAGAAATGGCCCGGCGGGAAAAAGAAATCATTGACTTTTCGGAACTGGAACAGTTCATGGACGTGCCGGTAAAGTACTATTCCTCCGGTATGTACGGTCGACTGGCTTTTTCCATTGCTACGATGACCAACCCCGAAATTTTATTGGTAGATGAGATTTTCTCGGCTGGTGATGCCCATTTTGTTGAAAAGGGCTCCCGCCGAATGAAAGAAATGATGCACAGCTCGCAGCTTGTACTGTATGTCTCTCACTCGCTTCAGCATATTACTGAATTATGCAACCATGTTGTGGTGCTGCACCACGGTCAAGTTGTCAACCAGGGCGACCCTAATGAAATGGTAGCATACTACATGAATACAATTGTCAATGCTGGAAATCTCTGATAAAGGAGCATGATCGATGGATCCCATTCAACTGTTTGTCCCTACTTTTCGCGTCGAAGAAACGCTCGATGAAATTCGTGTCTGCCTCGAAAAAGGCTGGACCGGCCTGGGCTACAAGACACTCGAGTTTGAAGAAGCCTGGAAACAATATACTGGCCTATCCCATGCGCACTTCCTCTCTTCAGCCACCGCTGGTCTGCACCTGGCTGTTGCCATGCTCAAATATACCGATGGCTGGGCGGATGGTGACGAAATCATCACCACCCCACTGACCTTTGTTTCTACCAACCATGCGATTTTATATGAACATCTGACTCCCGTATTTGCCGATGTGGATGAAAGCCTTTGCCTTGACCCTGCCTCAATCGAAGCTCGGATTACCCCGCGCACCCGGGCAGTCATTTTTGTGGGCCTGGGCGGCAATACAGGCAAACTGCGTGAGGTGGTTGCGCTGTGTAAAAAACACAACCTGCGCCTGATCCTGGATGCGGCTCACATGACCGGCACACGCTGGCTGCACGGCAGCCATGTGGGTGGTGAAGCCGATGTCAGTATCTTTAGCTTCCAGGCAGTCAAGAACCTGCCAACTGCCGACTCAGGCATGATCTGTTTCGCCGAAGAAAAACTGGATGCCGAAGCCCGCAAATGGACCTGGCTGGGCATCAACAAAGACACCTACGCCCGCACCGCAGCTCAGGGATCATATAAATGGTATTATGATGTTGAGGTGGAAGGCTTCAAATACCATGGTAACTCCATTATGGCAGCCATGGGATTGGTGGCAATCAAATATGTAGACCAGGATAACGCCTACCGCCGCCAGATTGCCGCCTGGTATGACGAATATCTGGCCGACGAGCCTCGGATTGTGCGCATCCCAATGTCACCAGATTGCATCCCCTCCCGGCATCTGTACCAAATTGAAGTTGATAAACGTGATGAGGTCATGCTGGCGCTTAATCAAGCCAATATCTTCCCGGGCGTTCACTATCGTGATAACACCCTTTATCACATGTATCATCACGCCTTTGGAACCTGCCCGCGTTCACAGGCTGCCAGCGATCGGATCATTTCACTGCCCATTCATATGCGGCTGACTTATCAGCAGGTTCTGTATATTACTGACCATCTGAAAAAGATTGTTGGTTATCTGAACCGAAACTAGGAGAATTTTCGATGATGAACTGGAATGGCAAAAAGGTCCTTTTGACGGGCGCCGGCGGCTTTATTGGCAGCCATCTCTGCGAGGCTCTAGTCTCTCGTGGAGCAGATGTCACGGCTTTGATACACTATAATTCTCGCAACGATTGGGGCAATCTGGAATTTGTTGACCCGGTGTGCAAAACCGCCATCCGGGTCGTTGCTGGAAATATTGAGGATTCTGATTTCGTTGCTCGACAGGTACGCGGCCAGGCAGTTGTCTTTCACCTGGCTGCCCTGATTGCCATTCCTTATTCATACACTGCGCCGCTGAGTTATGTGCGCGCCAATGTCGAAGGCACCCTGAACGTATTGGAAGCTGCCCGAGAATACAATGTTGAGCGGGTTGTGCACACCTCCACCTCTGAAACCTATGGCACCGCCATTTATGCTCCCATTGATGAGAAACACCCCATGCAGGGGCAGTCGCCCTATTCGGCATCAAAAATTGGCGCCGATAAAATTGCCGAGAGTTACTACCTTTCCTTCAATACGCCCGTTGTCACACTGCGCCCATTCAATACCTATGGCCCCCGCCAGTCAGCCCGCGCCGTCATCCCCACGATCATTACCCAGGCCCTCAACCAGGAGACCATTCGCCTGGGTTCGCTGGACCCGGTCCGCGATATGAACTACGTCAAAGATACCGTCAATGCCTTCATCTGCGCGGCAGAAGCTCCAGAGCAAGCCCTGGGGCAGGTGATTAATGCCGGTTCCGGACGGGGTGTGACTATCGGTGAACTGGTTGAGATCATTCAGAGACTGCTGGGAACGCAGAAACAAATCATCCTGGAAGATCAACGTATGCGACCTGCCAAGAGCGAAGTCTTTAAGCTCATTTGCGATAATCGCAAGGCTGCAGAACTCATGGGCTGGACTCCGCAATACACATTGGAAAACGGCCTGACAGAAACGATTGCCTACTTGCGCGACCACTTACACCTGTATAAAACCAATCAATACACGATCTGAGGTATAGCTTTATGAAAGCAGTGATCCTGGCGGGGGGCAAAGGCGCCCGCTTGCGCCCCTATACAACCGTCATTCCCAAGCCGTTGATGCCAGTAGGTAACTACCCGATACTTGAAGTCATTCTGCGTCAACTTCGTCACTACGGCGTGGATGAAGTCATTCTGGCTGTAGGCTATATGGCTCAATTGTTTCAAGCCTTTTTCCAAGATGGCGAACGCTACGGTTTGAAAATCAGCTATTCCTTAGAAACAGAACCCCTGGGAACGGCTGGCCCCTTGGGACTCTTGATTGATCGCCTGGATGAGGATTTTATGATCATGAATGGCGATTTGTTGACCACCCTGAATTATAGCCACCTGTTTGAATTTCACTGCCAGAAAGGCGCTGCTGCAACTTTGGGCTTGTATCAACGCGAGGTCAAGATCGACTTTGGCGTTGTAGAAGTGGATGCCGAATCGCAATTGGCGCGCTATACCGAAAAACCCACCTTCCAGTTTAAAGTCAGCATGGGCGTCAATGTCTTAAATGCCCAAAAGGTGCGCCCCTACTTGCAGCCTGGCAAATATCTTGACCTGCCCGACCTGATGATGCAGCTCAAACGTGATGGTCACCCGGTCTATGCCTACAGCGAACCATGCTATTGGCTGGATATTGGCCGTGTCGATGATTACCAGACGGCTAACGAAATCTTTGAATCTCGGCAGGCTGAATTTATGCCCGGTGAGGCTGTGCCGTGAAAGTGCTGGTAACCGGTGCCAGTGGGTTTATTGGAACCCATTTACTCAAGCTGCTCGCTTCAGATGGGGTTCAAATTGCTACTCACGGCCCGGTGCCTGGCGTCTTGGGCCAACACACCGGCGTCCCTTTTGAAGACCTGGAAAACTTCAGCCAGGCGATTGCAGATATCGCTCCCGATTACATCATCCACCTGGCCGGGGTTGCTAATGCTGCCGCCTTTCAAGATTTTTATCACGTCAATTTTCATTATGCCGTCCATCTTTTCCAGGCATTGGAGATTGCTGGACTGAAAGATCGCCCGGTGCTACTGGTTGGCACTGCGGCTGAATACGGGCCTGTACCGGATGAGCAGCTTCCGATCACTGAAGAAACCCTGGCCAGCCCGATAACCCACTACGGCGCCAGCAAACTTGCTCAAACTGCCCTGGGGTTGGCTCTGGCACAGGAGGGCCGCCCGGTGGTGATTGCCCGCCCCTTCAATGTCATTGGCCCTGGAATGGGCGATCACCTCTCTATCCAGCGCTTTGCCCGTCTTATTTTTAACGTAAAGCGTGGCCTAACCCCACCTGTCATTGAAGTAGGCAACCTCTCGTCCTACCGTGATTTTATCGATGTCAGAGATGCTACAAAAGCATTTTGGCAGTTGGTGCAAACTCCATCGGCATATGGGCAAATCGTCAATATCTGTACCGGTGCCCCGGTGCTGATTCAATCGGCACTGGATGCCTTGGTGGAGATATCGGGTGTTAAGGTTGAAACCCGCATCAGCCCAAAGTATTTTCGCTCCGGAGATGTCTCAAGAAATTACGGCAGTCCGGCCCGGTTGCAGCAACTGACTGGGCTGATGCCAGCCTATCCTTTTAACGTGACTCTTCAGGATATCTGGAAGCAGCTTGATCTCGAGGAGTAACCTGCATGCCGAAACGCCCTGTTCATTCATTTGAAAATGACAAAGTGCGCCTGCGGTTATTGACCGCAGAGGATCTTGAGATGACCCTCAACTGGCGCAATCAGGACCACATCCGTAAATGGTTTTTTCATTCTGACGTCATTCAAATTGAGCAGCATCGATGCTGGTTTGAGCAATATCAGGAGCGGGATGATGACTTTGTCTTTGTCATCGAGTATGTGGCTGAAAATTATCTGCCGGTGGGACAGATTGCGTTATATCACATTGATTGGGCCGCTCGCCGGGCGGAGTATGGCCGGATCATGATTGCAGATCCAGTCGCCCGGGGAAAGGGATTGGGACGGGCCGCCACCCGCTTGGTTCTATCAATTGGGTTTGATTACTTCCATCTTCAGGAAATCTACCTGGAGGTGCTGGAAAACAACCAGAGTGCCCGAGCGGTATATGCTGACTGCGGCTTCAGGGTGGTTGAAATCAAGGATGGTGTTGTGCTGATGAGCACCCACCCTGGAGAGGTTCAATGAAATTTGCCGACTTTCTGGAAAACCGCCATATTTTTGAAAATGATCATGCCCGGCACCAACCCCTGGTAAGCGTTGTACTGCCAACCTACAACCGCAGCCGGGAGGGCCTGTTGAAGCCCTGCATTGATTCGGTCCTGGCGCAAACCTATACCAATTTTGAGCTGATCATCCTTGATGATGCCTCAGACGACGACAGTGCCGATGTCATTCGTCAATATGCCCGTCAGGATTCCCGCATTGTTGCGGTGTTTCACGAACACAACAGCGGTTTGCCGGCACTGCGCGCCGATGAAGGAATTTTATTGGCGCGCGGTCAGTATATCGCCTTTATTTTTGATGACAATACCTGGCAGTCCGAAATGTTGCAAACTATGCTGACCGTTGCTCAGCAGACGAACGCAGAAATGGTTGTTGGTCAGGTCATGCTGCCCTCTTCCAATGGCACCCGGACTTTGGGTGGGCTGCCGTTAACTGAAGATCTATTTTTTACATTCAACAGCATACCGAACGGTGCAGTATTTTGTCAGCACCAATTCTTTGACCATTATGGCCTGTATGATCCGCATCTGTTGCTCAGGCGAGTGTGTGATTGGGATTTGTGGCTGCGCTCACTGCGTCTGGGGGCTCATATCGTCGCCATCCCTCAGGTGGTCGGTACGGAAAAAGGATTGAAGTCGGCGCAGTCTCTTGGAAACACGGTGCGGTGGGATAGGAAGGTGGCTCTGGCCTATATGACCGATTCCAACACTGCCTCAGACCGGCGAGTGGCCTTGCGGCCTGGGAATATCATGGCTTATGACCCATTTGATCCTGAAAAGATTGTCCGCTATGTCCGGGACATGACGGAATGGGACCGGCTGGAGGAACAGGTTTACACACCATTTTTTCGGGCCCATGCGATATTCTCCCACCAATCCCTGGTGCGACATAATCGGCGCTATGATGCCGCCATCAATGGCTATGCCCTGAATGCAAAATCCCCTCTGTTTCATGACCGCCAGCGCGTTCTGGTCATTGCCAATCGATTTAATCGCCAGGTGCGGGAGTGCTGGACGGCCTTAAGCCAGGATCCGAACTTCATCCTGGTACCAACCAACGAGGCAGCCGCCACGGAGTTCCTGGCCTCTGATTTTGATCTGGTGGTCTTGTTTGACGGATGCAATATTGCCCTGTTGCCATTTATTCGCCAGTGCCAGGATTTTGGCGTACCTGTGGCGAATGTAGTTGTGCATGGATTGGATGTTCCAACCACCCATCAGCTCGGGAGCGACATGGCGAACCTGTCCAAAGACAAGACCCTGTCCGCGTTTTTCCAAAGCGAAATCTACTTCTCCCACCCGGGCCATCCCTGGAATGCTCGGCAGCTGCAAGCTGCCCGCCAACTGATGGAAAGCGCAGACCAAACCTTTCGCCTGGGCGCGGACAAACTCGAATCAATCGTTCCCATCGAGTTTGTGACAAATCAGCTGCCGCTTGATGAGATGCACCAGTCAGATCAACCGTGTATTTATTGCGGCAATGTGACCAAATTCTCCCCACAATTCCATGCCGCCCTGACGAATTTGCTCGATCATCTACCGCCCGGACAAACTGGATGGGCTTATGGCCAGGCGCCGACTCTACCCGAGGATTTGGCTGCCTTCCGGGATCGTCTGGTCTACTGGATGACAGCTGAGCCATTTTCAAACCTGGTGGAACGCCTGTCCGGAGCAATCTGGTTGCTGCCAATGGAGGTTAAACCGGGCGATTCTGACTATCTGTGCGCACTATTAGCCGAAGATCTGGCTCGCCGCGCGAGCATTTTATTGGTTGCTGATGATGGATCTGATGGGTATGATGGACTGATCCCTGCAATTCAAGCCGCGCGCGAGAAGCAGTCGCAGCTGCGGTTGAAATCTCAGGCCTACCGCCCGGATGCCCGCTGGATCCACTTTTGGAATTTTATTCTGGGTGTCATGGTCCGAAAAAAAGCGGCCATTTTGCGTGACCTTGAGCATGCCCGTGATGTGTCCTGCGCCGGGCTGGTCAACAGCCAGCTTTTGGGTGGGTCGGAAATATATGGCCTGCTGGTCGTGCGTTCCCTGATTAAACTGGGCTTCAAGTTTTCGGTGCATTATCCCTACCTGGACCAGTATTCATCCGGGCCTGACCGGATCATTCAATGGGCGGCTGAAAATGGCCTGCCCAAACCTGAACCGGCCGAGTACGGGCGCTGTTCGCTGGCACTGCACAGTCCCGGCTTTTCCGAGGTGGAATCGGCCGCTTATGCCAAAAATTTTCGCCAGTGGTTGCAGGAACAGAGGGTGGGGTTGTTGTTCCTCTCGGGGTTTATCTCTGAACCGTTAATTGCACCTGATCACAGCCGGCTGGTATTCATGGGCCTGTTCCCGCCCTGGGGATATAACCTGCAGTACATGGCTTTTGCGCGCGATCGGATTGATGGACTGGTATCGGACAGCGCCTGGGCCGCCCGGCACTGGGGAGAATGGATTGCCCCTCCCATTACCCCGGTGTATTCTTTGATCGGGCGTGAATATTTTGAAATCAGGAATGCGCATTTGCCGCCCGCCCCCGTGCAAATTGCGGTTGTAGGAACCATGATCATTACCAAGCGCCAGAAGGAGATTTTACTGGCTTTCCGACAAATTATTGAAGACGGGTTTGATGCCCGGCTCAATTTCTATGGGCATGAACTGAAGATCTATGCGGATTATATTGATGAGTTGCGCCAAATCGCCGCGGACCCGATTCTGGCCGAACGGGTCACCTTCCATGGATTTGTTCCGGATCCGAATGATATCCTGTCCAACAATCATATCATTCTCAGCGCTTCCGGTGAGGAAAGCATTCCTCAGGGGATTCTGTTCCATCAAGCCAGCGGATTCCTGCCAGTAGCCTGCCCGGCGGGCGGCATTGAGGAAGTGGTCCGCGATGGCGAGACCGGCTTTCTGGCAGAAGGATTTGGCATTGATGACATCGCCCTGGCACTGCGGCGGGCCTTGCAGAGCCAGGAACAGTGGCCGGCCATGATCGCTCGGGGGCGCCAGCTCCTGTTGAAAAACTGTTCTGAAGAATGGTTCACTCATCAGATTCTGCGCACCATGCTTGAAGGGGCCGGCATCCATCTTTCCGAAGGAAGCCGCTATTTCAACCAGAACTTGCTGGATGTTGGCGGTCCGGGAGCGCACCTCCGCCGCCTGAACGATGCCGGCATCACCTGCCGCACCGTCCCCCCACCACTGGAGGCCGAAACTCTGCCCATGCTGATCGGCCCCGATCTTGGCCGGGCTCCGATTATGTATTCCTTGATCCCCGATCAGGATCACTTTTCCGGGATTCAACTGCGGACCGGTACCTATCAAACTGCATTGCGTGGCGTAATCCGATTTGAAATTCGGATGTCGGGCGACAAATCGTATTCGCTGCGCCAGGGAGAAATCCGGGCCGAACGTTTATCGGACAATGCCTGGATAGCCATTACCTTCCCAGCGATTGCCAATTCAAGACATCAGCCCCTTGAACTCCGCTTCACCGCAGAACTGCAAGGCGGAAGAATTGCTTTTTATGAAGTGGTTGGCGATGCCAGCAGCAAAACCATCTGGACACTCCGTGTCCAGCGCCGTTTGCGCCGCCATCTGCCGTTCCGGGTTTCCCGGCCCCGGCGGGTGGCTTTCCCCATCTATACGCCTCCATTGTCCAAGGACCATTCAGCATGAAGTTTGTCGATTTCCTTTCCGACCGTCAAATTTTTGAAAACGGACATGATCGACTGAAGCCGCGGGTCAGTGTGGTCATGCCAACCTATGCCCGCAATGCCGAAGGCCTGCTGACCTCCTGCCTGGATTCAGTCCTGGCGCAAACGTTTACCGATTTTGAGTTCATCATCATTGACGATGGTTCCAGCGATGGCTCTGAAGCCGTGATCAAGCAGTACGCCGCCGCCGATCCCCGGATTGTGTATGTGCGCCACCCGCAAAACTCGGGGCTGCCGGCTGTGCGCACTGATGAGGGGATCCTGCTAGCCCGGGCACCGTATGTGGCTTTCATCTTTGACGATAATCTCTGGTATCCAGATGCTCTGGAGAGCATGGTGACGGCACTGGAGCATTCCGACATTGAACTGGTCTACGGGCATGTGTTGATGCCCCGAGCCGATGCAGATCCAGTCAGTTACGGTGTTACACCGCCGATGCTTGAGATTCTACAGAATGCCAACACCATCCCCAACGGTGTTGTTGCAGTTCGGCGGTCCTTCTTTGATAAAGTTGGTCTGTATGATCCCCACCTGGTACTGCGCCGGATTTGTGATTGGGATCTGTGGCTGCGCGCGGCCAAGCTGAATATTTCCATGGGGGTAATTGATCGGGTTTTGGGCGTGGAACAGGGAATTGTTTCACCCTCTTCTTTGGGCAACACTGTCAAGCTTGATTTTAAAATTTCACTGGCCTACATGTCGGATGATCGGACACTTGCCGAACGCTGTGCGGCACTAACTCCGGCAACTATCGCCGATTATGACCCGTTTGTGGTTGAAAAAATTATTCCCTACATGCGGAATTTATTTGAGTGGCAGCAGCTGGAAGAGGAGGTTTACACCCCGTTTTTTGATAAACATCCGTACTATGCTTGTCAACCGTTGCTGAAACATAACCGCCTTTACGACCTGAAGTGGTCTCATTTTCGTATTGATCCGGTTGCTCCCTTGTTCAGGCACCGCCAACGCATTGCGATAGTTTCCAACCGGGTAAACCGCTTTGTGCTGGATTGGTATGAAGCCCTGTCAGCTGATCGGGATAATATTGTTCTGTTGTTAAGCCAACTTTCTTTTAGCCTGGTGGCATCACAGGATATCGATCATGTCATTTTGATCGATATTTGCAATCAAATGATGGTTACACAACTGGAAGCCTACAGGTCATTAAACGTGCCTATCACATTTGTCGCGGCGCATGGACTAGAAACACTAACAGTTTCACCATCCAACCCCATCCGGTATATTGATGAAGTTGTTCCAGAGCTTTACTCCAGGATGATGGGGTGGCCGATTTATATTCCCAATCCCGGGGTTGGCTGGCCGGCGGAGGCACTGCCGGTGGTCCAAGCCATTCTGAGCCAGGCCGACCAGGTGATTGCCTGCGGGGATGCCCAAGACACCCCACTTACGGAATTGCAGTCGGCCCATGTACTGCCATTCATCGCCAATCAGCCTTTTGATCTTTCCGATCTGCCGATACCATCCAGGTTTGTGATTTACCTGGGTGACGTACAGGCTCTGTCGGAATCAACCCGGGATCATCTCTATAAAAAAATGGCCGGAGCGTCTGCGACCATCTATCTACACCCGGGTACTAAGCCACCAATGGCGATGCCAACCGCAAAAATCTCCTGGCAGGTAACCCTTGACAGCCCGGCGGTATTTGTCAGAAAGCTCAGAGATACCTGCCTGCTGCTGCCGGTCGAAATATGGCAGCGGCTCCCCCCCTATCACCAGAAACTCCTGTTGGAAGACCTGTTTAACAATGGCTGCCGTCTGGAGCTATTGGGCCAGGAATCGACAGCTGATGATCCATCTGCTTATCTGCTCCCCCCTGTCCCCACTCCCGCCCCGGGACTGCCTGCAGGAGCCCGGCACCTGCATTTGCAGAATCTGATCTTGGGGGTTACACTGCGGCGCAAAATCGCCACTCAACGCCAGCAGCCCCATGCTCGCGATGTCAAAACGATGGTCTTGATCAATAGTCAGGCTCTGGCGGGCTCAGAGGCCTATGGCTTGCTGGTTGGATACGCCCTGCATCAGATTGGATTTGATGTTCAGGTCAGCACCCATGCTTCCTACGACCCTTATCCCCAGGGATTGGTGGATTTAGAAAACTGGTTGTCTGAGCACGGTCTGCCGCCGCTGCTCAAAGCTGAGTACGGCAAGGTGGTACGCACCCTTCAGACACCGGATCTGCCAGAGGCCGAACTCCAGGTCTACGCGACGGATCTGGATCAGTGGCTTGAGGAACAGGATATTGGGATGTGTTTTTGCGCCGGGTTTATTTCCGAACCTGTCATCAGTCGTAACCGCCGCCGCCTGCATTACATGGCCCTTTTTGCCCCCTGGGATTATCCGTTGAACCGCATGGCTTATCTGCGCGGCCGGGTGGCGGGTCTGGTCTCTGACACCCAATGGGCTGCCGACCTTTGGGCGCGCTGGCTGCTGCCGCCAGCTGCCTGCGTCCCCTCACTGGTGGAACCTTCGCAATTTGCCATTCTAAACCAGGATCTGCCTGCTCAACCTGTTTGCATTGCCGTTACTGGTACCCTGCAGCCCAGAAAAAGGCAGAAGGAAGCCGCCCTGGCGGTCCTGGCCCTGCTTTCTGAAGGCTTCAATATTCACCTTAACCTCTACGGCTATCTCATGAGCGGTTTTGCATCCTATATTGATGAAATTAAGCAGCTGGTGGACACCACTGATTTGAAGGGCCACGTCACCTTTCATGGTTTTGTGGAGGATGTGCAACAAATTGCCCGCGAAAACCACGTCATCTTAAGTACATCGGCTGATGAAAGTCTACCGCAGAGTATCATCTTTAATCAGGCTGCTGGCTTGCTGGCTGTGGCCTGTCCGGCGGGGGGCGTCGAGGAAATGGTGGAGAATGGCGCGACCGGTTACCTGACCCGTGACTTTTCACAGGACAGCATCATTGACAGCCTGCGGCAGGCTTTGGAATCCCGTGAACAGTGGCCGATACTTATTCACCAGGCACGATCCAGAATCAGGGAGCGCTGCGCAGCCCCAGTGTTCACCCAAAGATTGCTGCAGGTCATGCTGGCTGGATCTCAAATTCAGTTCTCTGAAGGGGCCAAGCTTTTTGCGATTGCGGATATGGTTGAGACCGGTGGAAATGCAAAGTCGTCGGGAGCGCGTCTGCCGCATGCGACTGGACTGGATGTCAGTAATCAGGCGATCGGCCCCGACCTTACTGAGCAGCCTTTGCGGTATCGGGCATTTATGAATGATGGATTGTTATGGGGCTTCCAGTTCCGGGTTGGTACCTATCTGACAAAACCCCAGGGAGTATTGAAGATCGAGTTTGTCCTGCCGGACCATACCCGGCAGCAAATCGATTTTCCTTTGGAGCATATTTCCGACAACACCTGGGTCATTATCCCGATACCACCGGCCAAAATTCTGGCAGATGGCTGGAGCTGGGTGAAAATCAGCGCCCGGCTAACTGCAGGAAGGTTGGCAATTTATGAAACTCTGCCGCTCAGGCTGCGCAAAATTCACCGGTTGATCACGGCTGCCAGCCGCCGGGTGCCCAATCTGGTGGGGCTGCCGCGCCTGAATCCTGCCGTCTATCCACTGCAAAAGAAGCACTAACCAGAGGCAACCCTGATATGGTTAAGACAGAATCCCTCAATCGGCCGGATCCTCCGCATGTCCTTGCCGTGTTATCCACTTACAGCACTTCAGCTGAAATATTCATTTTGCGCCCCTTTGGTGCGCTGCATAAAGAGCAGAAAGTGGTTTTTGAGGTCGCGCTCGAAGATCAACTGACACGCTCCCAATTATTGTGGGCAGATATCATTATCTTATGCCGCAACAATCTCCGTGAGGCCAGACGATGGCACGAGGAAATGCTGGCATTGGGCAAGCCTTACATTTACATCCTCGATGATAATTTTTGGGCTCTGCCCGATCATCTGCCGGATGCCGCCTATTACAAAACCGGGAGCAAGCTCCAGCAAATGGAGGAATACGTCCGGTTTGCCAATCTGGTCAAGGTTTTCAGCCCGGAACTGGCCCGCCGGGTCCGGCGGTACACCCCGCACGTTGTGTGTGATACCGCCGCAATAGATTTCTCGTTGCTGCCCCGGGTTCTGCCCCCTCGCGCAGGAGAGACTATTCAAATTGCTTATGTGACGGCGCGCGGCGCCCGGGATGAGTTGGTGGCCCTGTTTGAACAGGATTTACTGGCAATCCTGGCAGAATTTCCACAAAAGGTGCATGCAGTATTTTTTACTGAACGGCCACCGGCATTCCAGGATGTGCCGAATGTGCAGGTTGTCGATGTTGACTGGCAGTATGACCGTTTTATCCGTTCTCTGGCCCAGGCCCGCTACGACATCGGGCTGGCCCCGCTGCTGAATACGGAATTTTACCTGTCCAAAACCAATACCAAGACACGCGATTACGGCGCCTGCCGCATCGCGGGAATTTACTCCAATTTGGAACCCTATTTTGATATTGTCCCAGGCGTCACGGGGATGCTGGTGGATCAGAAACCTGGCGCGTGGTATGACGCCATGCGGACGTTGGTCCTGGATGATGGGCTGCGGCAAATGATTCAGGAGCAGGCCTATCAATATGTCTACCAGACCTACCGACTGGAGATTGCCAAGCAGCAGTGGCTGGAAGAGATCTCGCGGCTGGTCCCTCCGGCGCATCCAGGGCACGTCTATCTGGCATCGCGCTCCGAAGGTGGCCGGACGGTCCAATTGTCGATTGGTTCACCCCAGGCCCCCACCCCGGGATTTATCAATGCTGACAACCATTTTCGACCGGGGGTTCAACTGGTTATGGACTGGAACCGGCCTTTTCCCCTGGCAGCTGATGGCGTGGATGTCTGTTTTCTGGATCATGTTCTGGAGAAATCCGGGGACCCCCAGGCGGTCATCGCTGAAGCAAACCGAGTGGTCCACCACGGTGCCCAGATCTCTGTTTTTTCAACTTATGCGCCAGCGCCTGCATCTATCTGGGATGGAGTGCTGAACAGCAGGGAATGGGTGGGTGAAGGTTCTATTGGTGAGGTACCGGTTAGTGGCGTAAATGAACAGATTGCGCGGGACTGGACCAACGCGTCAGTGGCTGCCGTCTATCCGGATGAGTACGATACTGCAGCAGCAGAACAACCATCCCCTTGGGGCCGTGGCCGTTCTCCGGAGCTGGACCTTTGGTGTGCCGGCATGGAATTTATCTACACCCCCAAGGTTGCCGGGTGGATGAACTGCGATAAACGTCGGGCGCGTTTGGAGCATCCGGAAATATGCACTGATATTTTGCTGCAGTTTATTGCGATAAAAGAGCCCACTCCGGCAATACAATCGGTGTGCAGAGACCAGAAACTATTCGAGCCAGAGGCGGTTGGACGATATCGGCTGCAAGAATTGTGTGCCATTTACCAACATGAAAGCACCCAGCGAGAGCGAATCATCCGGGATATGGAGGTGCGCATCCAGGATCAGAATCAAAACATCAATAACTTGCAGAAGGCGACTGCGGCGCAGGGTGAACTGCTGGCAGATGTGCAGCAAAAACTGGCGGTGACGCAATGGCATGCCAATCGGGCTGCTGCTGAACTGGATCAGTACCGTGGCCGGAAGATCATCAAGGTCATTGAGCGATTATTTGACCGTTCCAATCTGTACGCTGGGCTTGAAAAAGCCTATCATTCTGTATTGGATGATTCGTTGATTTTTAATCAAAATTTGTCCGGTTACCGATTGCAGGTGAGTGCGAATTTGCAACCGGTTCCCTGCCGGGAGTACACCCTGAACTGGATAGTGCCCCGCCGGGTGACCAGCGTTGTGATCGCTCCGGTGATTGATGCCCCGCTGACCCAGGGGTTTATTGGCGTGGAACTGGTGGCAGGCGGGTGCATCATTGGCCAACAAATTCGCCCGGCTGATTCAATTGTCGAGCGTGAACCCTTTATAATTACATTTGATCCGGCTGTGGACATTCCAGCCGGTGGGTTGACGGTCCGGGTGTTTGTGCGGGATCTGAATGCACCTTTACGGATCATGGAGTGGCGCTGTTACCAGGGAATGGGCATCAAGCTCCAACGCAAAGCCTTTTGTGGCTTTGGTTTTGAGGAATGAACAATTCTGGGATGAACGCGACGCCTCCCCACCCACGCTCCCCCTCCCGCCCTCACATCACCGCCATCCTGCCCGGTTTTATTGTCTCCACGCTGATGGATGTCATCAAACCAATGCTGGTGTTGGATCGGGAAAAGAAGGTGCGCTTTTGTACGACATTGGAGTCTTTTATCCCCGCGCGCCATCTCAAGGGAACCGATTTGGCTATATTTTGCCGCAACACTGAGCCGCGTTATGCTCCCATTTTTCAGTACTTGCAGGAAAATTCAATCCCCTATATCTATGATCTGGATGACAATTTGTTTGACATTCCCCTGTCAAACGAGTTGGGTGATTATCATCGCTCCCCCCATCGATTGGGAATGCTGGAAACCTATCTGAGGCAAGCTGCGCTGGTCCGGGTCTATTCACCTGTGGTTTATGAGCGCGTGTCCGGGCTTGGCGCACGGGTGGAACTAGTGAAGGCGCCTTTAGATTGGGCACTTATTCAACCCCGGCAGCCGCATCAGAAAATTCGCATCGTCTACGTCACCAGCCGTCGTCAGGATACCCTGGCTGATATTTTTACTCCCGCACTGCGCCAGGTGCTGCAGCGATATCCAGACAACGTCGAAGTCACCTTCTGCGGCGCCCTGCCCGAGGGCTTTGCCGGTCAGGCCAATGTGCACCACATGCCTTTTGAGCCTAACTATGATGCCTTTATGCGGAAATTCTCAGCCAACAGCTTTGACATCGGTCTAGCCCCACTGATTGACGATGACTTCCATCGTTCTAAAACCAATAACAAATTTCGTGAATATGCCGCCTGTGGGATTGCTGGGATTTATTCCAATGTCTCTGTTTACGGAGAGGTTGTAGATGGCGAACTGGGTTTGATGGTTTCTAATACCCCAGAACAATGGGCAAATGCCCTGGTTCGATTGATTGAAGATTGTGAGCTTCGTTCCCGCATCGCCTGCCAAGCCCAACAGTATGCCCGGCAGAATTATTCTCTTGAAGAGTTTTGTGCCACATGGGAAGAGCAAATCACCCATGTCATGGCAACGCATAGTGTCCAAACACCTCCATTACCTGTGGGTCAGTCCTCCGAAGTGAGCATCCCGTTAGACCCTAATCAAAAAACGCGCTGGCAAAAATTGTCTGCGATGACCTTGCCCGAGGTTATCCGCAAACTCTGGTTAATTATCTATAGTTTTTTGTGGTTGCTCAAAATTAATCACCTTAAGAAATTATGACTCGGATCCCCTCTAAAATCCTCCTCCTCAGCGGCGCTAAAGGCGACACCCGGCGCTACCGCACCTTTCACCTGCATCAGCAGTTGACCTATGCCGGTGTGGACTGCCAGGTTGCCCATATCACCACGCCCGGTATTGCAGCCCGGGCTGCCGCGGCCAGCTTACTGGTGCTGCACCGTGTCCCCATGGATGGCTATGTTGAAAAGCTCATCCGGTCAGTGCATGCTCACGGCGGCATTGTGCTTTACGATACCGATGACCTGATTTTTGACCCCTCTGCCTTTCAATGGATCCATAGCCCTGATTTTCAAGACCCCATTCGGGTTCGCGTTTATCAAGCAGAAATGCGCCGCCAGCGCCAGACGCTGGACGCCTGTGATGGCGTGCTGGTCTCCACCGATTACCTTGCTGAACTGGTGCGTCAGCTTGGCAAGCCGGTCTGGGTGCACCGCAACGCCGCTAATTTTGAAATGCTGGCGCATTCCCAGGCTGCAGCCCGCCGCCCGGCAGATGACCGGGTTGTGATTGGCTATGCCAGCGGCACCCCCACCCACAACCGAGACTTTGCCCTCGTGACCCCCGCGCTGGAAGCTATACTCGACCAGTATCCCCCGACCGAATTGTGGCTGATCGGTTACCTGGACCTGCCTGCCGGACTGGCGCGCTTTGGTTCCCGTGTGCGCACCCTGCCGCCGGTTAACTGGCGTGACCTGCCCGCTCTGCTCGCCCAGCTAGATATTAACCTGGCGCCGCTGGTGCTCGACAACCCCTTTTCCCAATCGAAAAGTGAAATCAAATTCATGGAAGCCGCCCTGGTGGGCGTGCCAACTCTTGCCAGCGCCACCAACGCCTTTCAGTTTGCCATTCGATCAGGCCAAAACAGCCTGTTGATTCATCAGGACACGGACTGGTTTGCCGGTTTGCAAGCCCTGATGGATCCCCAATTTCGGCAGGCCCTGGGCCGCCAGGCCCGCGCCGATGTTCTGGCGCAGTACACCCCGCCCGAGCGCGCTCGCAGCGCGGTCGAAACCTTGAACGCAGTGGGGGTGCACCTCAATCGCCCACTGGGGCTTGAATTTTCCCCTAACCCGGCCCAGGACCCCGCTCGACTGGGTTGGCCCCCCGAGGCTGAGGCTTATCCGGCCCTGACACAAATGGCGCTATACTCCCTGCGCCGCCGCGGCCCCGGCACCCTGCTCAAACAGGTCTGGATCTACCTGCGCCGCCTGCTGTCTCGCTGGATACCGTATGGGGGGAAGACTGCCCGATGATAGACATCAGCATTTGCATCGTTTCATATAACACGTGCAGCCTGCTGCAAGACT
>Ga0208040_1001817_pt1 | contig 20144 bp, 15 predicted proteins | sample AD_UKC083_MetaG_FD_184431 | JGI IMG/M metagenome (GOLD analysis project Ga0208040, IMG submission 184431) | Active sludge microbial communities of municipal wastewater-treating anaerobic digesters from USA - AD_UKC083_MetaG (SPAdes) (version 2) | ecosystem: Engineered > Bioreactor > Anaerobic >...
CTCAGCTGCCCGTGTATTCGAGGCCCTAGATGAGCTGTGCCCGAGAATGATCGGTGTGCGCCCGACCGCAGTCAACCTGTCGTGGGCAGTGGACCGGGTGAGAAGAGCTGTGGAACGTGCGGCGGGCGATGCGGCCGGAGCTGAGCCCAAGGCGGTGCCGAAGATGCAGGAGATGCCAAAAGCGCTGGCGCGGCCCAAAGGGCCGGAAGGGCCGGAAGGGCCGGAGAGTCCGGAGCCGCGCGAGTTGCTTGCGGCGGCGCTCCGCGAGGCAGTGGCGATAGTGGATGAAGACGCCGCAGCCTGCCGACGTATTGGGGAGTACGGGGCACAGCTTGTGCCCGACGGTGGGCGTGTGCTGACTCACTGCAATGCCGGCGCTCTGGCGACGGCCGGGTGGGGAACTGCGCTGGCAGCGCTGTATGTTGCACGCGAGCGTGGCAAGAAGCTGAGGGTATGGGCGGACGAAACCCGACCGCTGCTTCAGGGGTCTCGGCTGACCGCCTTTGAACTGGCGCAAGCGGGAATCGACGTGACTGTGATATGTGACAACATGGCGGCGTCGTTGATGCGTGCGGGGCAAGTAGATATCGTCATTGTAGGGGCCGATCGAGTTGCGGCCAACGGCGACGTGTGCAACAAGATCGGAACGTATGGCCTGGCCTGCCTTGCGAACATGCATCGGATACCGTTCATCGTGGCTTGTCCTACGTCTACTCTGGATCTTTCGCTTGGGGCGGGAGATGAGATCCCGATAGAGCAGAGGGATCCGCGGGAGGTGACCCACGGGTTCGGACGGCAGACTGCGCCGGATGGGGTAGGTGTTTACAACCCGGCGTTCGACGTCACTCCAAACGAGCTCGTCACGGCCATCGTGACCGAGCGGGGGATAGTACGGGCCCCGTACGGCCCCGGGCTGGCGGCGATCATGGATGAGGCGCGGGCGGGTTGATGGCGCGCGTGCTGCCTGCGGCTATGCAAGCGTTATCTCGAGCAACCCCAGCTGGCCGTGGTCGCAATGTATGGTGTAGCTCGGGCATGAGGCAGGCACGAGTACACACGAGCCGGGGCGAAGGGCGATGCGCGGACGGGCGCTGATGGGGCTCTCGTCATCGTCCCATTGGAGTGTGCCGCAACCGGAAAGCACGAGGGTGGCCCTGAAAGTGTCGGGCGATCCAATGCGATGCCATGAACCCGAGCACACGCTGCGCCACACATCGAAGCCCGCGAAACCGCAGATGAGCTGCGGGGTATTGGCCCCGAGCTCGAACGCGAACGGGCGGGTAATGGCGGGGGGTCGCGAGTAGCTCGCGACATCCATGGCCTGTTCAACGTGGAGTTCGCGCGGCCTGCCGTCTATTCCGAGCCGCCCGTAGTCCCACAATCGATATGTCGTATCCGAAGATTGCTGCACTTCCGCCACCACCAGCCCGGCGCCGAGCGCGTGCACGGTGCCTGGAGGCACAGCTATCAAGTCGCCTGCGGCTACCGGAACTCGCCGGAAGCAGCTCATTACATCGGCGGCGATTGCGGAGGCAAGGGAGTGCTTCAGTGTGTCCGGCGTTACGCCTTCGGCCAGTCCATGAATGATCGAAGCTCCGGGTGCAGCCTCTAGCACCAGCCAGACCTCGGATTTTCCCGATTCCCCGGCACGTAGATGCGCGTAGTTGTCGGGCGGGTGAACCTGGACTGACAAGTCGGCGTCGCAGCTCAGCACCTTGATGAGCAGGGGGAATTCAGGGCATAGCTCGGCAAGGGTTCGTCCTGCCAGGCGACCGTTGGTCACCCGTGTTGGTCCGCTTGGATGTGCGGACAGAACCCAGGCTTCGCCGATGGGGGTGGGCCCGGGCGGCATGTTGTCAAACCACGATTTGAGGCGACGACCGCCCCACACCTTCTCTTTGAATTCTGCCGCGAAAAGCATCGGATAGGCCGCATGCAGTCTGTCCAAGAACAACACCTCGCAACGTCAGTCTCATATTACCGATAGAAGCCTGCCGGGGTCAACACATCAGGCGATCGGTGACGCATCCTCATCACAAGTCGGCGTCGCCATGGCCGCCCGCCGGCAGCTATAGCCGCGGTCGCCATGGTAGCCCGCCGGCAGCTACGGCCGTCGCCGCATTTCGCGGTGGCGGGCAGGCCTGCTATCTCGGAAGACTGGAGGAGAGCGGGGGGGGCTGCGGACTGGGAAAAATTAGTCTGTTCATATTCTGAACGCATTTTCGCCGATCCGTTCAGTTTCGTGACAATGGCTGGTGCATAAGCGAACGTATATATGTATAGAGCGATGTAAGGACATCTGTGATGTCTGAAACCCCCATATTGCGAACCACCATATGAGACTAAAAGGGAAAAGACGACATAGACAAGCCACAATAGACCATACCTTGAGGACGGACTCGTCTGAGTACTCGGACATGCCGCTTTATGCACCTATACGTCACGTTATGCATCACCCATTGTCCGTTTTAGCGACACATCTCCGAAAATGCGTTCGTAAAAGTGAAACCTAGATTTTACCATTACCTCGGCGGCCCGCCCCTGTACGTTTCCCGCTGCCGGGCTCCGCTTGATCTCCCACTGAAACCGCACGTGGCAATAGAGATGGGTTGGCTTCGCTCGAAGGTCCGGGCGGCTATGGAGGGCGGGTTGAGGCTGACGGAACCGGCGATCGTGCGTTGGGGAAAGCTATGCAAGGATTCGAGTCGCGGGTGTCGAAGGTAAATCTGGTATCCAAGGCAAGCCCGGCATTGATCATACTCGGAGGGATGACCAAGGTGAATGACTATCCAGAAATCACGACAGACGGACGAATACTGATGGGCCCTGGCCCCAGCGGTGTGCACCCGAGTGTGCTGAGAGCGCTGGGGGCGCCGATTCTGGGGCATCTGGACCCGGAGTTCATCACGATCATGAACAGGACTAAAGACCTGCTTGCATCGGTGTTCGAGACGAAGAACGAGTTCACGATCCCGATATCCGGCACCGGCAGCGCGGGCATGGAGACGGCCTTGGTGAACTTCATCGAACCAGGCGACAGGGTGCTCGTGTGTGTGAATGGCCTGTTCGGGACTAGGATGGCCGACATCGTCGAGAGGTGTGGCGGTGAACTCGAGGTGATCGAGGGCGAGTGGGGCAAGATCATCGAGCCTGATGTGGTCGAGAAGTCTCTTAAGGCACGGCCCGCCAAGATAGTGGCGATTGTGCACGCTGAAACGTCCACGGGTGTGCTGCAACCTCTTGAGCCGGTGGCTCAGATCGCCCACCGGTACGGGGCGATGCTCGTGGTAGATGCCGTAACCAGCCTGGGCGGAACGCCTGTGCGTGTTGACGGTACCGGTATCGATGTATGCTACAGCGGCACTCAGAAGTGCCTATCATGCCCACCTGGACTGGCGCCGATCACCATAGGCCCGCGGGCAGCTGAGAGGTTGGCCGCCAGGAAGTCCAAGGTTCAGAGCTGGTATCTGGACCTGACTATGCTCCATAGCTACTGGGGCAAGGAGCGGTTCTATCATCACACCGCGCCGGTCAACATGATCTACGCTCTGTACGAAAGCCTCCGCATCATTCATGAGGAGGGCCTGGAGCGGCGCTACGAGCGTCATGTCCTTCACAGCAGGGCATTTGGCGCCGGTGTTACGGCAATGGGCCTTCGCCTGTTCGCTCAGGAGGGGTACAGGGCGCCGATGCTGATGGCGGTCGCGATTCCAGAGGGTGTGGACGATGCGGCCGTCCGCCGCTACCTGCTCTCCAACTACCGCCTGGAGATAGGTGGCGGGCTGGGTCGGCTGAAGGGACGCATATGGCGTGTGGGTTTGATGGGACATTCGTGTAGCAGGGAGAATGTAGTTCTGCTCCTCGCCGGCTTAGAAGGCGCCCTCGCGGCTCAGGGCATGGCTGTGGAGCCGGGCGCAGGGATTGCGGCGGCGAGAGAGGTCTACAAAGCGTCCGGAATGTAGGGGCAGGGGCTGTCGGGCATGCGCCGCGTCATCCCCCGTAACCTGCGCATGCCAGCACAGCGCCCATCAGTCCTATGAGCGCGCAATGGATAGCTTCGCCCAGCATATCGATGGAATACTCTGACTTTCCGGTCAACCCGTCCACGGCCCCGGCGGCGACGGCCGCCCTGAGGACCGCCTGTAGCATGTCGGGGGTGGGCAGTATGCTGATGTCGCCGCGCAGCGCCGCGAGGCAGGCAAGTATGCCGTACGCGGCGTCGTCTGATATCGCCCCAACTACCGTGACGTCGGCAGGTGTGTCGCACACTATGCCCGACTCGCATGGGCAGGCGCACTGCGAGCCCAGTGGGTTCAGTGCCCGCAAGGTGTTCGCGACAGCCCCCATGCCCAGCTCATTGCCTAAGTCGCCGATGGCAATCGTCGGCACTTTGGCTGCCTGAGCCTGTGTGAACAGCTCGTCGAGGGGGGCTACGATGTCGGATATGGACTGCCCGCGCGCGTTATGATGCACTCCCATCCTGTTGGCGCCGGGCCGTTCAATCGAGATGACCACCCCAGGCTTGACGGATGACAGCAGATCGGCTGCCAGCGGGCGGATTGCGGCTGGTGCTGAGCCTGCGGGGAATGGTACGATCACGGCCTCCGTAGGCAGGCCTGCAGCTCGGCAGGCGGCGCCGAGGGGGCCTACGGCTGTATCGTCTGTGGCCAGCACAGGGGCGATTCCGAACGCAGTGGCCAGCCCGCGCGCTAGCAGCGCCGCGCCGGTGAGGCCGTCTGTTTCGGGTTGGCCTGCTGAGCGGATCATGAAACCCGTGCATATGATGGCGCCGTTGCGCATGCAGGGTGCGGGTAGAGCCTCGGGTTCCGGAAGGTCAAGCGCCTGGGAGATGGCAAGGGCGGCGGTGTACGCAAGCGGCGCGCCTACACGGTCTCGCGCAGCTGCGTAAAGGCGGCTTGTGATCCCACGGTCTCGGAAGTCCAGGGAGATTAGGCGGTCGATGGTTTCTGCCACGACATTCAGTGCATCATTGTCGATTTTGGCGCCTTTCGTCAACTTCGATCCGTCCTTCCATACTAGCGCACGAGCTCACTGGAGTTCGAAGAGCGCTACCACGTGCTCGACGCCGTCGATCTTGATCCTGAGTGCACGACCCGGTGCCCGAGACGCGGCCTGTTCCTGCTTTAGCGCCTCATAAGCGTCTTGAGCTGACAACGGGACGAACCGGACCCGGTCGCCCGGGCGCATATGCGCTAGGAGGTCCAGATCGGCCCGGGCCACGCAGGCTATCTTGGGATAGCCCCCTGTGGTCTGCCTGTCGGCCAACATTATGATAGGTAGACCGTCTCCAGGAACCTGAATGGCGCCGGGGGGCATGCCGTCTGAGATGATGTCGGCTCCGCGGGCGTGTTCAATGGCCGGGCCGTCGAATCTCAGCCCCATGCGGTCTGCTCTGTTGGTCAGAGTGAACTCCTGGTCTACAAACGTCTGTCGGCCTGCGTCTGTGAAATGATCGTCCTGCGGGCCCATCACTACACGTATGGCTATGGCACGCCCTTTGGAAGATGGTGTGGAAGCAGACCCTCGGGCGGGCGCAGAGGAATGAGCTGTGGCGAACACGGCCTGCCGCTTGGCGAGGGCGGCGACGGCGCGTGCGGTCACATCGCTTGCAGGCGCGGTTGCGGCGCTCACGGCGCTCACGGCGGCAGGCGGCTCCGATGCGGCCACGAGGTCGCCTGCACGCAGGGCGCGTCCTTGGCCGTCGATGCCCCCCAGTGCTCCCCGGATGTACGTGGACGTACTGCCCATCACAACCGGAGCTGCGATTCCGCCGCGTACCGCGAGATACGCTCGTACTCCCCAGGCGGGGGTGCCAATGCTCACGATCTGCCCGGGCGTGACGGCAAAGGCCGCCCACGGCAAGACGGGAACGCCGTCAATGTGGACTGGGGCCCAGGCGCCTGTGCATGACAGCACGGCCGGAGCGAGGGCTTGGGCTGTGAAGTTGCCGTAAGTCATCTCAATTCCTGTTGCCCCTTCCGGGTTTCCTGCCAGCAGATTGGCGATTGCCAAGGCTTCCTGGTCAAGTGCGCCTGACGGGGGCACTCCATACTTCATCCATCCCAGTCGGCCCAGGTCCTGAAGGATTGAGAGCGGGCCGGGATTCACCACCTCAAGCACGTTGGCCATTATCGGCGCCCCCCACCAAGTAGTATGTTGGCTCGTCTATGGGGACGAACCGTATGCGATTGCCCGCGCGGAGCAGGCATGGGGGATCAGCAGATGGGTCTGCCAGACGAAGGGGCGTGCGTCCTATCAGGCGCCAACCGCCAGGGCTAGCAGACGGGTAGACTCCGGTCTGGTTGCCTGCGATGCCCACTGACCCAGCGGGCACGACTGTGCGTGGAGTGGTCAGACGAGGTGTGGCGATGCGGGGATCCATCCCGCCCAGATACGGAAAGCCCAGCGTGAAACCGATCATGTAGACTAGGTAGAGCGGCTCGCTGTGCAGTGCTATCACCTCGCGAGGAGCAAGGCCTGTGTGCGCCGCCACGTCGTCGAGGTCTGGACCGAACTGCCCACCGTAGCACACAGGAATAGTCACGATATCATCTTCGACCAAAGCCGCGTCGACTTCCGACCCGTCGGGAGCGTCGGCTACGTTCACGATGCCCTGAAGAGCCTCGATGGCTGCGGCCGGCGAGATCAGGCGCGGGTCGAACTCGGCCAGAACGGATCTGTAGGACGGCAACACTTCAACCAACCACGGGAGTCTGGCGCCTTCCAGCGCATTGGCGGCGCGGCGGACGCGCGAGGCCAGCGATGGTGAGATGTCGTTGCCGAACTGTATGACCACGGCGCTGTCGCCGGCCCATAGCAACTTGGGAGCGTCTTCATGGACGTTCACTTGGCGGCGCCTCCCAGACCGGACATGAAATCGAGCAAGTCGCGATCGCGGACATCGGTGATGAACATGTGCCCGGGCGCATGTGTGATCATTATCTCCGGCTTCGCTGTCAGGGCTGCAGCCTGTGGTGTCACGCCGCACGCCCAGAACACCGGGATTTCGCCGTTCGCGATGGGCACCGAATCACCGAAGTCGGGGTAGTCGATGTCCGATATGCCGATAGCCTCGGGGGCCCCGATGTGGACCGGCGCGCCGTGCACGGCATGCATGGCGGCGGTGACTTCCACCGCCCGGGCGACGGCGCCGCCGGGGATCGGGCGCATGCTGACCACCATGGGCCCGTGGAAGACTCCGGCACGTCTGCACTGTATGTTCGTCATATACATGGGCACGTTACGGCCCAGTTCAATGTGCCTGACTGGGACGCCCGCATCCAACAGAGCTTTTTCAAACGAGAAACTGCAGCCTATGAGGAATGAGACGAAGTCGTCCTGCCAGAGATCTACGATATCCGAGCGTTCCTCCTCGAGCTGCCCTCGACGATACACGCGATACTTGGGCAGGTCCGTGCGGATGTCGGCCCCCGGCGCGCTGTATGCCGGCTCTGGGCAGCCGCGATCGAGAACTTCGATGATCGGACATGGCTTGGGGTTTCTGTTGGCGAATACCAAGAAGTCCATGGCCTGCTTGGCAGGGAGTATCACCAGATTGGCCTGGGCATATCCCATGCACACTCCTGCAGTAGGGGCAGCCCACTTGCCGGCTCTGACTGCCAAGCGGAACTCGCGGGGGATCGCGCCTTCCCAGGCTTGCGTCATCTCGATCATATCCTGATCACCTTCAGTCCTGACTTACTATATTGCGCTCTGTGCGGCCTGGCCTTGGGCGGCGGGGTTGCGCCTGCGGCTTCAGCTGCACTTGCGACTGCACCTGCACCCGCCACTGCGACTGCGATTGCGACTGCGACTGCGACTGCCGAACGCCTGCGCCTACGATACGATCTTCCACAACGGCTCTATTCGGATACCTGCAGCAGTAATGGCTTCCCTGACTGCGCGGGCGGTCTCGGCAGCTTGCCTGGTGTCGCCGTGTACGCAGATTGTGTGGGCGCCCAGGCTGATTCGGCCTCCGTCATACGTTTCTATGGAGCCGTCGCGTGCGATAGACACTGCGCGCCCAGCTACTAAGGCAGGGTCCTCAATGACGGCGCCTGGGCGTGACCTGCTAACCAGGCTTCCATCGGAGTTGTAGGCTCTGTCGGCGAATGCCTCTCCGGCGAATGCGATGCCCGCTTCATGAGCGGCCTGCTCCATCGCCGATCCCGCCAACCCCACCAGCACGAGCCCGAGATCGAGCGAGCGGACGGCATGGGCCAGGGCGAGGGCGAGCGCGCGATCGCGGGCGGCACGGTTGTAGAGGGCGCCGTGGGGTTTGACGTGCCTGAGCTGGACGCCCTCGGCGCGTGTGATCGCCCACAATGCTCCGACCTGATACGCTAGGTCGGCGGCGGCCTCGTCAGGCGATATGGCCATGTCGCGTCGCCCGAATCCCACCAGGTCCGGATAGCCCGGATGCGCGCCGCACGACACGTTCAGCCGGGCGGCAGTGCGAACTGTCTCGCGCATGGTGACGGGGTCGCCCGCATGGAAACCGCATGCGATGTTGGCACTGGTCACCGAGGCCAGTGTGTGCGCATCATAGCCCATCCGCCACGCGCCGAAAGACTCGCCGACGTCGCTGTTGATATCGATAACGCCAAGGGCCGTTGCCATCAGAACCACCATTCCTTCCTCAGTGTGCACATAATAGATTCTGCGTACATGGGCAGGTATCCTACTTCGCGGGTCAATACTTGCCTGGCGAAATGGAGTAAACGAGATTTTCGCCGGGGTTCGCGTGGTGGGCTTCCTTGAGTTCGTTCATCATGCCGGAAAGCGCTACTGAAAGAGCGCATTACTGGCCAGATGGCCTGAGGGGTGTCAACCATGAATTGGGACAGTGGATAACGAAATGAAGAGGAGACATGGCGAGAATGCTAATGGCGATGCGACCGCAACGCACAGGGGGCGGTACGCCATCCGTGCCGTGTTATTGACATATGTCCAAAACTCCTCTAGGATAGGCGTGGGTGGGCGGCAGTTGGTAGCAGAGAGGGAGCGCGATTTGTTTGATACAGATGTTTGAGCAGAATGCGTTGTCAGATGTTGAGCACGTGATCGGAATCATGAGCGGCAAGGGCGGTGTGGGCAAGTCATCGGTGACGGCGCTTGGCGCAGTGGCGCTGGCGCGGCGAGGGCGCACAGTTGGCATAATGGACGCTGACATCACAGGGCCCAGCATTCCCAAGATGCTTGGTGTCCATGGTCGGCTTGACGCATCGGAGACGGGAATCTTCCCGGCCCAGACCAGTAGGCTCGGGATCAGGGTCGTTTCACTCAACTTGATGCTTGAGCAGGAGGACGCGCCTGTGGTGTGGCGAGGTCCGCTGCTGATGGGTATGATAAAGCGGTTCTGGTCTGAGGTGAACTGGGGAGATATTGATTACATGCTGATAGACCTACCTCCGGGAACGGGCGATGTTCCGCTTTCGGTCATGCAGTCTATACCCCTCGACGGGCTGATTGCAGTGTCATCGCCTCAGGACGTTGCGGCCATGATAGTCCGCAAAGCCATCAACATGGCCCGGATGATGGACAAGCCCATGATCGGCCTGGTGGAGAATATGAGCTACATCACCTGCCCGCATTGCGGCGAGGCAGTCTATCCGTTTGGAAAACCGTCCGGCGAGGAGCAGGCTATGAGCCTCGAAATCCCGTTCATCGGCGGAATGCCCATCGATCCGGAGCTTTCGGCCATGGCCGATCGCGGTGAAGTGGAGCTGTACGAGCATCCGATCATGGAGTCGCTTGCTGACGCGATGTTGCGGGCAGCAGCCGGAGAGAAGCGGGCAGAGAGATAGTCAGCAAGCGTGACCGCAGCATAATATGCTCCTGCAGTACATGACTGGCGTCATGGAGGTGGGAGCATGTTCCACGTGAGATGGAATCTAGCGAGGATTGCCCGGGCTGCGGCAATAGCGGTGCTTACCATGGTGTTCGCGTTGGTCTTCGTGTCCGGCGCAGCGATGGGCAAGGTCGGGCGCGGGTACACTATTGTGCGTCTGTCGGAAGTCGTGAGGTCCATATTCTACGCGCCGCAGTATGTGGCGTTGGCGCAAGGGTTCTTCGAGGATGAGGGTCTCAAGATCGACCTATCTACCGCGTGGGGTGCCGACAAGGGCGCGGCTGCGCTGATTTCGGGAGCCTGCGACATCGGGTTCTTCGGGCCGGAGGCGGCGATCTATATTTTCAACCAGGGGGCCCCGGACTATCTGATCGGCTTTGCTCAGCTGACTCAGATGGACGGGTCCTTTTTCTTGGCCCGCACTGGCATGCCGGAGCCATTCAGCTGGGAGCATGTGAGGGGAAAGACCATCATAGGTGCGCGCCTGGGCGGGGTTCCTGAGATGGTGCTGGAGTGGGTGCTGAAGAAGCACGGGATCGAGCCGTTCAAGGACGTGAAGATCGTAACCAGCCTGGCTTTTGCGGCGGCGCCGGGAGCCTTTGCGGCGGGGATCGGCGACTACATTGCCCAGTTTGAGCCGTCCATGACCGAACTGGAGATGGCGGGGCAGGGCAAGATCGTTGCGTCAATGGGGGTTCTAGGCGGGGAGATCATGTACACCGTCTACCATGTGAGACGCAGCCAGCTGGTGCGGGATCGCGACATGCTGATCCGGTTTACCAGGGCGCTCGCCAGAGGCATGAAGTGGGTGGAGGATCACACCCCGGCCGAGACAGCCGAGGTTATACTGCCTTACTTCCCGGACACAAAGCTTGATGTGATCGCCCGAATCGTGCAGCGCTATCGGGACCAGGGAACTTGGCCCAAGACGCCCGAGGTGTCGCCCAGCGGTTTCATGCGGCTACAGGAGGTTATGGCGTCGGCGGGCGAGCTGAAGGCAACGGTCCCCGCAAGTGCGCTGATGACGACGGAGATCACGCGGGCTGCGTTGAAAACGAAATGAGCGGTGGAGTGAATGGGACGAACTCCAGCGCGATCAGGCTAGACCGGGTGTGGATGACTTACCACACCCGGGAAGCCGAAACCGTTGCGCTTGCCGACATAAGCCTCGAGGTGGCGCCGCAGGAGTTCGTGGCGGTGGTGGGGCCAAGCGGATGCGGGAAGAGCACAGTGCTATCGCTGGTAGCCGGCTTGATCAGGCCTACATCCGGGGGCGTCGAGGTCTGCGGGGAGGCGGTCACCGGGCCCGGCGGACACGTAGGCTACATGCTCCAGCAAGACTGTCTTTATGAATGGCGCACCATATTCGGCAATGCTCTGTTGGGGCTTGAGGTGAAACGGGCGGTGACGCGCGATAATGTCGAAATGGTCAGGCGCATGCTTGACGCATATGGCCTGGGCGAGTTCGAGCGCCATTACCCGCGCCATCTTTCGGGCGGGATGCGGCAGCGAGCGGCGCTCATCCGGACGCTTGCGACCCGCCCGGATGTGCTGCTGCTGGATGAACCCCTGTCGGCTCTGGATTACCAGACCAGGCTCGAAGTGTCGGAGGATCTGTACCGGATCATGAGGGCGGAGCGACTCACGGCGCTCATGGTGACGCACGATATCTCGGAGGCGATAGCCATGTCCGATAGGGTGCTCGTCATGAGCAAGAGGCCGGGAAGGATCAAGTCCAGCCACAGGATCAGTCTCACGTGTGAGCGGCAGACGCCCATCGGCCGCCGGGAAGCGCCCGAGTTCCGCACCTATTTCAACGCGATATGGAAGGAGCTGACCGAGGATGGCCGCGCAGTCGCGGGAGGAAGCGAGCGTCCAGGCGAACGGGAGTGGGCGCCCGCAGCTGTGTAGTGGGTCCGGGTCGACTGGATGCCCGGGCCGGCCGGCGCAGTCGGATCAGTTCCAGACTTCGAGCGAACATCAGGCGTTTTTGGGGAGTCTGGCGAGGCGGCGCATGCTGGTAGCTGCTGCACGGGCGGTGCTGCTGGCGGCGTTTGTGGCGCTTTGGGAGGTTGCGGCACGCTTCGGGTGGATAAACGCCTTCGTCGTGTCGCAACCATCCAAGGCTTTGGCGACGACGGCGGCAATGGCGCGCCGCGGGGATCTCTGGCTTCACCTTGGGATGACCGTGGGCGAGACGGCTATCGGGTTCACCGTGGGCACGCTGATCGGAATAGTGGTGGCGGTGATGCTGTGGTGGTCGGATTTGCTGTCGGACATTCTCGATCCGTACATCGTGGTGCTCAACTCCATACCCAAGGTGGCGCTGGGCCCGATATTCATCGTGTGGCTGGGAACGACCGTCACTGCTATCATCGCTATGGCCATTTCGATATCGGTGATTGTGACGATAATGATGGTGTACGTGGGCTTCCGCGAGGTGGATCCGGATCGGGTCAAACTGCTCAGGACTTTCGGCGCCACACGACTGCAGATACTCAGCAAGGTAGTGCTGCCGTCGAGTGTGCCGGTGATGATCGCCGCGCTCAAGGTGAACGTGGGGCTATCGATGGTGGGCACGATCGTCGGCGAGTTCCTGGTGTCCAAGGCGGGGTTGGGGTTCCTGATCGTCTACGGCGGACAGGTGTTCAATATGAGCCTGGTCATGAGTTCGGTGATACTGCTCTCCATCGTTTCCGTCGTGCTCTACTACGCGGTGTCGGCGCTGGAGCAGGCGGTGCTCCGGACTAGGGAGTGATACTACCACACCTGGCTGGGGGGCAACAGCCTAGAGCAGATAGGCGCTGGCCAACGTGTCGTCTGCGAGGATCTCGTCGGAGGTTCCGGACGCCACGATTCGACCATCTCGGAGGACGTAGGCTCGGTCGGCCACCGACAGCGCAGCCCGCGCGTTCTGCTCCACGAGCAGCACAGCTGTGCCGGCATGGTTGATCTCGCGGATGGCGTCCATTACCCGGTCTACCATAATGGGGGCGAGGCCCATGGACGGTTCGTCCATACATATGAGCTGCGGCGAGGCCACCAGCGCCCGCGCGATTGCGAGCATCTGCTGTTCGCCGCCTGAGAGGGTCCCTGCCAGCTGGCTCCGGCGCTCGGCCAGGACCGGGAAGAGGGAAAGTACCTGCTCCATTTGGCTCTGCGCGGGGCCGTGACTTTCGGCCCTGCTCCCGGCGGCCTCCAAGTTCTCGAGCACTGTCAGCTCGTAGAACACGCGGCGCCCTTCGGGCACGATCCCGATTCCCATCCGTACGATCTCATTGGTGGTTCGTCCGTCTATGCGGCGCCCCGCGAAGCGTATCTCGCCGCTTGACGGGCGCAGTCTGCCCATTATGGTCTTGATGGCGGTGCTCTTGCCGGCTGCGTTTGCCCCGAGCAGTGCAATGACTTCGCCTGGGCGGACTTCAATGTCGATTCCCTGCAGAACTTCAGCCGGGCCGTATGACGCGCGCACGCCTGCGAGCTCCAGGATGGGTGCAACTCGCGATGTAGGCGCCTTGGGCGGTGATGGCGGCTTAGAGGTTTTCTTCGCTGAACCCAGATAGGCGCGGATTACCTCGGGATGGGCCGCCACCTCCTGTGGCGCGCCGGTCGCTATGACTTCGCCGTGGTCGAGCGCGATTACCCGGTCGCAAGCTGCAGCTATGAGGTCCATGTGGTGTTCGATCACGACGATCGTATAGCCTTGGTTGCGAAGGGCCACAATGTCGTCCACCATGGCCGTGATCTCCTCAGGAGTCATTCCGGCAGCCGGTTCATCCAGTAGCAGCAGCCTGGCGCCTGTTGCGATGGCGCGTGCCACCTCAACCCGCCGACGGTCGGGGTACGACAGATGCCGGACCAGGGAAGCTTCGCGCGTCAGGAGCGATGTGTCGACCAGAGCCAGGGCCTTGCGAGCCTGGGCAACTGCCTGCGCCTCCCGGTTCGCATGCGCAGCTGATCGCGCAAGCGCCCCAAGTACGTTGCTGCTTCCTTGCAGGTGACAGCCTGCCAGGACGTTTTCGAGCACCGACTGTGTCTCGAACAGGCGGATGTGCTGGAAGGTTCGTGCAACTCCCGAAGACGCCACTTGGTGCGGATCGAGCCCCGTCGCGGTCTGCCCCTGAACACGCACTTCCCCAGCTGAGGGCTTAACGAGGCCTGTAATCAGGTTGAACAACGTGGTCTTGCCCGCGCCGTTGGGCCCGATTATCCCCAGGATTTCGCCGGTGTAGGCAGCGAAGCTCACATTCGATACGGCCGCAAGTCCTCCGAAGTTGCAGCTCAGGCCGGACGCCTCGAGTACCGGTGTTCGCACAGGGACTGCGACTGTAGCGGGCTCGGGCTGGCGCTCGGCCTCTGCCTCGGCCTCATCAGTCGAATCTGGCGGATCTGTGAGAGACCTGCGTCCAATGCCCACCAGTCTCTCGCCCTGTGCGATCAGCCCCTGCGGACGGAACACGGCCAGTAGCACCAGGGCAAAGCCGTATATGAGCATCCGGTATATGCTGTATGCCCGCAGCACCTCCGGCAGGACTTGCAGGATGAGCACGCCCAGCATGATGCCGGGTATGCTGCGTATGCCCCCCAGGATAGCCATGCAGTAGAGCGCGATGGTCTCGGACATGGTGAAGTTCTGCGGGAAGACCGCGCCTTGCCACGATGCGAACAGCGCTCCTGCGAACCCCGCGATAGCAGCGGCTGTCACAAAGGCCGACACCCGGTAGCGCCGAACGTTCACGCCCATACATGCGGCAGCGGTCTCGTCCTCGCGCAGTGCGTTCCATGCACGTCCCGTCTTGGAGCCCACAATGCGCGCGATTCCGGCCAGGATGATCAGGGCAAAGACCCAGATAAGGATGTACGAGGACTCCAATGAGCTGAAGGTGAACCCGAGTATCCTGGGCGGATCGATGGCCACGATTCCGTTGGGCCCGTTGGTGATGTTGATCGGTCGGTCCATGTTATTCAGCAGGATCCGCACGATCTGTCCGAACCCGAGGGTAACCATTGCCAAGTAGTCACCGTGCAACCGCAGTGTGGGCAGGCTCACCGCCAGGCCGGCAAGTGCCGCTGCAGATGCGGAGGCTGCCGCGGCCGGAATGAATGCAGAATGCATCCCGAACTTGGGCGATGCCAGCAGCGCATATACGTATGCGCCTATGCCGTAGAAGCCGGCGTATCCCAGATCAAGCAGGCCTGCCTGCCCGGCGACGATGGAAAGCCCGGCGGCCAGTATAAGGTAGACGCCCACTGACCCGCCCGCCCGGATGAGGTAGTAGTTCTTAAGGAGCAGGGGCAGCGGCAGCAGCATGGCGTATGCAGCGAAGACGAGCACGCGCGGGAGGCCGGCCAGGCGGCGCGCGCGAAGTGTCTGGCGCCCCTGGCCAGTTGCACACGTGCGTGGTATGGTCTTGTCTTGCACGGTCTTAAGGCTCATTCGATCTCCAGCCTCCATCTGCTGCGTGGCTGCACGCTCGCGCTCACGCATCACGCTCACGCTCACACTCACGCATCACGCATCACGCTCGCGCTCACGCATCACGCTCACGCCTTACGCTTTATGCCCGCACCCGTACTTGCCTGCCGAGTAGCCCTGATGGGCGCAGAATCAGAGTGATGATGAGGACCGCGAACACAATAGCGTCTTTGTACACAGGCGGCGCGATCAGTACGCCGATGCTTTCGGCGAGCCCCAGGAGCAATCCGCCTGCAGCGGCGCCTCGGAAGTTGCCGATTCCGCCGAGCACGGCAGCAGTGAACGCTTTGAGCCCCGCTGAAAACCCGATCATGAAGTCGATCTGCGTGTAGTAAAGGCCGACCATCACGCCGGCCACCCCCGCGAGTGCCGATCCGACCATGAAAGTCGCTGCGATCACCGCGGCGGTGCGGATGCCGATGTACTCAGCCGCCTCTGCGTCCTGGCTCGTTGCGCGCATCGCCCGTCCGAACCGGGTGCGCGATACCACCATGTCCAATATGATCATTATCGCCACTGAGGAGGCCAGCATTGCGATGCGCGTGGCGGAGATAGTCGCCCCCGCCACGTGCACTGCCCAGTTCTGCGGAAAGATCAGCTCTGTCTGATATGTCTTGGCGCGTCCAGACGTGAGGAGCATAGCTGCGTTTTCCAGTATGATCGATACTCCCAGGGCCGAGATAAGCGGAGCCATGCGAGATCCCCCGCGCAGGGGGCGGTACGCCAGGCGCTCGATCGTGGCGCCCAGCAGGGCAGTGGCGGCAGTCCCCGCTGCGACCATGGCGAAAAGCGCCAGAGCAGGGCTCGTGGCCAGCACATTGCCGCGCGCAAGCAGCGACAGCACGCCCCAGCCCGCGAAGGCGCCGACCATGAACACACTGCCGTGTGCGAAGTTGAGCATCTTGAGCACTCCATACACCATGGAGTAGCCCAGCGCCAGCAGGGCGTATACACTGCCCAGCGTAACCCCGTTCACGATCTGCTGGGGTATCTGCATGAGGAACAGATCCATCTTCTACACCTCGTTGCCCCGAAGACATTTGGGTTAGCCCTTGGCCGACACAAGCCGGTTAGCTTGCACCGGCCAGACGAAGCTGTCTGGCGGGCATCGGTCGATGCTAGCGAACCAGCACGAAATCGTCGCCCTTCACCTGATACACGTATATACCGGCCCCGATCACATCGCCTTTGGAGTCGAAGCTTATCGGGAAGCCCAGAATGCCTTTGTAGCCTGCGGTTTTGCCCAGCGCCTCCATGACAAGGGCCCTTGTCAGCTTGGTCGGATCGGTCGAGGCGCGGCGCATGGCGTCTATCAGTATGTTAGTGGCTTCGTAGGTCTGCCCGGAGAATATGCTCATCGCGCCGAACTTGCCTTCAAACTTGCGGATGAACTCCGCCGCCTCGGGCACTTCGGTGATGTCACGGCCTATCGTCGTCACGTACATTTCTTCGGCAAGCCCCGCAGAACCCGCGATCAGCTGGTCCTTTTCCTTTAGCCCATCGCCGCCCATGAATCTTACCGAGATTCCGAGCCCGGCGGCCTGCTTGATGATGGACGCAGCCTGCGCCGGGTTGGCCAGCCCCAGATAGAGCAGGTCTGGCCTTGCGGCCTTCACGCGAGTGAGGATAGGCGAGAAGTCCCTGTCTTCCAGGGTGATCTGGCTGCGGACGGTCTTGATTCCGGAGGCCTTGAGCGCCGCCTCCACCTCGTCTGAAAGCCCCTGCCCGTAAGCGGTCTTGTCATCGATGATGTATACGTTCTTTGCTTTCAAGACGTCCACTACGAACTTGGCCGACGCGGGGCCCTGTGCATCATCGCGCGGGCAGATCCGGTGCATGACCTTGTATCCCATCTCAGTCAATGACGGCTTGGTGGCCGACTGGCTGATGATGGGCAGGCCGGCGCGCTGGTAGGTGGGGAGCGCCGCCTCCACCGTAGAGCTGTTCATGGGGCCGACGACTCCCAGCACGGCCCGGTCCATGGCGAGTTTCTCGGCGACTAGTATGGCCTTGGATGAGTCGCCGGCATCGTCCGCCTCGACGATCTCGATCTTCCTGCCGCGCACACCGCCTGCGGCATTGGCCTCCTCGACAGCCATCTTGATGGCATTCAGTCCGTCAAGCCCGATCTTCGACAGGTCGCCCGAATAGGGCCCTGCCGCGCCGATCTTGACCGGGGGAAGGGCGGCTGCACTGTGCACCGGGCCTGTGCCGGGGAGCAGCGTGAGCAACGCGCAGGCGGCGAGTGCAACAGACACGATGGGTAGACGACTCAGATTGCCCTTGCTGAAACAGACAAATGGACGCGCCTTCATTGTGTTTGCCTCCTCATGTTCGAAGTCATTGGGAACCGCTCGCGATTTCGCTACCTCGCACACACGCCAAAGGGCGGGCATATGACAGGCGTCGTCCATAGTCGATGGCCAGCTGCCGGGGATGCTCAAGCTGCACTGCTCTGTGGTGGCAGAACACAAAAAAGCTCGCCCGCAAGGGACGAGCTTTACACTCGTGGTGCCACCCTAGTAGGGCAGATATACTGCCCCTCTCATTTGAGAGCACGGCCTGCTATCCACCGGCTGCACACGAGGCGATTCTGCGAAGCGCATGAGACTGCGCAGCGCATCTGCGCGATCGCGGCTCGACGCGGAGGCGATGCCCCTGCCCGATAACGGAGGCTTCCGGCTCGACCTACTGGGCAGCAGTGCACGACACCAATCCTGCACCCGCCGGCCGTTTGGCCTGCGACTCTGGGGCCCACTCGACGCACTCTTCCCGTGGGGCTTGCACTCTCCCCCACTCGCTATGGGAAGCTCTAACTGCGGCGATCTTCCCCTTCAACGTCTTTGTGTTTGCACGCGATTCAGCTGTAAGATGGTCGCGATACCTTGCTAAATGAATAACACGAACCGGGCCGGTTGTCAATGGTCATTTTTGCCCGCGCCTAGGCTCGGCAGACTCGCCCTGCGTCAGGCAGAGCCTCATTGGCTCAACGCCGCCCCCTCCCGCTCTCCCGATTGGCGGTCATGCGGCTGTGCGCACTCGGAGGTATTCTGCTGCCCATGTCGTAGATAGGCAATAGCGTCAACGCGCGACCGTAACGAGGCTGCAGCCATGCTACATCAGCCGTATCAAGGAGCGCTTCATAAATGGCATACGATCCTCAGATAATCCGCACTAAATTCATACCGCCTCTGCCCCGGAAACGGCTGCTGATCCGCACTCGTCTGGCCGAGCTGCTTGGGGGCGTGGTGTCGCACCAGGTTACGATCCTCCAGGCAGGCCCGGGCTATGGCAAGAGCACGGTGTTGGCTGTCCACCTGTCTCGCGCCAACGTTCCTTCCTTTTGGTACTGTGTCAACAGTGCCGACACCGATCCGCGGGTGTTTGTTACGCACCTGATATGGTGCTTGCGCTCAGCATACCCGACCATGGGATCGAACTCGCTGGCGCTGCTTGAGGAGAACTACAGCCCGTACGCGCGCCGGCAGGCAGTTGATCTTCTCAGCAACGATTTGCTCGACCAAGTTGTCGGCGACATCGCTATCGTGATCGACGACTACCATGCGGTGATCAAGAGCCCTGAAGTCAACGAGATAGTGGAGAGCCTGATAAACACCATGCCTCCGCAGGTGCATATAGTCCTGTCTACCCGGGAACGGCCGTCTTTTGGGTCGCTGGCCAGGTGGAGGGTGAAGGGGGAGGCGCTCGAGATAACCGAGAAGGATCTGGCCTTCACTGCCTCCGAGATATCCGGCCTGTTTTCCGGGCCCTACCAGCACGAGCTCACCGCGGCGCAGGTGAAGGCGGTTCTGGAGCGAACTGAAGGCTGGATTATCGCACTCGAGATGATATGGCACGCATTGCGTGAAGGATTGTCGCTCCCGGAGCTGTTCACCCGCACTCCGTCTTCGCTTGAGAGTGTTTTCGACTACCTGGCTCATGAGGTGCTGGGCAAGCAGGAGCAGTACGTGACTGACTTTCTGCTGGATGTGTCGGCCCTCTCCGAACTGGACCCGGACGTATGCGGCTATGTGTCGGGCAGGGATGATAGTGAATCGATTCTATCGCGGCTTTCGACAGCAGGCCTGTTCGTGTACGCTACCGATGCTGGGCAAGGGACTTTCAGATTCCACAATCTCCTGCGCACGTTCCTGAGGCGGCAGGCTAGGCGCGACCGAATGCGCTGGGCGGAGTGCAACCGTAAGGCTGCGGCTTACTATGGCGATCGAGGCCAGGACACGCGGGTGGTTGATCATCTACTTGCTGCGGGCGAGTACGATGGAGCCGCCCGTGAGCTCATCAAGCGCGCTCCTGAGCTGGTGCAGAGCGGCAGATTCGATGCGCTGGCTTACTGGGTGGGCGAAATGCCGGGCGAGGTGTTGGAGGCTTACCCTGACTTGTTGCTGCGCAGGGCCGATGTGTACAGGCTGTCGAGCAATTATCGTGACGCTCTGGCGTGGTACAGTATGGCCGAGGACATCTTCGCCGGCCGTTCAGATGCTGCTGGACGGAGCCGGGCGCTGAAAGGCAAGGCTATGGTCTATCTGGATACTGTGGAGCCCGCCCTGAGCGATTCACTGCTTTCCCAGGCGCTGCTGCTGCTTCCGGAGGAGGAGCGCCTGGAGCGGGCTACTCTGCTCAGGATGATGGCTGAGAGCAAGACCAACCAGGGGCAGATGCAGGAGGCGCTGAAGCTGGTTCGTCAGGCAGAGCAACTGATCAGCGCGGCTATGGAGGACGAGCTGGATATCCGGGTGCACTTGCGCACCGGAAGGCTGGGCACTGCCCTTGCATCGC
>Ga0208040_1001819_pt1 | contig 20125 bp, 15 predicted proteins | sample AD_UKC083_MetaG_FD_184431 | JGI IMG/M metagenome (GOLD analysis project Ga0208040, IMG submission 184431) | Active sludge microbial communities of municipal wastewater-treating anaerobic digesters from USA - AD_UKC083_MetaG (SPAdes) (version 2) | ecosystem: Engineered > Bioreactor > Anaerobic >...
TCTATACGATCAAGCCCTCCGTCACGAGGTACTGCCTCGTCGCACTGGCCTTCTGCCTGGGCCTCCTCGCCAAACCCATGCTCATCACCCTCCCCTTCACCCTCCTCCTCCTCGATTACTGGCCGCTGGGCAGGCTACGGATCACCGATGGACAGAGACTGCTCCAGGCTGTGCGTTCCAGGGACTTCATGAAGCTGATACTGGAAAAGATACCCCTGCTTGCGATATCCGTCGTATTCGGGTTCATCACCCTGAGCTCGCTTGCAGTCACCGAGCAGATCCTCTCCAACCAGGTGGCGATGTCGCTGAAGATCGAGAACGCCATCGTATCCTATGCTGTCTACCTTTCAAAGATGGTCTGGCCGACCGGGCTGTCGATATTCCACCCCTTCCCGGTCTTTGTTCCTGCAGGGAAGGTGGTACTGTCCCTCGCCCTCCTCCTTGCAATATCTTTTGTTGCACTCTATGTGCACAAAAGCCATCCATACATCCCCGTGGGTTGGTTCTGGTTCCTCGGCACGCTCGTGACTGTCATCGGGATCGTGCAGGGAGGTCTCTGGCCGGCATATGCGGAGAGGTGGGCTTATGTACCATACATCGGCCTGTTCGTGGCAGTTGCCTGGACAGCCCCCGCCCTGCTGAAGAGCCTGGGGCGTGCCTCGCTGGCAACTGCGCCCCTGGCACTGGCCGTCCTGGTATCACTCTGTGCACTCACATGGAATCAGATCGGCTACTGGAAGGATGACTACACCCTCTTCTCCCGCAGCCTCGCGCTGCATGCGGACAACTACCCTTCACACGCAGCCCTTGCATCCTTTTACATCGGCAGGAAGGAGTACGGCAAAGGGCTCGATCACTTTGACAGGGCGCTTGCTATAAGCCCGGGAAATCCCTATCTGCTCTACGACAAGGCCGAGCTGCTGGTGAAAATGGAGGATACGGACGGCGCCATCAGGTGCCTTCAGGATGCCCTGCTCAGTAAGCCCGACCATGTCGATTCACGGCTCAACCTGGGAAACCTCCTGATCCTGAAAGGCGAGACCGACCTGGCCATCGAGCAGTATAAAGCCATTCTGCAGATCGATCCCGGGAAGACCAAGGCATACAACAACCTGGGGAATGCATACCTGCGGAAGTCTGACCTGGCTGCCGCTTCAGGGTATTTCATGAAGGCTCTGGAGCTGCAGCCCGGCTTCAAGGATGCCCTTATGGGTCTCAAAAAAGTGGAGGAGCTGCAGGCCAGGTACGGACAGGTTTCTGAGGGTCTTGAGCGGGAGATCCAGGCCGACCCGGGCAATCCTGGCCCATACCTGAAGCTGGCAGCCCTGAAGCAGCAGCAGGGGGACGCCGAGGGAGCCCTCACGGCGTACCGGAAGGCCCTGTCGATCAAGCCCGACTCGGTGGCTGCCCTCTACGGGATGGTGCTCATCCACGCAGGCAGGCAGGAATACGGCCAGGCTATCGAGCTCCTTCAGTCCATGCGCACGATCCAGCCCGACAACCCCGAGAACTACTACAATCTCGCATGCATGTACGCACGGTGGAACAGGCCCGACGAGGCGATAAGCTGGCTCAAGCAGGCACTCGACCACGGCTTTGCCAACATCGACCTCATCCGCAAAGACCCCGACCTGGCCGGGATCAGGGACACCCAGTTCGTGAAAGGGCTCCTCGCACAGGAACAAACTAAAGGAAAGTAACCGTACCTGTCTCGCAAGGACAGGCGCGTTACTGCCCCATCCTGGCCATGAGGCGCGTGTAATAGCCCGTGCCCCGGATGCTGTCGAGGTCCCTGTCGGTCTTCAGGAGCTGCCAGTTGTCGAACCCCAGGCTGACCGACTTTTCGAGGGCCTTCACCGACTCCGTAATCCGGTTCTCCTTCGCGTGTATGCAGGCGATGTTGTAGTACGCCTCGGCGCTGTCCGGCTTGATCCTCACGATCCTTTCCAAGGACGCGAGAGCCTTGTCATTTCTGCCCAGGAGGGAGTAGCAGACCGCCAGCCTGCTCAGTACGCCGATATTCTCCGGGTTTTTCTCAAGTGCATGTTCTAGGTCCGCTGCGTCGCTCTCGATCTTTACCGTCAGACCGCCCTTGGTCGCGAGCTGCTGGCGGGCAGGGGCAAACCCCGGATCGATCTTCAGGGCCTCCTCGTAGTGCGCCCTGGCCTCTTCTGCCCTGCCAAGGTCGGAAAGCGCCCTGCCGAGGTTGTAGTGCGCCTCCTTGTGGCTGGGATCGAGCGCGACGGTTTTCGAGAACTCCTCCACGGCTCGCTGCAGATCCTTTCTGCCGACGAACAGGACACCCAGGTTGTAGTGGGCCTCCGCGTACCCAGGGTCAAGCTGCAGGGCTTTCCCATAGTACCCGACTGCCCCTTCGAGGTCTCCCTTCCGGTAGTGTACCAGGCCCAGGTTGAATGGGACCTCCGGGTTGCCGGGGTCCAGGGCTTCGGCCCGCTTGAGATGACCGAGGGCCTCGTCGTGATCTCCCCGGGCCTGGCAGGCGATGCCGAGGCTCAGGAAGGTGTCCGCATCCATCGGGTTCAGCTCGGCGGCCCTCCCGAGATACACGATGGCCCTGTCGATGTCGTTCTTCTTCAGGTACACCACTCCCAGGTTGTAGGTGCCCTCCGGGAACCCGGGGCTGACAGCGATGGCCCGGGAGTAGCGGGATGCGGCCTCATCGAACCTGCCCATCCTTAACAGGACATTGCCCAAGTTGTTCTGGGCCACGAAGTTCTCCGGGTTCACGGCCACCCCGTGCGTGTAAAGGGTGAAGTCGTCCTTCCAGTACCCGGCCTGCCGCCAGGTGAGTGTCATAAGAAGCAGTATCACCGCAGTAGGCATTACGGGCGCAATCTTTCCGGCCGTAGTGCCGGAAAGGTTGCCCATAACCTCAATTACACCCCAGGCCAGGATGACATAGATCCCGATGAGCGGGATATAGGCCCATCTCTCCGCGATTTCGGGCCACTGCCCCCCTTGCATGATCCCGAGGACCGGGAAGATCGTGCCCAGGTACCACAGCCAGCCGAACAGGAAATACGGCCTTCGGAACATCCACCGTATGGCGAGGGACGTTATCGCCACGAGGACGGCCGCGGCCCCGACCACCTTCCACATGGGCACGAAGACCGGATACGGGTAGAAGAACGTAAGATCGACGGGGAGCGCCATCTTCCACAGGTACTTCACACAAGCTGTTACAGCGTTCTCCAGGCGCAGGGACATGGGCACCAGGCTGGTGGGGACCGTGAGGCTCTTGAGCGAAAGGCTCGACACGTATACCGACAGGAAGGACATGGCAAGGAGGGGAACCTTTTCAGCGGCCAGCAGTTTCCAGGACTCCTTGAATTGGAGCAGCCCAGGGCCTTCCGCCCGGAGCTCGATCCTCTTGAGCGGCCAGAAGTCCATGAGGATGAGCACGCAGGGAAACGCCACGATGGACGGCTTGGCCAGCAGGCCCAGGGCGAAGGAAGCCGCAACAGCCAGGTACCCAGCCGGGCTCCTGTTCCGTGCGTACCGGACATAGGCCAGCAGCCCCAGCATCCAGAACGTGGCGCTGAGGAGGTTCTTCCTTTCCGCGAGCCAGGCCACGGAATCCACGTTTATGGGATGCAGGCCGAACAGTGCCGCAGTCATGAGGCTTGCCGGGAGCGAGCCGGTTGCGGAGAAGAGCAGTGAGAAGAGAAGGACCGTGTTCAGCACGTGGATGAGAAGGCTCACGAGGTGGTGCATGCCGGAATTCAAGCCGAAGATCTGGACATCGAGCAGGTGGGACAGCCAGGTCACCGGGTGGTAGTACGTCCTTTCGGACAACCCATCGAGGCTGAAGGCCTTCCTGACGGTCTCCATGCTCAGGCCGGCCTTCACGTAACGGTTGTTCGTCACGTAAATCCCGTCGTCGTAGCTGATGAACTCGTGGGTGACGACCTGCACGTACACGAGGAAAACGCCGGCAGCGAGGAGCAGGCACAGCAGGAGAGGCTTGTGCCGATCAACGAAGCTCTTTTCCACGGGCCCGCTCCCCATCGTTTGAGATCCGTGCTACCTTGACGGCCGCCTGCACCGGATGAGCAGCGACCCGGCGAACTCCCGCACGCCCGGTATCTCCTCGAGAATCTTTCCCAATCTGGAGACACCCAGGACAAGGCCCTCGGGCGTGAGGGGGTGGAGCCAGTCAAAGGGCCGTATGTCGACCTCCACAAAGCCCTTGCCCTCCAGGAAGGCCGCAAGGGTCCACCGCACGAACGCGGTCTCGTCAGGGGAGTCCCCCAGGGCCTTCTTGATCCAGGGGACGTTCTTCTGGACCAGGATCTGGGGGTTGAGCATGTTTGGCTCGGCAAAGCACGCCACACCCCCGGGCTTGAGGAGATCGAAAATCTTCGAGAAGGACCGCCTGAGGTCGAGGTGGTGCAGGATCGACGACCCGATGACTGCGTCGAAGGGCCCGTCCACCTCGCACTCCTCGAAGGGCTTCTCGATGAACCTGACCCTCTCCGGGTCGAGCCCCTTTCCGCGCGCCGCTTCGAGGAGTTCGGCGGAGATGTCCACCGCCGTGACGAAGGCACCCGTATCCGCGAAAATCTCGGTGAACAGGCCCGTGCCGCACCCGATCTCCAGCGCGTGGACACCGGGCTCGAGCCCTGCTCCTTGCGCGATGAGTGCAGCCCTTCTGGCGGCCCGCACCTTGCCCGCAGGCGTTCCCCAGCCCCAGATGAGCTCCGGATCGCTCGCCGCAAGCTTCTTCCCGTGCTCCCTCTCGTTATCGAATTCCCTGCTCATGCTCTCTGTCCCTTGCTTTCTAGAAAAACTTGATCCGCCTGAGGGCGAAGATCACCATCCGCAGGAGGATCATGCCGTGCCTCCAGCGGTCGATGTTCGTTTCCCCATACTTACGTTCCCGGTACCTGATGGGCATCTCCACGATCTTCAGGTTCAGCTTCGCCGCCCCGAACAGGAGGTCGAAGTCGCCGAAGGGGTCGAAATCGCCGAAGCAGGTCCTGTTCCGCGCGATCTTCTCGTAGTTCGCCCTGCTGAGCACCTTGGTGCCGCACAGGGTGTCCTTGATGGACTGGCCGAGCAGGTAGGAGAACGCCAGTGAGAAGAACTTGTTGCCCAGCAGGTTCGCATACCGCATGGCCTGCTTCTCCATGGGGTAGACCAGGCGCACGCCGTTTATGAACTCGCCCCGTCCTGAGCGGATGGCATCGTAGAAGCGTGGCAGGTCCTCTGGCGGCACGGTCATATCCGCATCGAGGATCATGAGGATGTCACCCGTGGCGTTCGCGAAGCCCAGGCGCACGGCATCGCCCTTGCCCTTGCCGGTCTGCCTGAACAGCCTGCAGTTCTTCCCGGGCCGCTTCCTGAGTGCCTCCTCAATGGCCTCGTAGGTGTTGTCGGATGAGTTCCCCTCGACAAAGATGAGCTCGGTTCCACCCCCCATCTCGGGTACCCGATCGAGGATCTCCTCGATGTGTCCCGCCTCGTTGCGGGCCGGCACGACCACGGACACCACCGGCTCCCCCTCCCCTTCCGGCTTTTCCGGGAGGGGTCTGGCGATAACGAAGTTCGTGAGCGCGAAAAAGTAGAACGGCCATACCTTGACGAGATACTGGTTCAGTGCCCTGGCCAGGAACGGTGTCTCCATGGGCCAGAGGATCTCCTGCCAGCTCCTCATGACCTCGAAGCCGGTGAGGTTCAGCATGTTGGAGAGGTCGTCCACCGTGAGCCAGTTCTGCGGAAGCATGGGGGTCGAAAGCCCCAGCTTCTGGGTGATCAGGAGGGGAAGCTCCCACACCCTGCTGAACACGTTGATGATGATCCTCGTCTCGGGCGTGCTGATCTTCCGGAGCTGCACGAACATAGCCTGTACATCCCAGAGGTCGTTAACCGCATCGGACAGTATGATGATGTCGAAGGAGTCTGAGATGGCCAGGTCATGCGCATCGCATTCCATGAACTGAAGGTCGGGGTGTCTGCCTCTGGCGCGCTTTACCATCTCCCCCGAGAAATCGATGCCAACCCCGTACGAGGGTTCCAGCGACGCAAGCAGGTCGCCCGTGCCGCATCCTATTTCAATGACCTTCAGCCCCGGGGGAACGAGGAAGCGGTATATCTCGGTGATCCGCTTGTGGTAGGGCCCCCCTTTTGAAGACCACTCATCAGTCTTGCGCGCGATCCTGTCCCAGTGCTCTCTCCTCTTGGCCCGATATTCCTGCGCTGCCCTGGTTTCCGATACCCTGCTGCTCTCCGCCACTGTGGTAAGCTCCTTTTTCAGTTCACATCTGCACAATGTTTCACAACACAGCTACTTTACGTCTTCTCTTTGAAATCATTCAGAGCTTATTTCTTTGTACCAGGCGTATACACCCCTGATGCCTTCTTCGAGGCCGATCTTCGCCTTCCAACCCAGGGCGTTTACCCTGGACACGTCCAGGAGCTTCCTGGGCGTTCCGTCCGGCTTGGACGTGTCCCACCTGACATCTCCGCCGTAGCCGACGATCCATGCGACGAGCTCAGCAAGCTCCCGGATGGAAAGGTCTTCCCCCGTGCCTATGTTGATAAACTCGCCGATGTCCCGGACATGGCATTCCTGCATGAGGAACACGCAGGCATCGGCAAGGTCGTCCACATGGAGGAATTCTCTCAGGGGCGAGCCCGTTCCCCAGAGCATAATCTCGGGAACCGAGGCAGCCTTTGCCTCATGGAACCGCCTGACCATTGCCGGCAGTACGTGCGAGGTCTCCAAGTCGAAGTTGTCGCCCGGCCCGTAGAGGTTCGTGGGCATGACCGAGAGGTAGTCCGTGCCGTACTGCTCGTTGTAGTAGCGGCAGAGCTTGATGGCAGCGATCTTTGCGATGGCGTACGCCTCGTTCGTGGGCTCCAGGGTGTCGGTGAGGAGATACTCCTCCTTCAGGGGCTGTGGCGCAAGCTTCGGGTAGATGCACGAAGAGCCCAGGTTGAGCAGCTTTCTCACTCCTTGCTTGAAGCTCGCATGGATCACGTTGGCTGCGATCATAATGTTCTGGTAGATGAACTCCGCAGGGTAGGTGCTGTTGGCCATGATACCACCCACCCTGGCCGCGCAGAGGAACACGTACTCCGGCTTTTCCCCGGCAAAGAAGTCCTCGACCTCCCCCTGACGAGTGAGGTCGAGCTCGCTGTGGTCCCGGATTACGAGGTTGCGGTAGCCCTCACCTTCCAGCTTCCTGTATACCGCCGAACCCACCAGGCCTTTGTGACCTGCAACGAATATTTTTGCATCCTTCTCCATCGTCGCTTCCTGGGTGTTATTCCTGCCGGTCGAGGACCTTGAACCCGCTGTTCAGGCACAGGATGTCCCGCCTGCACTCCACAAGGTCGCTCTCCACCATCTCGGAGATCATGTCCTCGAAGGATGTCCTGGCCTCCCAGCCGAGCTTCCTCTTCGCCTTCTCCGGGTTGCCCAGGAGGGTCTCCACCTCGGTGGGCCTGAAATACCGGGGATCCACCATGACCACCGTGTCGCCTGGCTTGACCTTCGTCTCCTCGCCCAGGGGCGTGACCGTGACCGCCACCCCCTCCTCCTCGACGCCCGAGCCCTTCCACTCCAGGCCGATGCCGACCTTTGCGAAGGCCAAGGTGCACAGGTCGCGGATGGAGTACTGTCTGCCCGTGGCGATGACGTAGTCGTCCGGCTCGTCCTGCTGGAGCATGAGCCACTGGGCCTCGACATAGTCCCGGGCGTGCCCCCAGTCCCTCAGCGCGTTGAGGTTGCCGATGAAGAGCTTGTCCTGGAGCCCGAGCGCGATCCTGCTGGCGGCCCGGGTCACCTTTCGGGTGATGAAGGTCTCGCCCCGCACGGGCGACTCGTGGTTGAACAGGATGCCGTTGCACGCGAACATGCGGTAGGCCTCCCGGTAGTTGACCGTGATCCAGTAGGCGTATAGCTTGGCCACCCCGTAGGGGCTCCGGGGGTAGAACGGCGTTTTTTCCGTCTGCGGGATCTCCTGGACATTGCCGAAGAGCTCGCTCGTGGAGGCCTGGTAGAACCGCGCCTTCTTTTCCATGCCCAGGATTCTCAGGGACTCAAGAATCCGCAGTGTCCCCAGTGCGTCCGACTGAGCCGTGTATTCGGGGGTCTCGAAGGACACCTGGACATGGCTCTGGGCGCCGAGGTTGTAGATCTCGTCAGGCTCAACATCCTGGATGATCCTGATGATGTTCGTTGCGTCCGTGAGATCGCCGTAGTGCATGAAAAACCGGACGTCCTCCTCGTGCGGGTCCTTGTAGAGGTGATCCACCCGGTAGGTGTTGAAGCTCGAGGACCGCCGCTTGATGCCGTGGACCACGTACCCCTTGCCCAGGAGGAACTCCGCCAGGTATGCACCGTCCTGTCCCGTGATGCCGGTGATCAGTGCCTTTTTCATGAAAAACCCCTCATTTCGATCTGTTGTCTGTAATGAGAAAGCTTTCGGATAATACCACAATTTAATTGAGCATGCCATTTATGAAATCGGCTCGTGCAACCCTGACCGAGCTTTGAAGGTTGACAAGGTTCGCCTTTATCACCTAAATGGCTATGTTATGTCATAGCGGGCATGCGAAAAAGTGCCTGTTCATTGCTATCTTGCACAGAGAGACTGGCACCTCGGGGACACGATTGAATACGGGGGATCAGCATGCGGCACCAGGGACATGCCGGATAGTGAGTACCCCTGCATGGAGACGCTTCAGGATGAGAAAGAACGATGCTGGCCGTGAGCCTTGGCAGGAATGACCCAACCAGCCGGGATGCTGCATGATCTCGTTTAACAGGAAGACCCTCTTCTCCCTGGGAATAGGTCTGCTCTTCTCGGCGGTCACCCTGTACTTCACCTTCGAGAGCATCCCGCTTAAAGAGCTCGGCGCGTATCTCAGGAAGATCAACTACTGGTGGATCATTCCCTCGCTGCTCTTTGCGCTGTTGAGCTACGCCATCCGCGTCTGGCGGTGGCAGGTCATCCTGCTGCCCGTGAAGCGCGCCGGATTCATGAGCGCCTTCCATCCCCTGGTCATCGGGTTCATGCTCAACTGTGTGATGCCCGGGAGAGTCGGGGAGATCGCACGGCCGGCCATCTTCTACAAGAGGGAGAACGTCGAGTTCTCGAAGGTGCTCGGTACTGCCGCCATGGAGCGGATCATCGACGCCATCTGTCTGCTCGTCTTCTTCATCTACATCCTGGCGACCATCACCATCGACGACACCGTCAGCGTCACCTTCGGCAGGTACGTCCTGACCCCGGCAACGCTGCACAAGCTCTTCATGTTCACTCTCGAGTTCAGCGCAGTGCTCATCGCGCTCATCCTCCTCATCAGCTTCTCGAAAACGAGGAAGTTCATCAACCGGCTCATCCTGAGGGCGCCCGATCTCCTGTTCTTCACCACGACCCACGCCCGGGATGCCATCCGTGAGCGCATCTGCGTGAAGATCACCCACTTCGTGGAAAACCTCTCCGTGGGCTTCGACATCCTGAAGAGCCCCGGCTATCTCATCCTCGTCCTGGTGCAGTCATTTCTGCTCTGGTGGCTGCTGGGGGTGTCGGTATGGGCGCTCGCCCTCGGGTGCCCGGGCATCGAGATCACCATCCTGCAGGCCTTTGCGGTGGAGATCATCATCTGCTTCGCCATCATGCTCCCGTCGGTGCCGGGCTACTGGGGCCTGTGGGAAGCGGGCGGCGTGTTCGGGCTGGCCCTGTTCGGGATCCCCGCGACGGAAGCGGCCGGCATGGTCCTCACCTACCACTTCTTCCACCTCGTCCCGGTCATCATCATCGGCCTGGTCTCCGCCGTGCTCATCGGCATCAAGCTCACCCAGCCGGTCCGCAACGGCCGGGAGGCCCTGCTTCTCGAGGAAGAGGAGGGATGCAGGGAAAAGAACGCCCGGTTCACGGGCGCGGGGATGAACAAACGCTGAGCAAGCGTTCCCATATGTCGAGAGGGATCCCGCAGAACGAGCGCCCCTTTGGAAAAAAGTGCATCACGGCATCTGGATTGTGCTGAAATATGAATCCCTTTCCGGTATCCCATAACGAGAGACATGCCCTATCGACATAAATGAAATAAATGGATATATATTAACGAATACCATCCAGGGAGAATTAATATGAAAGGCATCATTCTGGCTGGAGGCTACGGAACTCGCCTTTATCCTATTACCCGTGTAGTCAGCAAGCAGCTCATCCCGGTGTATGACAAGCCCATGATATATTACCCCCTCTCCGTGCTCATGCTCTCCGGCATACAGGACATCCTCATCATATCAACCCCGGTGGACCTCCCCAGGTTCAGGGATCTGCTTGGTGACGGGTCCCAGTGGGGCGTCTCGTTCTCATATGCCGAACAGCCCAGCCCGGACGGCATCGCACAGTCGTTCATCATCGGGAAGGATTTCATCGGGAGAGACAATGTATGCCTGATTTTAGGCGACAATATTTTCTATGGCAGCGGGCTGCACCAGAAGCTGGAAGATGCCGGCTCCATCCAGGAAGGGGCGGTTGTTTTCGGGTACTGGGTAAATGATCCCGAGCGGTATGGTGTGGTGACCTTCGACGCCGACGGGAAGCCCGCAGAGATCGTCGAGAAGCCCTCCTCGCCCAAGTCGAACTGGGCCGTGACCGGGCTTTATTTTTATGACAACCGGGTCGTGGACATCGCCATGGACCTCAAGCCCTCAGCGCGGGGCGAGCTCGAGATCACCGACCTGAACAGGCACTACCTCCAGGAAGGGAACCTCAAGGTCGAAAAGCTGGGAAGAGGATATGCCTGGCTGGACACCGGTACGCACGAATCCCTCCTCGAGGCGAGCACCTTCATCGAGACCATCGAGCGGCGGCAGGGCCTGAAGATCGCCTGCATCGAGGAGATCGCCTACCGCAAGGGCTACATCACCGCCGACCAGGTCGTGAAGATCGCTGCCCCCATGAAGAACAGCGGATACGGGGATTACCTCATGAGGCTGATCTCCAGGACGTATGAGTAAACACCCCGAAGCGGCCTTTTAATCAGCAGTGCATTTCCCCAGGAAGGCGTCGTCTTCAGGCCGGCCTCCCATGGCAGGCTGACCTGGATCTCCCACATGGTCGACATGGAGCTCTACGGCATGTGGCCGGGCATGCACCACCTCACCAATGTGATCCTGCACGCGCTCAACGCGGTTCTCCTGTTCCTCCTGCTCAGCTGGTGCACCGGGGCCGTATGGAAGAGCGCGGCCGTCGCGGCCCTCTTCGCGGTCCATCCGCTGCACGTGGAGTCTGTGGCGTGGATCGCCGATCGCAAGGACGCCCTGAGCACCCTGTTCTGGCTGCTCACCATGCTCGGCTATGTCTGGTACGTCAGGAGCACTTCCCTCGCCCGGTATATGACCATGGCCACTTCGTTCAGCCTGGGCCTCATGGCAAAGCCCATGCTGGTGACGCTGCCCTTTGTGCTGCTCTTGTTCGACTTCTGGCCCCTGCAGAGATCAGGTATGGTGAGAAAGCGGGGAGAGCCGGGTCAGGCCGAACGTCCGTGGATGACGCGGGTACGCTGGTCAGGCCTCGCCCCACTCGCTGTAGAGAAACCCCCCTGCTCGCCCTAGCAGCCGTAACACGCCGAAGAGCTACCTGTCCCACAACAACCTGGGCTGTGCCCTGTACGAGAGGGGAGACATCGAAGGGGCCATCCGCCACTTCAACGAGGCGCTCGAGGTGTACCCGACCTATGCAGTGGCCCACACGAACCTGGGGCTTGCCTACGAAAAACTGGGGGACGGGAAGGAAGCAGTCTCCCACTATCTCGAGGCAGTCAAGCTGGGCTCGGCCTCCGCGTCCTCGCACTATGCCCTGGCAAGGGGCCTGTGCTCCTACGGCTATGACGACGAAGCGATCCGGGAGTATCGCAGGGCGGTGCAGCTCAATCCGCAGCATGTGGGCGCCTGGAACGGTCTGGGAGAAACCCTCGTGCGCCAGGGCGATGTGGAGCAGGGGAAGAGGTGCTTCCTGAAGGCGCTGAAAATCGACCCGGGCAGCACGAAGGCAAGGCTGAACCTCATTGAGGAACTCGTGCGGCAGGGGGAGAAGGGAGAGGCCCTGCGCCAGGTCCGGGCCGACCTGAGCAACGACTCCGCAGGGCCGAGCTGAGCCGGAAAAGAAGCAAGGCCGTGGACTGATCTCAGGCCAGGTGGACCAAAGAAAACGGGGGCCTGTGCGGGCCCCCGTTTCTGCTTCTTGGTCTCGTTTTCCGGTATGCTTACTTGATGTCAACATCCAGCCGCATGGCGGTCTGCGACACCTCTGTGGGCGAGACGACCCTGATCTGGTAACCGGGGAAGCTGATCCTGTTGCCCTGCTCGAACTCGATCGTTGCCCCTTTCAAGATCAGGGCGAGCCGCTCCTTGCCTTCCACCCCGTCGACCACCGGGAACCACAGGTCATTTTCGAACGCCATGAACATGAAGTGCTTGGAGTCGGGTGTAAACCGGGGGTAGTTCACCTGGTCGTACTCCCTGGACTCCTTGCCGTCCTTCACCACGACCCACTTCTTGCCCTTCTGTGCCATGTAGACGAAATGCTTCGAGTCGGGGCTGAAGAGGGGAACCGGGTACACTACATCGTAGAAGGGACCCACATTTCCGTCCAGGGCCCAGGCGAACTTCTCGCCCTTCTTCACCGTGTACGCGTAGTGCTTGGAGTCTGGGCTGAAAGGGGAGTCGTACGGGTTGTACACAATGTCCTCGTACAGCGGCCCCTCCTTCCCGTCGATGATGGCCGTCCACTTGCTGCCCTTCTTCACGGTCATGAGGTAGTGGGCCGAGTCCGGGCTGTAGGAGAACTGCCTGATCATGTCATATCTCTGCCCCTTGGCGCCGTCGACCACCATGAGGAACTTGCCGTTGTCCTCCGCGAGGTAGGTGACCTGCTTGGAGTCGGGGCGGAAGAACGGGGCGGCCACGTCTTTGAACCGGGGGCCTTCCTTGCCGTCCACGACCATGAAACCCTTGCCGTCCTTTTTTGCCGAGTAGGCGAAGCGGTTGCTGTCCGGGCTGAAGGCATACACTCCGATCTTCTCGTAGATCGGCCCTTCCACGCCGTCCATGACGATCATCTGCTTGTTCTCGGATTCCGTGGGATAAGCTACGTAGACGAGGTGCCTGGAGTCCGCGCTGAAAGTCGTGTAGGAAACCTTATTGTAGAGCTTCTGCTCCTTGCCGTTCAGTACGACCATCATCTTCTTGCCCTTGACGGCCGAGTAGGCTACGGACTTCGAATCCGGGCTGAACCGGATATTGGTCTTGGCCGGCACGATGTCGTACCTGGTCTGCTTCACGCCGTCGATGACCGCCATCATCTTGCCCCCCTGCTCCGCGACGTACGCGGTGCGCTTCGAGTCCGGGCTGTACTGGGGAATGCTCACGGCGTCGTACCCCTCGTGCTCGTGGCCATCCTGGACCACGAACCACTTGGTCCCCTTCTTGGCCACATATGCATAGTGCCTCGAGTCGGGGCTGAAGACCGGCGTGTCCTTCAGGATCAGGTCGTATGCCTTCTGGACCTTGCCGTCGTACACGATACAGAACTTCTTGTCCTTCCTGGCAACTCCGGCGATGTGCTGGGAGTCGGGGCTCGCGATGAGCGACTCGGGAATGATGGTCCATCCGTCCGTGACGATGCTTGCGGACTTGATCACCTTCTCGGTGAATCCGGGCTCAGAGGCCGTGACGGATGAAAAGGGTAGAAGACAGATGGCTGCAGCAAGTACACCCCAAAGAAACCTGATGTTTTTCATGCATGATTCTCCTTTTAACGTACTCAACGGCTCATATTGGAAAAATCGGACGTGAATATACAATGAACAGCTAAAAGCATCAAGGAAACCCTCGATCCCGGAGCTCTTTTTCATGCACCCAAAGGCGCCGGGGCGGCAGGGACGATCCGCTCAACCTACCACCTGAACACCTGGTTCAGGGAAAATATCCAGATGGACATCTCCTGCTTCCAGATGAGGCCTGCATACGGATTGTACACGATCTTCGTGAAGTCCGTGGAGTTCAAGTTGGTGCTCTCGTTGAAACCGATGGTTTTGTCTTTCATCTTCACGTAGGTCACGTTCAGGTCAACACCGGACGGGTGCTGGAGCTGCTGCAGGAGGGCGTGCATGCCCTTGGGCCTGGGTTTTGGCTGGTCTTCCAGCGTCAGGCCGATGCCTGCGGAATAGATGTCCATGTCCGCCATGGGCATGGGGCCGAACTTGTCGTCAGGTACCGAGGTGGGCCTGGGCTCGTACCCGAACCTGAGCGCGAGCTTCTTGACGGGACGGACCTCGAGGCCGTAGCTGAAGTGCCAGGTGTTCTCGTACCCGAAGTTGACGACCATGTTCTTGGGTCCGCCGGTGTACCCCATCAGGCGGGCAAACCTGAAGAGCTGGATCTTCTGGTCAAAGGCGATGTTGAGTGCCGGCCACGCCTCCCAGTCGGTGTAGTGGGCGTCGCAGGTGAGCGTGAGCTGCTTGATGGGCCTGAGCCTGACACCCGCCTGGAGGCGCGAAGGCCAGGTCATGGAAACGGTCGCCGTGCCCTTCTGGTAAGGTACGGCCTGGTTTGGCAGGTCGAACATGGCTGACACGATGATCGTCAAGGGGGAGCGTCCGAGCCAGTTCACCGTATTCTGGAACCGCTGTCCATAGGTGAGCTTGTAGTCGCCGGTCATGGTGGTGTCCGACTCGCTCTGGTAGCACAGGCCGAAGGCGAACCAGGGGTTGGGTTCCCAGTAGAGGCCAAGGTTGTACGAGGTGGTGAAGTAGTCCTCCACGAGAAGCTCGAGCGAGCCCGCCTTCTCGTACGGTGACATGCCGCCGCCAAACCACGGGGGAGGCAGCGTGAGCTCTGATAAGACGGGTATCTCGAGACCTTCCGTTGATTTGCCGAGCGCACCGGTGAGGGCCACCATGGCGTTGGGCGTTCTCATGTTCGTTTCGAAGCTGAACAGGGTGAGCCCGAGGCCGACCGAGGCACCGACGGACAGGGTGTCGGTCACCTTGTACGAGACGGCCGGTGCCGCAAGCACCATGCGCAGGAAGAAGGCCTTCTCGCCGAGGAAACTGTTCGCGTCGGCGTCGTGATGTTTGAGGCCGACCGCGAACGGCGCATACTGCCCGAATCCGAAGGTCAGGCGGGATTCGGGGTTTGGCGGCTTGTAGGAAAGCCCCATGCCGGCACCGGCGAGATAGGGGATCGCATGGTCGATGATGGGGATGACCATGTAGCCGCTCTGCTGCACCCCGCCCTTGCCGTCCAGGGGGTCGTACCCGAAGAAGTCGCCGAACGGGGTCCACGGCTGACCAGTGGCCGGGTCGATCCCCAGCTCGAAGTAGGTCCTCCTGATGGACTTGGTGAAGATCAGTGCATTGTCGAACCTGGTGCCCTCGAACGCGGACAGGAGGGCGGGATTGTAGTGGACGGCCAGGGCCCCGGTCCCCTCGGGGTAGGCTGTAACCGCACTGCCCAGCGAGCTTGCTGAGGGCGCCAGTGCGAGCTGCTCAAACAGGGCCGCCTTGGCGTGTAAGGGCAGAAGCATGGATAAGCAGAGCGCTATCCACGTAATAGAACCTCTTTTACATGTCATTATTCCACCTCATAACACAAAATTAAACGGGACCCTCACGGATGCTGAGAACCCGGACCCCGTAAGTGCATACCCAAGGCTGAATGACAAGGTTGTTTTATTGTTCAGTTTCCATCCCATGCCGAGGCCGAGCGTGGCGGATACGTTGTCGCCCGAGTCCAGCACGGTGGTGGCGTATCTGTAATAATATTCGTTGTTGAACGTGTACACATAGCTGATGGACGAGTTGACGGAAACCTTGTACGACAGCGCATACGCGAGGCCTGCGCTTGCCGATATCTCGTTGCCGGTCTTGACCTTCTCGAGCACGTACTGGTCGGCAATGGTCTGATTCAGATTGGTGGCATCCAGATTGTAGGTGTAAGAGAGACTCCAGAAGGCTACTACCGGGTCAATCTGCTTGCTGAAGCTCCCTCCGGCCGAGAAGGAGAAGACCCCGTTCCCTGTGGAGAGCTCGGTGCCGGGATTGATCTTGTAGGGACTTCTGCCGGAGGGCATGCTTACGCTGAAGTTGAGAGTCTTTGTCACTTCACCGGTTTTGGACCGCCAGGGCTGCCAGGACACGCCGGCGGATATGTCGCCGATATCCGTCTCGTCTATTTCCTGATCCGTCCCGACCTCATGGTACCGGTAGACAAACGGGATCGTGGTGGATGCGGAGAGGTTGTCGAGGATTCCGTAGCTTACGCTGACGATGTGCTTGATCGTGTGGTCGGCCTCTTCGGTGACGAGGAGCTGGCTGTCGAACCTCTCGCTGGGTGAATAGCCGTACTGCAGGGTGTAGTCGAGCCCCACCGAATGCTTCGCATCCAGGGTGTACTCCCTGCCTACCGCCTCCAGGACGTCCTTCTCCTTTTCCTGCTTCTCCTGCTCCGTGATCTCCAGCTTTCTCCTGGCTCGGCTTTCTTCGGTGAGCTCGTTGATCCTCTTTTCCAGCTCTTCTATTCTTTCCAGAAACTCCTGCTTCTGGGAGTCTTCCTGGGTAACGGAAGGCTTGGGGACAGCGGGCTTCTGCGCTTCGGCCTGGGGGTCGTCTCTCCCTGCTTCAGTATTCTGCGGGGATTCCTTAACTACCTGTCCTTCGCTCACGTCTTCCGGCTGGCCGCTTTCTTCCTGAGCATATCCGGCTCCGACAAAGATGAGACAGCAGAAAAGCATCAAGATCACTGGTGCATGAATCTTCACAAAAAAATCCTCCTGTTCTAACCAGCCAGAAATGTTCCTCACTATGTTCCCAATCAATTTCATCGAACGTTCGTCTGTATGTACTGGTAGATCCTCTTGACACTCTCATCGGATCTTCCGATGCTTTCTTTGAATCTTTGTTCGTGCAGCAGCAGGCGGGACCGGCCCTCGGGCGGCAGGAAGTCGTCCTGGGACCTAAAGCTCACGATCTGCAGGTCTTCTTCCTTCAGGCGCAGGGCATTCAGCGTCTGCTCTCCGGTGGTCACGAGGAAGAGGATGTTCCGGTGCCACATCTTCTGGAACTCCGTGACGGTGAAGCTGATGTTGCCCATGAAGGGGTCGGCGAAAAACATGTGGTCCTTGTACATGCCCCTGTACACGACGAAGTGCTTGTAGCCGAAGAACTCGAAGGGCACGATGCAGGGCTTGTCCAGGGTCTTGAGGTCTTCCAGCTCTGCGGTGTAGCCGGCGCCCTGATAGCCGAGCACGGTTACGAACTGCTTCATGTCCAGCAGGGAGAACGCCCTTCTCTCCTCGATCAGCCTCGAGTCGCCGTACTCCATCATACCCTGGATGACCTGCTGCTCGGTCAGGGTCTCTCCCAGGTAGAAGTTCAGGAGCGTGGCCAGTGCAGCTGAGCCGCAACTGTAGTCGAACTCCTGTTTGATGATGTTTTCGTTCTTGAACTTGTCGAAAGGCTTAACGTCGAATCTCAATGTCTGCATCATCCCGGTGGAAGCTTCCTGGTGAATATTGACTTGAGTTTCGGGCACATCCCGCAAAGGGGTCAGGGTCGTGAGAAAAGCAAAGGCGATCAGAAAACCCGCGATGACCTCCATGACATTGATTCTCCCAATATATTCAATGCATATCAATTACCCGGAATCTGGATTCCGAGGCGATGAACGTTTATGCCATCTATAGCACAAGGTCCGAAGTTATTTCCACCAAAATTGACATCTTGTACGCGAATCGATCCTTTCATGGGTAAATTGTAATAAACTGAAGTGGTCGTCGTGCCGTCGCCGTTGTCCGCAGTACCCACGTCGATGGTTGCAGGGTTGCTGTTTTCCAGGTCCCCGACTTTGAATTTACCGGAAAAAGTCCAGGTCGACGGATCGGAAGGATCTCCGAAGGCATACCGCGACAGGCGGATCCCGCCCAGCCTCAATTCCTCGGGGGTGGTGTTATACATGAATTTCGCGGCGTCGATCATGATCTCGGTCTGATATTCCAGGTTGATACCGCTGGTTCCGTCGGCCCTTCCCGAAATGGTCAGCATGTTGGACGGCGCGGTCCTGAAGCTCTCCAGCCTGAGGCTTCCGAGGTCCTGGCCGCAGAACACGAAGCTGCCCACCGTGTACGTCCTGGGCTCGACGTTGAGAGAGAGGTTCATGAAGATCGAGGTCTGGCCAAGGTCGTTCGTACCGACGTCGATCCTGTTGACATCGTCGAGATTCTCCGGGGTATCCATGGAAAAATAATTGCCGCTGCCGTCGTCGACAATGATGTTGTTGAGCTCGATCCAGTTATACGGATCGTGGTCGGTATCCGAGATCCGGAAGGAATCCCGGGTAATGCGGTACTGGGAATCGCCGATGACGTAGGATATGCCTGACTTGGCGTAGGTCTGGGAGAGCCCGGCTTCATCCACCTCGCTCAACTGCGCCCTGGAGAGCACCGGGACGCACAGGGTAAAGACAAGGACAATCGTGGTGAAAAGAAACAGATGAGAGAGCGCGTGACGCCTCGCGGCACCAATGCACATAGTATCATTTCCTCCCTTTCTCTCTTCGTCCATGTTCGATTAGATCCAGCCCTCAATAGCCTCTTCGCATTTCCTTGAAAATTCTTGAGAGATTTCGTCAAGCACCTGATATCTCTCCTGATCTTTCATATGAAGGGAGCAGCCTGCCCGCAGCAGGCATGCCCTTTCGATATTTCCAGTATTTTCGCATTAATGGGCCCAAACGTCAACCCAACTTCCGGGAATGATGGTCATCCCGAAACCGGTCATGTAGATATTGCCGAGGGTTTTGGCATTGGCGCTGTCCAGAGCGGCCGTTCCGTCGAGTTTCACGTCCGCAGTAATGGGGCCGTTCACGGTGATGCTGAAGGCGCTCGGGAACCCGATGTGAACCACGGATACCGGTGCGGCGCCGGGGGTGACCCCTGCCTGGCCATGGGCATAGATGCCGTTGGACGAGGTGGCGATGTCGATGAGCATGGTGCCTGCCACGGTGACGGGACCGCCCACAACGAGGTTCGCGAGGCCTACGTAACCAGCGCTTGCTGCCAGGGGAGACATCCATATCTGCTGGCCTATACCGGTGTTGGCTGCGCCGTCCGTGTCGCCCCAGGAAAGGTAAGCCATGCTTATCCTGTCCAGAACGATGTTCATGCTCAGAGTAACGCCGCAGCGCGAGCCGGGCCTGCTGTTGTAGATGTCGATAAAGCTTATGGGATTAATGTATATAGCCAAGCTGCCGAGGTTGGCAGTGCCGAGGATCTGGTCGAGGACCACCCCGCCGGTCCTGTCGCCAAGGGCAACCTGCATGCTCATGCTGTCCATGGAGATCTCGAGGGAGCCGAGCCCGATGCGCACAAAGGTGTAGCCGCCATTGACCACCAGGGTATCATCGGAACCCACGTCGATGGTGATGGGCTTCAGCATGGCGGGTGCAGAATAGCCGTTGAAGGTATCCGTCTCACGAGCCTTGATCCTGAGGTTCTGGATGTTGAGGTTGTTGACCCCGACATAACCGCCCGCGGGTGCCGCTGTCCAGCCGTAGCTGGTGAACCCCGCGTCGATGCCGGACGAGTCGCCCCATGCCACGGTCCCCATGCCCACGTTCATCATGATATCTGCATTGATGCTCACGCCGGCCTGGCCGGTCACGCCTGAAAGGGCTTCCTCGGAAACCGGGACCATGGCCATGATTGATAGAGGGAATAATATTAGGATGATTGCCAGTAATGATGTCTTATTATTTTTTATCTTCATATAGCGTCCTCTGCTGTCCTGAGAATTGAATCGAGAAGAGAAAGGAGGGTTGAAAACAACCCTCCTTTCTTCATTGCACTTAAAAAGACAGTCTTGATTAGTGGGCCCAGATGTCAACCCAGCTGCCGTTGATGATGTCGAGGTCGAACCCGGTGATGTAGATGTCACCAAGGGTCTTGGCATTGGCGCTGTCCAGAGCGGCTGCGGCGTCGAGTTTCACGTCGGCAGTGATCGGGCCGGCGACGTTGACGTTGAAGCTGTCAGAGAAGCCGATGTGGACAACGGAGGTCGGCTGGTAGCCAGGATCGCCGAGCGTGCT
>Ga0208040_1001825_pt1 | contig 20079 bp, 23 predicted proteins | sample AD_UKC083_MetaG_FD_184431 | JGI IMG/M metagenome (GOLD analysis project Ga0208040, IMG submission 184431) | Active sludge microbial communities of municipal wastewater-treating anaerobic digesters from USA - AD_UKC083_MetaG (SPAdes) (version 2) | ecosystem: Engineered > Bioreactor > Anaerobic >...
AAATATGATACTTTTTTTGAATCAGTGAAACACCATAGATATCCTTTAGAGTTGCATTTCTATATTCCATAATTTTACCTCTCAATATATTTTTTAATCATACAATAATTCTACCATTAATCGTATACAATTAACAGCATATTTCTGTTTTTTCAGGTAATAATTATTATGTGAAGCATTTACCAAAACAGGAGGAATAAAAATGAAGAAATTAGATGGAAAAGTAGCAATTGTTACCGGCTCAACATCGGGAATGGGGCGAGCTACTGCAGTCTTATTTTTCAAAATATGATTGACCAGAGTCCGGTTAAAAGATGCGGGCAGCCTGAAGATATAGCTAATGTAGCACTCTTCCTAGCTACTGACGATTCATCATTTATTGACGGCCAGATTATTAAGGTTGACGGCGGCTTTGAAATTTAAATAAGATAATACGAAGAAAATGACTAAGATTTTTAGTCATTTTTGTTTTCCAATAATTTTTCCCCATTTATTATTAGTTATAATATTAATCCAAATAAACTCCTGATCTCTGCACAATGTTCATAGCGTTGATTTATAAATAAAATATAGAGCCAATATGTTAGTAAGAAGTGCAATAATTGTAATTATTATAAATTTGGGCTTTTTAGTTTTGTGATGAAAAAGTATCATTGCTGCAATGCTTCCGATTGCACCTCCCATGAAGCCCGTTATATGAAGGGTGCTTTCTTTGATTCTCCATTTATCTCTTCGTGCCCTGTTCTTATCTATATAGAATAAAGCAAAAGAAATTAAATTTATTATTAATAAGTAGAACATAATATATTTTATGTTAACCATTTTTCTTTCTCACTATCAATTTATTTATCCTTTTGCCTTCATTTACAAATCGCTCTTCGTACTCGGTCATAATATTGTCATCCTTGTAAATGCTCTTGTGTAAATCCCTTGTAACCGCTATGAATTCCCACTTGTCTGTTTTCAGCTGCCGGATGGAGTATTCAAATAATTCGTCATTGTCTGTTTTCATGTGAATTTCACCGTCCTCGGAAAGAACAATCCTGTATATATCAAGGAAGTTCTTATGTGTCAGCCGTCTTTTGCAGTGAGAGGGTTTAGGCCATGGGTCGGAAAAGTTAAGATAAATTCTGTCAATTGAACCTGCTTCAAATATTTCTTTTAACATGTCTCCGTTTGAATAAACAATGTAGTAATTTGGAGGGTCATTTTCAAAGGCTGCTTTTGCACATCTGTAGGCAACTTTAACATTGTTCTCAAATCCAAAATAGTTGATATTAGGATTATTAAGAGCATTTTCTCTCAGGAACTTTCCCTTGCCGCAGCCTAGTTCTATATATATGGGATTTTTGTTATCAAATGCCTTATTTAATTTATATCCTGTTTTTTCCGGTTCTGTGATTGCTTTTTTGCATGTTTTCAAATATTGGTACTGACCCGGAACATATCTTAATCTCATTATTTTCTTCCTTTGCTTTTAGGTAAATTTTATTATACATTGTTTAATAGAAAAATAACAGTATATTTACATAATTTTAATTATGTAAGCTGGTATGTTGAAATTTGCGTTAAAGAAGAATATATTTACTGAAATAAACATGTTGAGGTTATGGCAGATTAACTATAAAAGTAAAAAATGTATTTACATAATCTTAATTATGTAAGCCGTTATTATTGAAAATTGTCGTTAGAAAAAAATAGCTGTTTAAAATAAATTAATTGAGTCTATTGCAAATTAAACATAATATTAGTAGAATGAGTATATCAAAATAAAGAGGTGACATATGGATTTTTTAATGAATTTGCAAGGACCAATACTGTACTTTACAATTTTTTTCGCAAAAATTATAGAAGTTTCCATTTCAACAATCAGAATAGTTTTTGTTAATAAAGGTGAAAGAGCTAAAGGTGCAATATTGGGTTTTGTAGAAATAATGATTTGGCTTGTAGTTGTAAGCTCAGTTTTAAATAATATTACCGAAGATCCCATAAAGGTATTTATATACGCTGCAGCTTTTGCTCTGGGTAACTATTTCGGTGTTACAATAGAATCAAAGATTGCTGTAGGCTTAGCTTCAATTCAGGCTGTGGTTGGTCAGAAGGACGGAGAAATTCTTGCTGATACTTTAAGAGATCAGGGATTTGGGGTTACAATAATTGAAGGAAAAGGTAAGAATGAAAGTGTAAAAAATCTTTTATTCATTCAGCTTAAAAGAAGGAAAATCCCTGAAGCTGTCAGACTAATTAAGGAGCATAATCCTGAAGCATACATAACTGTAAATGACATAAAATCAATGCTTGGAGGATATATTAAATAGATAGACATGGTATGGGGACACAAGTGTCCCCAAATTTATTTTACAAATGCATCATATATTGCACGAATGGCTTCTTCAAAATCTTTATCTTCCACTGCCACAATTATGTTTATTTCGCTTGAACCCTGGTTAATCATGCGTATATTGATATTTTTGTTTCCTAATGCAGTAAACAGTCTTGCTGAAATCCCCGGCCTATAAGCCATTTTGATTCCAACAGTGGTTATTAAACTGATGTTCTTATAAACTTGTACATTTTCTGTTTTGCACTTTTCCTTTAATTCTTCCACAATTTGATGGCTGATTCTTGCAACGGATTCTGAAGGAAGTACGATTGTGAAGCTGTCGATGCCTGAGGGAATATGGTCAATGCTAATTCCCCTCTCTTCAAATACTTCCAGAGCTTTTTTTATTATACCCACCTCATTTGCCATGTGCTCTTTGTGAATATAGAAAAATGAAAAATCCTTTTTTCCGGCTATTCCCGTAATTATATGACCGTTTGCATAATCTTCTCCTGCCTGATCATCCCTGATTATTAAAGTTCCGGGATTTTCAGGATCATTTGTATTTTTAACATTGATGGGAATACCTGCCTGTCTCACGGGAAAAACAGCTTCTTCATGGAGAACAGATGCTCCCATATATGACAATTCCCTTAATTCCTCATATGTTATTTTCTTTATCTGTTTCGGGTTTTTTACTATACGGGGGTCAGCCATTAAAAATCCGGATACGTCAGTCCAGTTTTCATATATATCAGCCCCCATAATACTTGAAACAATTGCTCCAGTAATATCTGAGCCTCCCCGTGAAAATGTCTTAATGGCAGCGTCCGGGTATGAGCCGTAAAAGCCGGGTATAACCGCCTTGTTGCTTTTACTTAATGCTTCTGTAAGTTTTTCCCTGGTTCTTTCCTGGTTTACTGTACCGTCATAATTAAATAATATCACATCCCTGGCATCAACAAAGTCACATTCCAGGTAATCGGCCATCAGCAATCCACATAAATATTCTCCCCTGCTCACGACATAATCTTCATCACATTTACTGTCCAGGCTTTGCCTAATAGTTTTAAACTCCCTGTCTAAATCTGTGTTTAAATTCAGCTCTTTCTTGATAAGGTTAAACCTTTCTTCTATAATCTTTAAAACCGGATCGTAGGGTACTGAATATTTTAAATGTGCATAGACAAGATATAATAAATCCGTAATCTTGTTGTCATCCTTAAACCTTTTGCCTGGTGCTGAAACCACCACATATTTTCTTTCATTATTATTTTTGACTATTTCGTACACCTTTTTAAACTGCGCGGCATCAGCTAATGAAGTGCCCCCAAATTTTGCAACCTTCAACATTTCATCCTCCAGAATAATACTAACTTTCTAACAATATCACAAGAGGAATTTAATGTCAACAAATTTAATACATATGTGTACATAATACGCACGGAGCACTAAATTATCAGGTGGATTTTACTAGCTACAGTTTTCATGCCAAAAAAAATATGCCCAAAAGATTCCTTGATAATCAAGAAAAGATTAAGGCTATTTTACTTTTGAAACAGCTTTGCCATCTTATAATCTCTTCATATTAACAGCTTCTTCGAAAAACTCCTTAGGGTATTCAATGGTAATGACAGCTGTGTGATCGTTTGATTTGAGATTACGAACCTTAAGCACTTTAGCTGTACATAGAATGTTTCCGTTTCTATCCACTGCCTGAACAATATCATTGACTTTTGGCAGGGGATAATATTCATAGGGGAAAGACAGTAGTGCTTTTGTGTCGCTGTAATTGTAATCCTTTATATAAATTGCTAAACCGGGACATGCTGGTATGCACATACCGCAAGCAATACATTTTTCGAAGTCCATACGAGGCAGATTTGTTATCGAATCACCTATCGTTATTGCACCGCTGGGACAAGATGCTTCACATGGATTGCAGGGGATTTCTTCAATACATTCAATTATTGCGATAGGTCCTTTTTTAAGCCTGTCTTCCGGAGGATATGCAGGAGACCTGTGGAGTTCTTCCAAGGAAGGAGCTCCTGTAATTTTTAACGAATTTTCCACTAAATCACCTCTTTTCCGGTTTGAAGCATTAAATCCTTGGAATTCCGTCGTTTCAGTCCGAAATACCCGCTTCTTAAGCTGTTAAGACTGTCCCATATTTCTTTGGTACGCAATTTTGCTTCTTCATCACTGATATAACCTAATTCACAAGCTGCATTTATACCTGCAAGCCTTCCTTCCTCCATAGCTGTGCTGGCTTCTTCTATACCGGATATATCACCGGCAATAAAAATATTATCCCTGGTTGTATGCATCCTGTCATCATGAATTGGCAGATGCCCGCCTAAAGCAGGTATAAATTTAAACTCACAGCCTGCAAGCCATGCAAGCTCTGTAAGAGGTGTCAAACCGGTTGCTAAGCACACTGTATCAACATCCAAAATCTTTTCTGTTCCGGGGATTTGATTGAATGAACTATCTAATTCCACTATTTCAACAGCTTCCACGTGGTCGTATCCAAAGGCTTGTTTTATGGTATGAGATACATGGAAAGGAACCCCTGCCCGTGATACCTTGGCAGTATGGACTCCATAGCCTCCAAGCCTTGGCGCTGCTTCCAAAACAGCTACAACCTGCGCACCGGCTTGCATAAGCTGATAAGCTACTATTACTCCTACATTGCCTGAGCCCAGCATTAAAACCTTTCTGCCGGGCAAAACACGATTAACATTAATCATTGTTTGTGCAGCCCCTGCCCCCATTACACCGGGAAGGTCCCAGCCGGGAAAGGCTGTTGCATTCTCTGTTGCTCCGGTAGCAAGTATTATTTTTCTTGCTTTTACAATTTCGCTGCGTTTTCTGTCTATTACAACCCAAAGGTTTTGCCCTTCCTCTATACCGCAGACTTCGCCCTTCAAACAGGTATGTATACCTAATTTATCACATTCCTCTAAAAGCGACCTACCGATATTCACACCTCGTGTTCCTGCTTTATGAGCTCGAGAACCGAAGAATTTGTGTATCTGTTTAAAAAGCTGACCGCCGGGTCGTGCATTTTCATCTATAAGGAGCACTTCTGCTCCTGCTCTGCCCGCTTCTATGGCTGCGGAAAGCCCTGCAGGTCCTGCACCGACTATAGCTAATTCTGTTTGAATCATTGCCGACCCTCCTCTTTCCATACTCCTGCACCCTTCTGGGTGGTAATTCTCATACCCTCTTTGACTTCAGTTACACAAGTACGTATATTTGGTACACCATCCACTGTCATTATACAGTCTGTACAACGGCCGATAGCACAATATATCCCTCTTGGTTTACCCTTATGCATTGTATATCGATTTACATATATGCCGTTTGCAATTAAAGCAGCAGCAATCATTTCACCTTCTCGTGCAACAATAGGCTTATCATCCACAAATATTAGTACTTCCTTTGCAGGTTTTTCTTCATCTAAAATCGGATGATTGATTATTCTATTCATTGCTGCCTCCTAGAGAAGCCCCAGCTCAGACATGGAATCCTTGAGTGCTGCAATTACTTCTTGTGAAGGTGCGGATAATGGGAGACGGGTAATGCCTACATCCATGCCGAGAAGATTTAGTGCTGCTTTTACAGGAATCGGATTTGCTGTCATAAACATTGTTTCTGTTATCTTGATGAGTTTTCTGTGGATTTTTGCTGCTTCTATTATATTGCCGCTCAAATAGCTTTCTATCATCTTCTTGATATCCTTGCATACTATATGTGCTGTTACAGAAACAACACCGTATCCTCCTACAGCCAATACGGGCAGTATTTGAGCATCTTCTCCGGTATAAACCAAGAAATCTTCTTCAGCATCACGTACTACTGTTGCCAGCTGGTTCAAATCTCCCGATGCTTCCTTCAATGCAGATATATTAGGAATTTTAGAAAGAGCAACGGAGGTTTTGGCTGTCATATTCACACCGGTTCGTCCCGGCACATTGTACATCATTATGGGCAGCTTAATAGCTTTTGCCACTTGAGCAAAATGCTCATAAAGTGATTCTTGATTAGGTTTGTTATAGTAAGGTACCACAACTAAGAGTCCATCAACTCCTGTCTTCTCTGCTGCAGCTGCATTTTCAATTGTAGCTGCAGTGGAGTTAGTTCCGACTCCTGCAATTACAGGTACATCAACAGCGCTTTTTATAGTTGACAGGAGCTTTAATTTTTCATCGGTTGTAACTGTGGGAGATTCTCCGGTGGTTCCGTTTATAACAAGTGCCGTACTTCCTTCTTTTATTAAAAGTTTTGCCAATTCCAAGGCCTTGTCATAATTTATATTTCCATATGCATCCATGGGGGTAACCATGGCTGTAATTATTCTTCCCCAATTATTCTTCATTAAATCCTCCTTCAGATTTATTGTTATTATGTTCCTGTATCAAGTCAGACTGTACCGGACGTACCGGTTGACGGTAAGTTGACGGTTGTATTTCACTTAGAGGAACTCCAGTTTTTTCAGACAATATACGCTCTACAAGCCTCCTGCATGTGCACCCTTGACATAAACCCATGCCGGCTCTGGTAAAGCGCTTTACTTCATTTATTGTTACAGCACCTTCTTCGATAGCTTTTTCTATTTCCTCTCGGGAAACCTCCTCACAGCGGCATATTAATTCGTCACACATAGTTACCTCAATTTCTATAGTATCAGAGATATTGTACATAACTTTAATTAATTCATTATGTACAATATCTGCCAAATTTTACAAAGATATATTAATATTCTTTAATTAATGGGTTTACATTTCCTTCACTTACAAACCTGGGGTCATTTTTTACGTTCTTAGTTAAGAGCGATATTACAACAATACACACTGCGGAAACCGTCAGGGCAATCAATACGGCATTTGGCCCCAAGGCAGGCAGTTGAGAAAGTACAGACCCTGCTACTATGCCTGTACGTGCTCCCCAAGGTGTTATCCTGCTGTTTTTCTTGCTCATGGTATGTTCTGCTGCGCTGTTCTCTTTCCATAAGAGGCCTATAACCAGCAATGGTACTAAGCCGGCACCTGCCATAGAATATGCCTTGGAGAACAAGCTCATTATGGTACTTGCATATATACCTCCAAAAGCTGCTGCAGCACCAATAACAATTGTTAATGTTCTTGTAAGTTTAATCAATTCAGCATCAGTCATTTCTTTTTTCCTGAAGGGTCTTACCAGGTCATTGGTAATAAGTATGGCTGCCGCATTAAGATTTGAATCTGCTGAAGACATGCCTGCTGCAAACACCAGTATGAATATCATTACAGTAACAACTGGAGCAACTTCATTGAGCATAAACCAGGGCATCGCTGAGTTTGCATCCAAGCCTTGATTTAATGTGAGAATAATCAATCCCACCATTGCTGTTAAAATTGTATATACTATAGCTACACCACCGCCGAAGAACATGGAGCGTCTTGCAACCAAGGGGTTCTTAGCAGCATAACATGGCTGCCAATATAATTGTGCAACGAGAATACCTATACATCCTGTAACGAATTTTGTCAGCAGACTCATTGTGTTTGTTCCTGCAAAAGTAAATAATTCTGCCTTTCCAACTGCTGCCAATTGCTGACCTAATACTGCCATGCTGAAATCGATTTTTGAGAATGCAACAATATAGAATATTGCACCGAAAACAACGCAGATGAGACCCTGGATAAAGTCCATCCAAATAAGCGAAAGCATTCCTCCCATAGTCGTATAAACTACAAACATTACCGTAAATATTATAATAATGGGTTCCGGGCTGACACCTGTGAATGTGGCAAACAGCTGGCCGAATGCTTTTCCCTGACCGCCTACCCATGCAATCATAATTGATGAAGCCAATACACCTGCCAGTGCCCTTGTTACCTTGTCACGGGTGATAAGGTCATCTATCATCTCAGGGAAGGTATTGTATGTCATTCTTCCCGCCAAGCCTGCAAAGAATATTGCAAATATTATTTTTGAACCCTGTTCGCCTACTATAAAGGCCAGCCAGGGCAATCCATTAATATATGCACTTCCTGCATGACCCATAAAATTTCCTACACCCATAATATTTGCAAAATGCGTAAAGAACAGCAGGAAAAAAGGTATTTTCCCTCCACCGATTGCATAATTTGAAAAACTGAGCTCTGCTTCTTTTTTTTGTTTAATAGCTATGAAAAAGTACAATGCACACAACGCGAAAGTTGCTATCCAAATAATAATTCCTTGTGAACTCATATTTCTACTCCTTTCCTTTATGATAAGAGCGATGATAACGCTCTTCTTAAATATTATTATTGTTACTTGTCCTTTATGCCTTGAACCTTCTTAAATTAAGCTCTTCTAATCTTTTGTGTTCAATGCCGCATACCATTTCTGCCGTTAGTTTTCCGGTAATCGGCGATAGGGCAATTCCATCGCCCTCATGTCCTGCTGCTATAAACAAGCCGGGAAATCCATCGATTCCGCCGATTATTGGGCTTCCATCCTTAGTGCCGGGTCTGAAACCTGCAATGGTGCGGATTATATTTACCTGGCTCATTATTGGAAAATACTGCCTGGTTTGTTCCAATATTCTTGCAATAGCCTTGAAATTTGTGGTTTTGTCAAATCCTGCGTTCTCTCTGGTGCTTCCTATAAGGTAATTGCCTTCACTGGTTCGTGAAAAAGCAAATCCCAGTCCGATTTCTTTGTCATAATCACTTCTGTCGGGCATTATGGAAGGATCATGCTTAGATGCAATATAAGCAGCTGTCCAACAGTTTGTTTCTCCTATGGGGGCAATCTGTTCTGTAATTGCTATCTGTCCCTTTATAGGTCTTATAGGAATATCAATCCCCAAAAGGTCACCGATTTGTCCCGACCAGGCACCTGCTGCTATCACTATGCTGTCACATTCCACGCTGACTTCGTTTTTTCCTTTTACTATCCAATGATCACCTGATTGTTTTATTTCTTGAACCGGTGTACTCCTGAATATATCCATTCCCATATTAAGCCCCTTGCGTAAAAGTGCTCTCATAAGCAATAGCGGATTCACCTGAGAATCAGATGGGCTGTATGTGGAAGCTATCATATACCCGGCAACATGAGGCTGCTTTTTAAAAAGAACATCTCTGTCTACGATTTCAACATCAAGTCCGTAAGAAACCTGCTGCTTGACAAAATCCTCCATAATTTTAAGCTGCTTCTCATCTTCAATAATGACCATGCCCCCTAAAGTCAAAAATCCAATATCCGCATCAAGCTCAAGGGGCAGTTCTTTATACATATCCAAGCTCTCCATAGCCAGGGTCAATGCAATACCCGGCTTCTTTGACTGCATCAATATCATATCGTCGCAGGAACTTGAAGCACCGCTGCCCACTTCCCCTTTTTCTAAAACAGCAACAGTCTTGCCGTATTTTAGAAGGTAGTATGCAGTGGCAAGCCCCATAACACCTGCACCGATTACACAAACATCCTTTTCTAAATTCATTATTCCTCCATGCTAAGCTAAATTAAGGGGTGACCCCCTTTGCCGAACAACCTGTTGTATAAAGAATAAGCTGATGATTCAACATTTTCTGTTTCAACAAGTATATGTGCACATGATTGATTGAAGTACAATTCTGATTTGACCGGTAATCTGCCTATGGCTTCACTCATTTCATCCCTGCTGTATCCGCTGAAAACTGCCGTCAGCAGAGAATACCCGCTGTCACTTGTTAGGCGGACAGACTTTTTTACGCTGCTTATTATCAGACTGTCTGACTGTTCTGCATCATATAAGCTGCAGCCTCTGATGATTCCAATACCCACAGGACCTCTCATCTCCATATCTTTCATAATTACTGTACCCTGCCCCCTATCAAATGTTGAACGGACAAAAAGCTCAAGATTGTATTTTTGAGCTTCAAAAATAGCCCGGGGATGGACAACTCCTGCCCCCCAGCAGGCAAGCGCATACATATGCTTAATATCTACATATTCCATATATTTTGCCTCAGGAACTATTCTTGGATCTATAACGGCTATTCCCGGAACATCTGTAAATATATGTACAGACCCTGCCCTTAAAAATCCGCCTATTACCACAGCAGACGTATCGCTTCCCCCCCGGCCCAAGGTGGTTATGTCATTTCGCACACTCATTCCTTGAAAGCCTGTTACAACCACAACCTTGCCTTCAAGAAGTTCCATCTTGATTCTTTTGGTATCAATATCAAATATATCCGCACTTCCAAAAATACCATTGGTGAAGATTCCGGCCTGAACTGAATTTAATGCGACGGCATCAATCCCCTGCTGTACAAGGCTATCTGTGAGCACGCATGCGGAAATAACCTCGCCGCAGCTCATCATCAGGTCCAATACAGCAGGATTGCAGCCTTTTCCTAATAAGGATATCAAAGTGTCCGTAGCATAAGGAGAACCCTTTCGACCCATTGCGGAAACCACAGCTATTATACTTTTTCCTGCAGTCTTTAAAGATGCTATGTGTGCTATGGCTTCCTTTCTTTCCATTTGTGTTGCCAGAGATGTCCCACCAAATTTAACAACAACTATCTCCATGTAACCACCCTTAATCTGTATAATTCCTAAAAATTTTTATAGTACATTATATTAATGGATACTCTGTACTAGCCCAAAAAAGTACTTACCTGCCCATCTTTTGATTAGCAGGTAAGAATACTATGCAAAATTTATCTAAAAATGTTATAGTATTGTAATTATTTTATAAAAGCTCTTTTATGAGATCTTCTCTATTTCTTGAAGACAAATAGAAAATTGGCACGTCAAATACTGTTTTAGCCCCCTTCATTCCTTCCATATTCATTCTATAGGCAGCTCTGGCATATGAAAGGAGAATGCAGCCTGTAAATTCAGGATTGCTGTCCAATTTAAGCGAGAATTCAATTGTATGATTGTTTTTTCCACCGCCTGTTTTGCCGTTTCTGATTACAAGTCCTCCATGGGGCATTTTTGAATGTTCCTTTTTAAATTCTTCCTCACTTATAAAGTTAACCTTTGTATTGTAATCAGCAAAATAATCAGGCATACTCACAATATCCGCTTCAATTTTATTTTTGTCCCCGTCTTCGCTGCATACCACGAAACATTCTCTCATATGTTTATCCCTGACTGTTAAATTTGGGGTTTCTCCTCTTCTGACACGGTCAACTGCACTTTCTGAAGGTATTGTATACTGAATACCATATTTTACAGAATCAACCTTTCTTATGGCATCAGAATGCCCCTGGCTGACTCCCTTTCCCCAAAAGGTATATGAGCTGCCATTCGGAAGAACTGCCTCAGAAATCATTCTTATTATGGAAAATAGTCCAGGATCCCATCCGATGGAAACTATGCTGACTTTACCCGATGATAAGGCGCTTTCATTGATACTTTTCAAGTATGCAGGTATTTTTGCATGGTTGTCATAAGAGTCAACTGTGTTAAATAACTTTGCAAACTGAACTCCATGTAGCGGAAGATCTTTTGCAGAACCTGTACACAACACAATCACATCGATAATATCCTTGTATTCTTCTGCCAAAGAAAAATTTACCACCGGTACTCCCGGACTTTGAATCTTTAATTCATCAGGATTTCTCCTTGTAAAGACAGCGGCTAATTCTGTGTCTGAACTGTCTCTTACGGCTGTTTCTACTCCCCTGCCTATATTTCCATATCCTGCAATACCTATTCTTATCTTCATAGCCTCCTCCATATCTGTTAAACTTAACTGTTTTTATCATTATATTATTTTTATAGGTATTTATGTCCGTTGAAACAGGCCTTAATAATGAATCCTATATTTTAGAAGTTTTTAATGCTTTTTTAAGAAAGATATATTATAATGAATACAATCAATGAAGCAAAGACTTTGGTCTTTGCCCTAATGTATTCATTGTATCGGTGTGAAGCAAGCCGATTTTGCGGCTTGCACTTATGATATAATGAATACAATCAATCAATGAAGCAAAAGGGAGTGTCCCCAGGAAAGGGAGATGAAAAATATGTTGTGCTCTATATGCAAGAAAAATGTTGCGGTAATATATGTAAATAAAATTATTGAAGGTAAAATGCAGACTACAGGTTTGTGCATTCCTTGTGCCAAAAAGCAAGGTATAGCGCCTATGGATCAGATAATGAGACAAAGCGGCATGAAGCCTGAAGACTTTGAGAACATAAACAACCAGCTTACTGAAATTATCGGAGATATGGATTTAGAAAAATTATCACAGGATATGCCCCCTGAAAACAGTGATGGCATTAATTCTCTGATGAATTTTATGAATAATGCTTTTACAGGCAGCACAAGCTCTACAAACAGCGAGTTCCTTCCCTCGGAAGATGAACAGAATGCTGACTATGCAGGCACGGGGTCCGGAACAGGACCAAAAATAAAGGAAAAGGTAAAAAGAAAAAAACTTAAATATCTTGATACCTATGGTACTAATCTTACTGAACAGGCACGGTTTGGTGAATTAGACAGAATAATAGGCAGGGAGAGAGAAATTGACAGGGTTGTTCAAATACTTAACAGACGGTCTAAAAACAATCCGGTTTTAATCGGTGAGCCGGGTGTAGGTAAAACTGCCATAGCGGAAGGATTAGCCGTAAGAATTGCTGAGAAGCAGGTGCCTGTAAAACTTTTCAACACTGAAATTTACCTTCTTGACTTGACTGCCGTTGTGGCTGGCACGCAATTTCGAGGCCAGTTTGAAGCAAGGATGAAGGCAATTATTGATGAGGCCAAAAAAGCCGGAAATATTGTAATTGTAATAGATGAACTTCATAATATTGTTGGTGCGGGGGAAGCTGAAGGGGGAGCTATGAATGCTGCCAACATACTTAAGCCGGCACTTGCAAAGGGTGAGGTGCAAATAATAGGTGCCACCACTTTGGATGAATACAGAAAGCATGTTGAAAAGGATACTGCCCTTGAAAGAAGATTCCAGCCTGTAATGGTAGATGAGCCTTCCGTAGAAGATACCATTGAAATTATAAAAGGAATCAAGGATTACTATGAACATTATCACAATGTAAAGATAACTGATGAAATTGTAAAACAGGCGGTTATTATGTCTGAAAGGTATATTACAGACAGGTTTCTGCCTGATAAAGCAATTGATGTTATAGATGAAGCAGGCTCAAGGGCAAACTTGAAAAACAAGGGCCTGGTTGAGTTGGAAGCTTTAAGGTCGGAGCTTAGCAGAATAAGGGAAGAAAAGGAAGAAGCTGCTGAAAACGACGACTATGAAAGAGCTGCAGATTTAAAGGTAACCGAAATCAGAATCGAAGCAAAATTAAATGACTTATCCAAGGAATACGAAAATATTCTTTTGACTGAAGAGGATATTGCTTATGTTATTGAAGCCTGGACAAAAATTCCGGTGCAGAAAATAAGCGAAGATGAAGCTGATAAATTATTGCATCTGGAAGAAAGGCTTCACAGAAGAGTAGTGGGACAGCATCCTGCGGTTACAAGTCTTGCAAAGGCAATAAGAAGAAACCGTTCAGGGTTTAAGAAAAAGAAAAAACCGTCTTCATTCATATTCGTAGGACCTACCGGCGTGGGCAAGACTGAGCTTGCAAGGACCCTGGCTTATGAGCTGTTTGAAAATGAGGAGGCAATGATAAGGCTTGATATGTCGGAATATATGGAAAAACACACTGTTTCCAAGCTTATAGGAGCTCCTCCCGGATATGTGGGTTTTGATCAGGCTGGGTTCTTAACGGAGAAAGTAAGAAGAAAGCCATATTCGGTAATATTATTGGATGAAATTGAAAAAGCCCATGAGGATGTATTTAATATACTGCTGCAGATATTGGAAGACGGAAGGCTTACAGACAATCAGGGAAGGACTGTAAACTTCGAAAATACAGTAGTAATTATGACTTCCAATGCCGGTACGTCAATCAAGGCTAACCGGATTGGTTTCGGAAACACGGATTACGAGGCAATGGAATCCAAAATAAAGGATGCCCTGAGGCAGACATTCAGACCTGAATTCTTAAACCGTATTGATGATATAATAGTTTTCAGTGAATTAAGCAGGGAAGAATTAAGCGAAATAGTTGACCTGATGCTTAAAGAGGTTAAAAAAGATGCTGAAGAAAAGAAAATAACCATAAGTGTCAGTGATAAAATGAAGGACCACATACTTGAAAAGGGATATAATACAAAGTTTGGGGCAAGACCGCTGAGAAGGGCTATCCAAAAGTATGTTGAAGACGAAATCTCAGAAGCATATTTAAGAGGTGTTTTAAAGGAAAATTCTTCAGTTAATGTAGATGTAAATGATGAAGGAAAAACCGTATTGACAATAATATAAGTTTGGTAAGGCATGGCAGGGGGGACACACTGGTCCCCCTCTTTTTGTTATTTGTTTAAAAATCCCATCCCTAGTACCCCGGGACCTGAGTGGGTTCCGATAACAGGTCCGATTTCATTTTCGATTATATTTTTTATTTTATATTTATCTTCGATTGTTTCTCTTAAAAGCTTTAATTGGTTGTAAGCATTTCCGTGAAACAAGAGCACTGTTTTGTCGGATAAGTCATAATTATTCTTTTCTATCCATTCATCAAACCATTTGACAGTTTTATTTTTGCCTCTTAGTTTTTCTATCACTTTAATTTCCCCGTCTTTAATTGCAACGATTGGTTTTATGTTTAACAGAGAGCCAACAACCGCCTGCCCTTTTGAAAGTCTCCCGCCTTTTTCAAGGTACTTTAATGTGTCAAGAGCAGCTACAACAACTATCTTTTCCTTAAGACGATTTAATATTTCAACTATTTCTTCGATGGTTTTATTTTCTTTTACTAATTCTATTGCTTCCAATATAAGTGCAAATGAACCAAGACATACGCTTCTTGTGTCTATTATGTGAATATCGTCGCTGCCTATCATATTCCTGGCCATTCGAGCCGAATCATATGTTCCTGAAAATTCCGAAGCAACAAAAAGACCCAGCACCTTATCCCCTTCCAGCAATATTTCACTGAATGTTTCAACAAATGCCCCCGGTGAAACCAAAGTTGTAGTTGGAAGCTTATCTGCAGCTGCAAGTTTTTCAAAAAATTCCTTGGAAGATAGTTCAATTTTGTCTAAATATGATTGCTTTTCAAAATTAACGGTTAATGGAACCACTTTCAAATTGTATTTTTCAATTATTTCATCTGTTACATCAGACGTGCTGTCTATTACGATTCTAATACTCATATTAACCTCTTTCTATAATCAAATATTTGGACTATAAAAGTAATTGTGCGTAATTATGGGTACAGTCTTGTCCCCTTTGGTAATTTATTTCTGTCGGTCTACCATCCTGCATATTTATATTTTTCGCTGAAAAATACATCAATGTTTGAAAGCACCTTGATTAATACTTCTTCTTCATGGCTGTCCAACTGCTGCAATCCGCTTATTACCAGATCCTTATGAAACTCTTCATGGGATTTGAATGCTTCTCTGCCTTTTTCTGTCAGTCTTATTTTTACTACCCTTCGGTCTTCTGATGAGCGGCGCCTTTCTACATATCCTTTATTGATAAGATTGTCTATGGCAGTTGTCAATGTTCCTGAAGTAACTTTTACAGCTTTGGCTGTATCAGACATGGTGCGTTCGTTTGTCATACCAATGTTGTCTATTACATGCATTTCTGTTATGGATAAATCAGAAAATTCGCCTATCTTCAAGCATTTTTCTTCAATGTCCAAAATGTTGGCAAAAAGTCGTACAAGTATTTCATTTACCGTTTCATGATTACTCATCAAACCACCCCAATTACTTTGATAGCCAAATTATATTTATATTATTCCTATTTGTCAAGCATTATTATAATGAATTGTATATCTCCACAAAAAATCTTTTGCTTCCTCGGCATAGTCAATATTTATACGTTTGCTTATTACGGTTTCAAAACCCTTAAAGCCGTCATCTTCAACATAAATTTCATCACCGGTCAAATCTATTCCATTGTGGTCTGTTGTAATTTTTAAAGCATTGCAAAGTTTTCCGGGACCGTTTGAAATATTTCTTTTCTGATAATTTGTAAGTTCATTGAGATTTTTGTTGTATCTGTTAATACTCATTTCTTCTTCATTAATTAAGGGTTCAGCCGCTCTTATTAAAACAGCGCTGCAGGTTCCTTCCTCTTCAGTGACGAAGTTCAGACAATAATACATGCCATAAATAAAATACACATATGCATATCCCGGAGGTCCAAACATAATCTTTGTGCGGGGTGTTATCTTCCCTCCATAACCATGGCTTGCCTTGTCTATTGCAGCTATATATGCTTCAGTTTCAACAATTCTTGATTTTATGACAATATCATCGTATTTTCTTACTAAGATTTTCCCGATTAAGTCTTCCCCCACAATGCGGGCATCCCTGTTGTAAAAATTTCTATTCAGCTTCATAATAAATACGGGGACATTCTATGTCCCCTGCCTCAGATTAAATAATCTTTTGAAATTCTCCCTTGTTTTTTCTGATAAGTCATCAACTGATAAATTTCTTATTCCAGCTATTTCTTCAGCAACGTATTTTACATATTTTGGTTCGTTTCTTTTACCTCTGAAGGGTGCAGGTGTTAAATAAGGCGAATCTGTTTCAATTAAAAGCCTGTCAAAGGGAACTTCCTTTGCAACCAGTTTAGGCACTCTTGCATTTTTATATGTAACAGGTCCACCCAGGGATATGTAAAATCCAAGCTTTAAAAATTCTCTTGACAACTCCACGCTTCCGGAATAACAGTGCATTATCCCCCTGACACCGTCATAATATTCTTCCTTCATAATATTCAAAATATCCTCGTGAGCATCTCTGTCATGTACAATATATGGAAGATCTAATTCCTTTGCCAGCCGAATCTGCTCCCTGAACCATTTTCTCTGAGTGACTCTGTCTGAATTGTCATAATAGTAATCAAGACCTATTTCGCCTATAGCTATCACCTTGTTATTTTTCGCCATTTCTTTGAATATATTCATACTTTCATCACTCATATACTTGCTGTCATGAGGATGACATCCTACGGCTGCGTATATAAAGGGGTATTTTTCTGCTATTAATACAGCGTCCTTTGATGATTTTAAATCTGCACCGGGATTTAGCACAGCTTCTATATCATTGTCATACAGTGAATTAATTATTTCATCCCTGTCTCCTTCAAATCTATCATCATCAAGATGTGCATGACTGTCTATAAATTTACCTGCCACTTTTCTTATCCTTCTTTTTGGTATTTCTGTAAGTTTTGGCATATTCCCTGAACTTCTCCAATTGTTCTTCATCATTCAAAAATGTAAGATTAATGCTGGTTTCCTTGTTCATCATCATATAAATAATTTTCACCTTTACTTTATTTTTTACATCCGGTTTAAGATAATTGATACCTTTAATATTTTCCCATCTAACTAGGTTTGATCTTTTGTGTATTCCCAATGTTGAAATCAATGTTTTCCTGGACAGTGGCACATATAATGCAATAACCAGCACGGGAAGCACTGCCAAAACCATTATATCTTCTCCTGTATATGTTTTTGTTTCCATCAATCCCCTAATCATTATTCCAGTTATCAATATCATTACTGCCATCAAAAGTCTGCTCAGCAAATGAACTGTTTTATCATCCTCATTCAATAAAAGCAGGACTTCCATGCCTTCTTTCATATATTTCATCCGATTTCTGGTGTTATTGAATAAAAAGTATAATATTACAAAAAATATCAGCGGGTAGAATACTTTAGCAGCTGTCATATGTAATGCACCTCTCTTTGAATTTTCTGATTTAGTTTATCATAATTTAAATTATGTTTCAAGATGCAAAAATGATGGAATTCAAAACAAAAGCTACCTCGGAAGAGGTAGCGCAGATGGGATGAATCAAGAATGTTTCCTTAAAAACTCGGCGGGACCAATGCCCATACCGAAACAGATATTTCTTCTCCTGTATTAATGTATTTATGGGGAATCGTGCTGTCAAGATATATACTGTCTCCTTCATTCAGGTCGTATACTTTGCTGCCTGATATAACTCTCAGGGTCCCCTTGATTACTACTCCGCATTTTTCGCCTTCATGTGATATCAGCTCAGTTTCAGGTTTCTCGTTTGGATTAATTTCAATCATCAGCATTTCAATTTGTTTTTTCAGGTCGGGACTAAGGAGTTCATATGTTCTGCTTCCTTTTCCAATAATTATCTTTTTTCTTTCATCCTTAAGCACAGCTTGATTAAGGCCATTATATTCATCGAAAAAGTAATTCATGGTTACATTAAGGGCTTTTGAAATTTTCCACAAGGAAGCAACCGAAGGCCCTGTAATATCTCTTTCTATCTGGCTTATTAATCCCTTGCTCAGCCCTGACATTTCAGACAGGTTCTCTATGCTGATTTTCTGCTTTTGCCTTAATGATCTTATTTTATCACCTAACTCCATTTCATCCCTGCTCTCTGTATAAATTTTGTATAAAGTGAAATTTCTTTAATACATTATAGTGCAAATCAGTGCATTTATCAATATTTAATTATAGTTTTCTCCATCCAGGAAGAGAAAAAATACATTATTGCAGCTATTACTCCTAAAACAAATACCCCCATCATTACCAGGTCTAGTTTAAAGGTTTGGCTGCCATACAATATCAAATATCCGATCCCTGCTTTCGAAACAAGGAATTCTCCTACTATAACTCCAATCCAGGATAACCCTATGTTGACTTTTATAACGCTTAAAATATTTGGTATATTGGCAGGAATTATTACCTTTTTTAAAATTTGAAACTTATTTGCTCCCATTGTTTTCAACAGTGTAATTTTATCTGTCTCTACACCGGCAAATCCCGTGTACAATGTCATTATAGTCACAACAATGGATATAGATGCAGCAGTTGCAATTATTCCTGAATAACCCATTCCTACCCACAATATAATTATGGGAGCCAGGGCTGTTTTAGGAAGGCTGTTTAAAATAACAATGTAAGGGTCCAGTATCCTGGCTAGCTTTCTAAACCACCACAAAAGTATTGCAATCAATAAGCCTCCCAGGGTACCCGCGAAAAATCCGCCTATAGTCTCCATTGTTGAAATGTATAAATGTTTAAACAGGCTTCCATCACCAACAAATTTAACAATCAGTTCAAAAATTGCTCCCGGACTGCTTGTAAGAAATGTATCTATCAGATTATTCCTGGCTGCTGTTTCCCAAAATATTATTCCAAAAACAAAAATTAAAACCTGAGTATTCCTTATGAATATTTTTTCCTTATTTATTGACTTTATATATTCATCGTGCTCTTTCGAAATGAATGCAACCTGTTTATTTTTCTTTTTCCACATCTAAATCCCTCCATATATTTCTGAAATACTCTCCAAAAACCAAGGTGTTTCTGCATTTCATTGGCGTTCTTTCACCCACGCACTCCTCAAATTCTATATTATATTCCTTTTTAATATTAGCGGGTCTTTCAGTGAAAACTATAACTCTGTCAGAAATACTAACAGCTTCGGGTATGTCATGAGTCACAAGTATTGTGCTGATTTTTTCATTTCTTAAAATTGTTCCCACTTCATCACCAATTTCTAGTCTTGTCTGATAGTCCAATGCAGAAAAAGGTTCATCCAATAACAATAGGTCAGGCTCAATTGCCAAAGTCCTGACCAATGCGGCCCTTTGCCTCATTCCTCCTGACAGCTGGCTGGGATAATGGTTTTTAAAATTCGTCAATCCATATTTTTCAAGCATTTTTTTCACTTTTA
>Ga0208040_1001828_pt1 | contig 20060 bp, 16 predicted proteins | sample AD_UKC083_MetaG_FD_184431 | JGI IMG/M metagenome (GOLD analysis project Ga0208040, IMG submission 184431) | Active sludge microbial communities of municipal wastewater-treating anaerobic digesters from USA - AD_UKC083_MetaG (SPAdes) (version 2) | ecosystem: Engineered > Bioreactor > Anaerobic >...
ACAGCTTTCAGAGCTGAATATTGAAACAATAGACCTGGTGGTTGTAAACCTGTATCCTTTTAAGCAGACAATATTAAAGGACGGGGTTACAAGGCAGGAAGCAATAGAGAATATTGATATAGGCGGCCCTACAATGCTCCGGTCTGCAGCAAAGAACTATCAGGATGTAGCTGTTCTAGTTGACCCTGAAGATTACGGCATTGTTCTCGAAGAATTAAAGGAGAACAAGGGAGTTTCTTTAGATACGAAATTTTATTTATGCTCCAAGGTTTTTGCTCATACTGCTCATTATGACACCTTGATAGCTTCCTATATGAAAAAAGAAAGAAAAGATAGTTCCCTGCCTGATACATACACAATGACGTATGAAAAGATTCAAGATATGCGATATGGCGAAAACCCACACCAGAAAGCCGCATTTTACAAAGAGGTTGAAAATGCTGAAGGCCTGTTGGCATCTGCTGTCCAGCTTCACGGGAAGGAATTGTCCTTTAACAATATTAACGATACAAACGGGGCTTTGGAGCTTTTAAAAGAATTTGAAGAGCCATGTGTTGTTGCCTGCAAGCATGCAAATCCATGCGGAGTAGGAACTGCCGACAATATATATGACGCATATTTAAAAGCATTCGATGCCGACCCTGTTTCAATATTCGGCGGAATTGTAGCCTTTAACAGAGAAATAGATGAAAAGACAGCAGAGGAATTAAATAAAATATTTGTAGAAATAATTGCTGCCCCTTCATACAGCCGGGAAGCTCTGTCGGTACTTAAAGCAAAGAAAAATATAAGGCTCCTGCAAATAGAAAACATATTACAAAAGCAGGGCGAATATACCTGCGACATTAAAAAGGTTGCAGGGGGTATATTAGTTCAAGAGATTGATTCAAAACTCTTGCCTGAAGATGAAGAATTAAAAACAGTAACCGGTGCTAAGCCGGCTGAACAGGAAATGAAAGATCTGCTCATGGCATGGAAGATCGTAAAACATACAAAGTCAAACGCCATCATAATTGTTAAGGACGGCCAGTCCCTAGGGATAGGCCCAGGACAGGTAAACCGCATTTGGGCATGCAAGCAGGCAATTGAACATGCTTATGAATTTTTGGGGAAAGATTCCACAAAGGGAGCAGCTCTTGCATCAGATGCCTTTTTCCCTTTCCCGGATTGCGCTGAGGAAGCAGCCAAGGCAGGAATAACTTCAATTATTCAGCCGGGGGGCTCGTTAAATGATGATAAATCCATAGAAGTATGCAACAAACACAATATAGCTATGGTTTTCACAAATATGAGACATTTTAAACATTAGGAGGACCTATGATAATTCTTGTAGTTGGAGGCGGAGCAAGAGAGCATGCAATTTGCTGGAAATTAAAACAAAGCAAGCAGCTTTCAAAACTCTTTTGTGCTCCGGGCAATGCAGGCATATCTCAAATAGCAGAGTGTGTTGACATTAAGGCTGATGAGCTGGAAAAATTAACTGAATTTGCGGTAGACAACAAGGTTGACCTGGTGGTAGTCGGTCCTGAAGTACCCTTGGTAGCAGGCTTGGTTGACATGCTTAACGAAAAAGGTATAAAGGCATTCGGTCCTGTAAAAGCCGGAGCCAAATTTGAAGGGAGCAAATCCTATTCAAAGGATTTTATGAAGAAATACTCAATTCCCTCTGCCAGATACGAAGTATATACAGATTCAAAAAATGCAATTGGAGACCTTCACAAATTTAACCCTCCTATTGTTGTTAAAGCTGACGGTTTGGCTGCAGGCAAAGGGGTATTGATATGTGAAACTATAAAAGATGCAGAAGAAGCAATTAAAAGCATAATGGACAAAAAACAGTTCGGTGATGCAGGAGATACCCTCGTTATAGAAGAATTCCTCCGGGGAACCGAAGCTTCTCTTCTTTGCTTTGTTGACGGAAAAAGTATAATACCCATGGAAAGCGCCAGAGACTACAAAAAAGCATATGATGAAGACAAGGGACTCAATACCGGAGGCATGGGATGTTTTTCTCCAAACACAATATTTACTGAGGAATTGAACAAATATATCAGGAAATACATAATAGACAGAACCTTGGAGGGCTTTCTAAATGAAGGCATTGATTTTAAAGGTGTCTTGTTCATAGGGCTCATGATTGAAAACAATCAAGCCAAGATACTGGAATACAACACCCGTTTTGGAGATCCTGAAACAGAGGTTGTTCTCCCCAGACTAAAATCAGATTTAATTGACATAATGTCAAAATGTATCGATGGCAATTTGTCAGAGTGTGATTTGCTGTGGAATGATGAAAAATGCGTAACTGTAGTTTTAGCTTCAGGAGGATATCCTGAAAGCTATGAAAAGGGCAAGGAAATAACAGGATTAAATGATGTGGATGATGATATAGTAATATTTCATGGCGGTACCAAGCTGCGTGACAATAAGATTGTTACGGACGGGGGCAGAGTTTTGGCCGTAACTGCTCTGGGAACCACACTAGACCAGGCAAGAAGCAAGGTATATAAAAATATCCCCAAAATTCATTATGAAAAAATGGAGTACAGAAAAGACATAGCCAAAGTTTAAAAATTCCTGTGACAGCACTTTTCCTTCTCCAAAACAAATAATTTCAGGTTAAATTCTAGAATAGACTATAATTTATAGATTTAATTGAAATTTGATACGTAATGCTGTTTTAAATAAATGCTTTCAGAGAAATTACTCCGACAGCATTTATTTTTTATCATTAAGGTTGGACAAATGAATATATTATTACAAAGAGACTAAAGGGGGAAGTTATGAATATTCATGTTGTTCAAAGTGGAGAAACATTGTGGCAGATTGCCGGTTATTATAATGTCAGCATAGAGGATATTGTTAACATTAACAGGTTGAATAATCCTGACATTTTGCTGCCCGGCCATGCACTTTTAATACCAACTAACAGTATAACTTATACTGTCCAGCAAGGGGACACTATTTGGCAGATTGCGCAGAAGTTTGGAGTCAGCGTACAACAACTGCTGTGGGAAAACAGAATTATGAATCCTGATTTGATATACCCGGGATATGTGCTAAAAATACCTCAAAGACCCAAAACAGAAATAGATGTAAATGGCTTTACATATTTTCTCGGGCCGGAAGCTGTTCCCGTTGTGAGAGAAGCAGGACCTTATCTGACTTATTTAAGTCCTTTCGCATACCTTATTAACGAAGACGGAACATTGGTAAATATTGCTGACGAACCGGCAATAGCTGAGTCCTATACACAAGGGGCTGTTCCCATGATGTCAATAGTAAATTTTACTGTAAATGTTGAAGGCCAGAACATAGCAAATATTGTTTTGAATAATCCGGACATAGTCAATAAACTCCAGGATAACATAATCAGCATAATGAGAGAAAAGGGTTACCAGGGACTAAATATTGATTTTGAATATGTTCTTCCTGAGGACAGGGAAGCCTACAACAGATTTTTGGAAAGTACAGTTCAAAGATTTCATAATGAAGGATTCTTTGTTTCCACATCATTAGCTCCAAAATTAAGTGCCGAGCAAGCTGGTCTTTTGTATGAAGCTCACGATTATCCCGCCCATGGAAGGCTTGCGGATTTCGTTGTTCTCATGACCTACGAATGGGGCTGGAGGGGAGGAAGGCCTAGAGCCATATCACCATTAAATGAAATAAGAAAAGTTCTTGATTATGCAGTATCAGTAATTCCAAGAGATAAAATATTAATGGGATTCCAGATATATGCAAGGGACTGGAAAATTCCTTTTGAAGAAGGTGATGAAGCTGCAACATTCAGCGTTCAGGATGCAATAAACTTAGCCTATGAGCACATGGCTGAAATTCATTATGAATATGAAAGCCAGTCACCATATTTTCATTATACTGATGCAGAAGGAATTGCCCATGAAGTATGGTTTGAAGATGCAAGAAGCGCCCAGGCGAAATTTGATACTGTGAAGGAATACGGATTAAGAGGAATCAGCTACTGGGGATTAGGATACGAATTCCCTCAAAACTTTCCCCTCCTTGGCTCTAATTTCCAAATCAGAAAATACTAGAAACAATTTCTTCCTCTTATCAAGCCGGTACCCAATGGGTGGGAACAAGGCTGATTGCATTATTAATAGAAGCTGCTCTTATTTAGACAGACTGAGATTCATTGTCTTTTTTATGAATTTAGGAGTAAGAGGTGCCAATAAAGGTACCAGGTATAAAAAGACAGCATAGGGAATTGCCCTTGCACCCACATCTATGGTTGCAAGGGGAACTGCTATTGCTATGCTCCAGGGGAAAAGCTCGGCAATTAAAATTACAGTGTTTTCAATGTCTAGAGCTAAATGGCTTTTAGTAAGGCCATTTTTTTTATAAATATTTTTCATCAAATCTTGAGTAAGCAATATGGGCAGTGTTTGATTGCAGCAAAAGGCACATGTAATAACGCCGGTAAAGACAGTAGTTATGTAAACACCGGTTTTTTTGCTTATTTTAACCAGAGCACCCTGAATATCATTAAGCATGCCTGTTCCTTCAAATATACCTGAATAGGAGGATGCTATCAATACGACAAATGTAACGGAAACCATTGACATTAAGCCTCCGCCTGAAATTATTCCTGAAAGTTCAGGGTCAGTATTCATATATCCGAAAATCATATAATTGAATATCTGCTGAAAAGAAAAATTTTGAAAATACCGACATACAAAAATTGCTGTCAGTATACTTGAAAACATTGTAAACTGAACATTTTTTCTTAATGCTGCCAGCAGGAAGATTACAAGGGCAGGGAGAATTGTAATTGGATGAAGGTTGAAATTAACAGGTAATTTATCTATCAGCCCGTTATTTGCCACATTAATCGGATTATATTTTGATAAAATAAAATAGACAGCCACAGCTGCCACAAAAGGCAGAGCACCTGTAATAAACATATTTTTTATATTGTCATATAAGTCAGTGCCTGTAACCATAGCCACTAAATTTGCACTGGAGGATACCGGAGAGCACCTGTCCCCGAAGAAGGCTCCGGATATAATAGCTCCTCCTGCTGTATAAATGTCGACACCTCCGCTTTTTGCCAGTACAATTAATACAATACCTATTGTCCCGGCAGTTCCAAAGCTTGTACCAATAGCAAAGGAAACAAAGCAGGATAATAAAAAGGCATATAGAATAAAGTAATTTGGATTCATTATATTTATACCGTAATAAACAAAAAAAGCAATTGTTCCGCAAGCCCTCCATAAAGCTGTAATCATTCCTATCAAAGCAAAAATAGGTATTAAAGAAAGGGACTTTTTCATACCCCTTAGTACCATTTTTATCACATTTCTTATACCGTACCCTCTATTAATAGCTGTTATGGAAAAAGACAGCATTCCTATCAAGAGGGGAACAAGAGTGGGAATATGCTTTAGGATGCTGTAAATTAAAGATAAGGTAAAAATAATAACCGATATTATAAAGTCCATTATAGCCTCCATTTTTCAAGTAATTCCATTATAATATTATTTAAAAAAAATACAAGTTTAAAGATGGTCTAAAAGATAACAAAGCTGTTGGAGCACGGGAAAAAGTTACACCATATTTGGTTTTTGCCAATGGGTAAACAATATTAAAAAATACATGATTGATTTATATTCAAAAGTAGTATACAATTTATATAGAGAACGTTTGCTTATCAAATAATTCTTATAAGGAGGAAATAATGAATAAAGATAAGTTAAGCAAAATGAATTTTTCAACAAGGGCGGTACATGCCGGTTACAAACCTAATGAGTATGGGGCTTTAGCAACTCCCATATATCAAACTTCCACATTCATATTTGACTCCGCTGAGCAGGGCGGCAGAAGATTTGCATTGGAAGAAGAAGGCTACATCTACACAAGGCTTGGAAATCCCACAACTTCCCAGGTTGAAGACAAGCTTGCATCACTGGAAAATGCTGAAGCAGCAGTTGCCATGGCTTCAGGCATGGGTGCCATTACTTCAGTAATATGGTCTATAGTAAATGCAGGGGATCATATTATTGCAGCAAAAACCTTGTATGGGTGTACATATGCTTTTCTGAACCACGGTTTGGCTAAATTCGGAGTAGAGGTTGATTTTGTTGATACTTCAGACCCTGAAAACGTGAGAAAAGCCATGAAGCCTAATACTAAAATGGTATATCTTGAAAGTCCAGCAAACCCGAATATGCTGCTGACTGATATTTCGGAAGTTTCAAAGATTGCCCACGAAGTTGAAGGCTGTAAGGTTGTAGTAGATAATACCTATTGCACTCCATATTTACAAAGACCTATTGATCTGGGTGCAGACGTGGTAGTTCATTCTGCAACCAAGTATTTAAACGGTCACGGTGATGTAATTGCAGGATTTGCAGCCGGTAAAAAAGAATTCATGGATACTGTCAGATTATTTGGAATAAAAGACATGACCGGCTCTGTAATAAGTCCTTTTGATGCATACTTAATCAACAGAGGAATGAAAACACTGGAAGTCAGAATGGAAAAGCACTGCTCAAACGCCCAGAAGGTTGCAGAATTTCTTGAAAGCCATCCTGCAATAGAATGGATTGGCTATCCGGGACTGAAAAGCTTCCCTCAATATGAGCTTGGTAAAAAACAAATGATGCTGCCAGGTGCCATGATTGCATTTGAAGTTAAGGGAGGACTTGAAGCAGGAAGAAAACTTATGAATACAGTAGAGCTTTGCTCACTGGCTGTAAGTCTTGGTGATACTGAGACACTGATTCAGCATCCGGCATCCATGACCCATTCGCCTTATACTCCTGAAGAAAGAGCAATGAGCGGAATTTCTGAGGGACTTGTAAGGCTTTCCATTGGCTTGGAGCATGCAGATGATATAATAGATGATTTAAAACAAGCTTTGGATAAATTAGTGTAAATCAGCAAACAATATATTACTATTTATCAGGAGGAATATATGAGAGCAAAAGTTGACAGGGATGCCTGCATAAGCTGCGGTCTGTGCGAAACAATATGTCCCGGTGTTTTTGAATTGGATGACGAAAGTATTTCTACAGTGAAGGTTGACCCTATACCTGAGGAATACGAGAATTGCACAAAAGAAGCTGAGGAAGAATGTCCTACAGATGCAATTCATGCAGAATAAAATAAAAAATGCTGCTTCATTTCATATAGATGGAGCAGTATTTTTGTTAAAAAAAATTCTGCTTTATTACCTTTATTGAGTGAATAAGATTTGCATTAAAATGTAGAAAAACAGATTGATATTTGCTATACTATAACTGGGTGGTGAGCGTATGAAATACTTAATAGGAATTGATGCCGGTGGCACAAAGTCTGAGCTGATTGCTTATAATCTTAATGATAGTCCGATTTTTAATCTTATAGGAGGATTCGGCAATCCTTCAGTAAACCTGGAGAAGACTGTAAATAACCTGATATCCCTTATTTATGACTGTGTTAATGAGCTTGGCAGAGAAGACTGTCAGCTTATAGCAGTTGGAATGGCAGGTGTGGAAACAGGCAACTATGCAGAACTGATAAAAAAATATGTGGAAGGTGCTTTTGTAATCAAAACAATAGTTTTAAATGATGCAGAAATGGCCTGCAAGGCATATTTTGGAGACAAGGACGGAATTCTGGCAATTTCAGGGACAGGATCTTCCTGTTTTGTGCAAAAAGACGGTGAAGGTGAAATGGTTGGAGGATGGGGTCATATCCTGGGTGACGAGGGAAGCGGCTATCATACTGTTATGCAGGTTTTTAAAAATATAATTCATAAATACGACAGGGCTCTTCCTTTTGACAGCCTGAGCAAGGCTTTGATAAAAGAAATAGGGGGGTCTACACGTTCGGATATAATGAATTTCATTTACAACAACGAAAAAAACAAGGTTGCAGCACTCTTTCCCATTATAGTTGACTATGCCAATAAAGGAGACTCATATGCCATTTTGCTTTTAGAAAATGCAGGAAGATACCTTGCAGAACTAACTCAAGTTGCATATAAAAAGAAAAACTTCAAAGGACCTGCTAAAATAGGTCTTAAAGGAGGGGTTTTTCATAACAGCTGTTTCATGCTTTCAGAATATATGAATGTATTACAAGAAGGCCTAGACCTTTATGACGTAATAGATGAAGACATATCAGCCACTAAGGCAGTCTGCAACATATATAAGGCCAGTAAAAAAGGTGCTAGCTAAGCACCTTTTACAGTTGACAAACCCTGTTCATGTCACCCTGTTACAAAAACATGGTATTTTGATTACCCTTCAGAATGACAAAGCATTGCCTTGCATCCAATAATTTTCAGTCATTGCCGAATAAGTTCCCTATTCCAATATTTCCAAGGAGGCTTGCTTCTCCTCCCATAAATACTCCTTAAGATTATTTAACCTATAAATCCAATTATAGGATAGCAAACATTTTCATAGGTTGCAATAAAAACATCTTGTTATATAATGTTTATATCATTATAATAGAAACGGATATTATTGAGTGACAAAACTTATTTGATAAAGCAGGATAAAATGGAACGCTATGAAGAAATAGAAAGAAGCATAATTAAAAAGTACAGAAAACAAATATGGGCAAGATTTATTTCGGCTGTAAAGGAATATAAATTAATACAAAACAATGACAAAATAGCAGTATGCATATCAGGAGGCAAGGATTCAATGCTTATGGCCAAATGCATGCAGCACCTGCAAAAGTACAGTGAAATTAAATTTGAAACCGAATATTTGCTAATGGACCCGGGATACAGTGATGACAACAAAAAACGTATAATAGAAAATGCAGAAATATTAAATATTCCAATAAAGATTTTTACCACTCCCATATTTGACATAGTAGACAGAGTGGAAGAAACACCTTGTTATCTTTGTGCAAGGATGCGAAGAGGCTATTTGTACAGAAGTGCAAGGGAATCAGGATGCAATAAAATTGCACTGGGACATCATTTTAATGATGCTATAGAAACTGTGCTTATGAGCATGTTCTATGCGGCAGAAATTAAAACCATGATGCCCAAACTTCGGAGTACAAATCATGAGGGCATGGAGCTTATCCGTCCTATGTACAAGGTAAGGGAAGAAGACATAATTGCATGGAAAAGGTACAACAATCTCCAGTTCATTCAATGCGCCTGTTCTATTACTAAAAAAATTCAAAATGAGAACACTGTCTCAAAAAGGCAGGAAACAAAGCTCTTAATTAAAAAATTAAGAGAAATTAATCCAAATATTGATACTAATATATTTAAAAGCATACACAATGTAAATTTAGACACAATAATCGGCTATAGAAAAGGAAATATATGCTACAATTTTCTTGAAGATTATGATATAATTAAGTGAAAGGATAATTATTGTTTGAAATATTTAAATAAGGGTATAAAATATAATTGACAAAATATAAATTTCCATACATTTAATTGGAGGGATTTAATTGGCAAGAGGCGGAGGTTCAGGAGGCAGAAGCGGCGGCGGTTCCTTTGGCGGAAGCAGAGGAGGCGGCGGACGAAGCGGTGGTTTTGGAGGCGGATTTTCAATTGGAGGCCGCGGAGGTTCAAGCGGCAGAAGCGGCGGTTCATTCGGACGCAGCGGCGGCTCATTTGGAAGCAGCGGAGGTTCAAGCGGCACAGGCGGCGGGATTTTTGGAGGCAGCAGAAGCACAGGCCCCCATATTGGACCCATATTTGCTCCCAGGGTGCCCATGGGAGGAGGATTCGGAGGCGGATACAGCCCAAGGAGGTCTTCCGGAGGCGGTGGCTGTGGATGCGCTCTATTAATTATTGTTGTAATAGTGCTTGCTATTATTTTAATTATTGGTTTTTCAATGCTTAATTCTCCTAATACAAAAAGCAGCGACAGTATAATTACCCCCTCATCTGTTGAAAGAATTCCGCTTCCGTCCGGATCTGTTAATGAAACAGGCTACTACACAGATGAGTTGGGCTGGATAATAAATGAAACAAAGCTGATTGACGGGATGAAACATTTTTATAAGGAAACAGGAGTCCAGCCATACTTATATTTGACAGATAATGTTAACGGTTCCTATTATCCGACCCAATTTGAAATAGAATCCTTTGCAGAAAGCTTATATGATGAGCTGTTTACGGATGAAGCACATTTATTATTTGTATTCTTCGAATATGAAGGCATGTACAGGGATTGGTATATTGCCGGAACCCAGGCGAAAAGTGTAATTGATGATGAGGCCGGCAATATCCTGCTTGATTACATAGACAGATACTATTATGATGACAATTTAAGCGATGATGAATTTTTCAGCAAGTCCTTCAAAGATGCAGCTGACAGGATTATGAAGGTTACCAGGTCTCCATGGATTACAGTGTTTATTGTAATAGGGCTTGTTGTTTTAGCTTTTGTACTCTTCCTATGGTGGAAAAAACATATGGAACAAAAAAATCTGGAAGCTAAAAGAAGAGAAGAAATATTAAATACTCCCCTTGATAGGTTTGGAGATGCAGAGACTGAAGAACTTACTAAAAAGTATCAGGATGATAATGAGCAATAATCTGCCACCGGCAGATAATAATAAGGAGGAAAAGATGGCTATATTAGAAAGATTTGGTGATATTATCAAGGCAAACATAAACGTATTGCTTGAAAAAATGGAAGATCCGGAAAAAATGATTGACCAATATTTGGAAGACATGATGGAGGATCTTGCCGAAGTCAAACAAAGCACAGCAGAAGTTATTGCAGAAGAAACGCGCACAAAGAGATTAGTCGATCAAAATGAAGCAGAAGTTGCAAAATACAATGAATTTGCAAAGAAAGCCTTAGTAGCAGGAAATGAGGGAGACGCAAGAACATTTATCAACAAAAAACAAGAGTTGGAAAATGTAGGTGCAGGACTTATGACAGCTTATGCCGCTGCTCATGAAAATGCAATTAAAATGCGCCAGATGCATGACAAATTAACCGCTGACATAGAAGCATTAAAAGCAAGGCGCCAGGTTATTAAATCAAAGGTTAAAGTTGCTAAAACCCAGGAAACATTAAATGAAGCAGCTCAGGCAACAAAGAAAATATCCGGTGCAAAAAGCGCTTTTGAAAGAATGGAAGATAAGGCAAGCAAGATGCTGGATGAAGCAAATGCTATGGCTGACCTAAATATGGAGCCTATAGATGAAGCAAAAGCTTTAGAAGAAAAATATGCAGCAATGGGCAATGCATCAGTAGATGAAGAATTGAATAAATTAAAAGAAGAATTAGGTTTATAAAGACTTCCAAAAAAACTGCCAAACGGCAGTTTTTTAAGTCGGTCTTTAACTCAAATCGACACAAACAGTTGACATAAACATTTAAATTTATTAATATATTAGTATATTATTTTACTTTTATAATTAAACTAAGGATATATTTATGATAAAATATGAAGATTTTCAAAATTTAATTGATTCAATGTATGAAGGAGTATTATTCATTGATAATAAAAACAATAGAATAGTTAACAGACAGTTTAAAAGAATTTTTGATATAGTGGGCGAGGACAATAAGTCATTAGCAAAAGTTCTTACAAAATACAAATTGTTAAATTTTACAAATCATGATAGTTATGCTGAAAGTGAAATTATGATTGGTAATAAAAGTATTACAGTAGAATCATTTTGTTACCGTAATCTGAATATTTTTCAATTTGACATTATTTTGTTTAAGGAAGCAACTGAAATTCAAGAAGCAAGAAATGAAATAGAAGAATTGAAATTAGCGTTAAATTCATTAAAAGACGTGTTGGACAATGCTTATCAAGGGTTTGTTTTAGTTAATGAAGAAGGTATAATAATTAAATGGAATTATGAAAAGCTTTTTGGTATTAAAGAAGAAGATGCATTAGGAAAGCATGTGGAAGATGTAATAGAAAATACACGCCTTCATGTTGTTGTTAAAACAGGTAAAAAGGAATTGTATGATGTTCAAAGAATTCAAGGGCATGATATGATTGCCAGCAGGACTCCAATTTTTAAAGATGATAAAGTTATTGGTGCTGTTGGAACGGTTTTGTTTAAAGATATTAAAGAAGTTACTGACTTGGCAAAAAGACTTAAAATTCTTGAAAGCACCGTTGATAAGTATAAAAGTGAAATCAGCAAAATGTATCATGCCAATTATTGTTTTGATGATATAATTACACAAAATGTCCATATGCTTGAACTTATTGATATTGCGAAAAAAGCAGCCAATTCAGGCTCAACTATATTAATTGAAGGTGAAAGCGGGACAGGCAAGGAATATTTTGCCCATGCAATTCATGAAGAAAGCAATAGAAGGTTAGCCCCCTTCATTAGAATAAATTGTGCTGCAATACCTCATGAGTTATTGGAGTCAGAACTGTTCGGATATGAAGCAGGAGCCTTTACAGGAGCTAAAAAAGAAGGTAAAATAGGAAAGTTAGAACTTGCAAACGGCGGAACGGTGCTTTTGGATGAAATAAGCTCTATGCCTATGAGCATGCAGGCAAAATTGTTAAGGGTATTGGAAGAAAGAGAATTTGAAAGAATAGGCGGCAATACTTCAATAAAAATTGACATTAGGCTTATTGCTTGTACTAATGAGGATATTGAACACATTGTAAGTAAAAATAAATTTAGACAGGACTTATATTATAGACTTAACGTTGTTAAAATAAAGATACCTCCATTGAGGGAAAGGTTAGATGACATTCCTTGCTTATGTGATAATATTTTAAATAAACAAATTCAAAGCGTTGGCTTAACTTCTAAAACCGTAACTGACAGAGCAATTTTTGCAATGAAATTATATAATTGGCCTGGCAACGTAAGAGAACTTAGAAATATTCTTGAAAGGGCTGCTAATGTTTCAATTGGCAATTATATAGGTATTCAGCATTTACCGGATTTTATAAATGAAAAATTAAATGATGATGTTAAAAAACACGATGTGCAAACATTAAAATACAAATTGGCTGAGGCAGAAATAAATGCTATTGTTGAAGCATTAAAATATAGTAATGGAAACAGAACCGTGGCAGCAAATCTGTTAGGTATTCATAGAACAGCATTATATAAGAAACTTGAAGGATATGGCATTGATATAAAAACTATTTAAATGTAGATTATTTTCTACATTGTAAAATAATGTAGAAAATAATCTACAAGTATAATTTTTATGGAAATTAAGCATAATTTTAGATTAATATTTTGTTCAATTCAAAATATGTAGAAATTTTTCTACATATTATATTTTTTACTAAAAAAATTTTTAAAAAGAAAGATTTTATATTGAAAAAACATTGATATTTCAACAAATAAAATAATTTAAACGAAGACAAGCAGTTGGCATGCTTATTGCTTATAAATATATGAATAATTATGGTAAATTATTCCATAATACATAAAGGAGGTCAGTGATGAGAGAAGTTGTTATTGTTAGTGCTGTAAGAACGCCTATAGGAAGCTTTGGAGGAAGTCTCAAAGATGTATCAGCTGTTAAGCTTGGTGCTGTTGCAGCTAAAGAAGCACTTAATAGAGCAAATGTTAAGCCTGAAATGGTTGACGAAGTTATTTTCGGGAATGTTCTTCAAGCAGGAATTGGACAAAATTTAGCAAGACAAGTGTCTATAGCTATAGGCGTACCGATCGAAGTTCCTTCTATGACAATCAATAAAGTTTGCGGTTCAGGATTAAAAACCGTTCAACTTGCTGCTCAGGCAATAATGTGCGGTGAGGCAGACGTTGTTCTTGCGGGTGGTGCAGAAAATATGAGCCAGGCGCCATATATTGTTCCTAAAGCAAGATGGGGATTAAGAATGGGTGATGGCGCTATAGTTGATACTATGGTTGCAGACGGATTGACTGATATTTTCAATAATTATCATATGGGAATTACAGCAGAAAACATTGCCGAGCAGTGGAACATAACCAGACAAGAACAAGATGAATTTGCAGTAAGAAGCCAAAACAGAGCAGAAGCAGCAATTAAGAGCGGAAGATTTAAGGATGAAATTGTTCCTGTTTTAATACCTCAAAGAAAAGGCGACCCAATAGTAGTAGATACTGATGAATTTCCTAAATTTGGCGCTACCATAGAAGGTATGGCAAAATTAAAACCTGCTTTTAAAAAGGATGGAACTGTAACAGCTGGCACTTCATCAGGTATAAATGACGGCGCAGCAGCAGTACTTGTTATGTCAAAGGAAAAGGCAGATGAGCTTGGAATTAAACCTTTGGCTACAATTGTATCATTTGCATCTGCAGGAGTTGATCCAACAATAATGGGATACGGACCTGTTCCTTCATCTAAGAAAGCATTAGCTAAAGCTAACATGACTATAGAAGACATTGACTTAGTAGAAGCTAATGAAGCTTTTGCAGCTCAGTCCTTATCTGTAGTTAAAGATTTGGGATTAGACCCGGAAAAAACTAATGTTAACGGAGGAGCTATAGCTTTAGGACACCCAATTGGATGTTCTGGAACGAGGATACTTGTTACATTAATCCATGAGTTGGTAAAAAGAGATGCCCATACAGGCTTGGCAACGTTATGTATAGGCGGAGGACAAGGTACAACACTGATCATCAAAAGATAAAAGGAGGATACAAATTGAATAAGGTAATTTCTCTGAATCAAGCTGTTGATATGATTAACGATGGTATGACTATCATGGTTGGCGGATTTTTAGGATGCAAAAACCCTTTTAAAATAGTTGATGCTATCGTTGAAAAGGGAGTTAAGGATATTACTTTAATTGCTAATGATAGTTCTTTCCCGGAAGTTGGTATTGGAAAGCTTATTGTTAACAAACAAGTAAAAAAATTAATTGCTTCTCATGTTGGAACAAACAAAGAAACAGGAAATCAAATGAATTCCGGTGAAATGCAAGTTGAATTAGTTCCACAAGGTACTTTGGCTGAAAGAATAAGAGCAGCAGGTGCAGGACTTGGCGGAATTTTAACTCCTACAGGTTTAGGTACAATAGTTGCCGAAGGAAAAACAGTTGTAGAAGTAGACGGAAAAGAATATCTGTTGGAAAAACCTTTAAAAGCTGACATCGCTCTTATAGTAGGAGCTAAGGTTGATAAAAAAGGCAATGTAGTATATTCTAAGGCTACAAGAAATTTTAATCCCATAATGGCAACCGCTGCTGATATAGTTATTGTTGAGGCAGATGAAATTGTTGAAGTGGGTGAAATTGATCCAGATAATGTCATGACTCCGGGTATATTTGTAGATTATATAGTAGGAGGTAATGAATAATGATGGATGATAAATGTTATATAGCTAAAAGAGTTGCCAAAGAATTAAAAGACGGCGATGTTGTAAATTTAGGAATAGGATTACCTACATTGGTTGCTAACTACATACCTGAAGGTATCGAAATTACATTGCAGTCTGAAAATGGATTTTTGGGAATGGGACCTGCTGCAGAAAAAGGAAAAGAAGATCCTTATTTAGTAAATGCAGGAGGAATTCATGTAACAATTAATCCTGGAGGTGCTTTCTTTGATAGCGCTACATCCTTCTTAATCATAAGAGGAGGGCACGTAGATGCTACAGTTTTAGGTGCCTTGGAAGTTGATGAAAAAGGAAATCTTGCAAACTGGATGGTACCGGGCAAAATGGTTCCCGGAATGGGTGGAGCAATGGACCTTGTAACAGGTGCAAAAAAGGTTATTGTAGCCATGAACCATACAGCTAAAGGAAATCATAAAATATTAAAGGAATGTACACTTCCTTTAACAGCTGTAAATGCTGTTGACTTAATAATTACTGAAATGGGAGTTATGGAAGTAACAAACAAAGGTTTATTATTAACTGAAATAAATCCGGCTTATACAGTTGAAGATGTTCAAAATGCTACAGGAGCTACTTTAATAATTTCTGATAAATTAAAACAAATGGAACCACAGTAAAAAAAAATGGAGGATTTAAAATGTTAAAAGACAGAGTATGTATTGTAACAGGAGCAGCAAGCGGTATAGGCTTGGCAATAGCTGAAACTTTTGCAAATGAAGGTGCAAAAGTTGTTATGGCGGATGTTAACGAAGCAAAATTGCAAGAAGAATCTGCAAGAATCGGTGCTGTATATTTTAAAGGAGATTTAAGCAAACGTGATGATTGCAAAGGTTTAGTTGAATTTGCCGTAGAGAAATATTCAAAGGTTGACATATTGGCTAATGTTGCCGGTATTCAAACTGTTAGTCCAATTGAAGATTTCCCTGAAGACAAATGGTACTTTATGATGGATTTAATGTTAACTGCTCCGTTCTTGTTAACAAAATATTGCTGGCCTTATATGAAGGAACAAGGCTGGGGAAGAATTATAAATATGGGTTCAATCCATGGACTTATTGCTTCAGAATATAAATCCGCTTATATTTCTGCTAAACACGGACTTGGCGGCTTAACTAAAACAGCAGCAGTAGAAGGCGGAAAATATGGTATTACTTGTAATATGATTTGTCCTTCTTATGTTAGAACACCATTGGTTGATAAGCAGATTGCTGACCAGGCTAAAACTCACGGAATACCTGAAGACAAAGTTATATCTGATATTATGCTTACAAAAGCTTTCGTTAAGAAATTATTGGACCCTAAGGATATCGGTGAATTTGCGAAATTCTTATGCTCCGATACAGGAGATTATATTACCGGTTCTATGCTTACCATTGACTGCGGTTGGACAGCATCTTAATGCTATTAAGGAGTGCATCCGGCACTCCTCAAATAAAAAATAAAAAGGAGGATATTTTATGTATGGAATTATTTTAGGTTTAGTATTATTAATGTTCTTAGCATTCAGAGGATATTCAATCCTTTGGGTTGCTCCTGTATGTGCATTAGTTGTTGGTTTAACAGGTGGACTTGATTTGCTTACAATGTATAAAGATACTTATATGACGGGTCTTTCAAACTATGTAAAATCCTGGTTCCCTGTATTTATGTTAGGTGCTATATTTGGTCATTTGATGGATTTCACAGGCGCTGCAAAGTCAATAGCTGTTTGGTTAACCAAAGTTTTAGGTGCTAAAAGAGCAATTGCAAGTGTTGTTGTTGGTTGTGCTGTTTTAACATATGGCGGTATCAGTTTATTTGTTGTTGTATTTGCAATGTATCCATTAGCTCTTGAACTTTTCAGAGAAGCTGATATTCCTAGAAAACTTATACCGGGAGCTATAGCTTGTGGTTCATTTACATTTACTATGACTGCTGTTCCGGGAACTCCTCAAATTCAGAACTTAATACCTATGGCTTATTTCGGAACCACACCAACAGCAGGACCTATCATGGGTATTGTCGGAGCATTGGTTCTGTTCTTTGGCGGTTTGGCATGGCTTAGTTACAGAGAGAAAAAATTCAGAGCAGCCGGCGAACACTTTGTTGCACCAGCAAAAAAGGGTGAACACGATGAGGCAGACTTCACAAACTTACCAAATCCTTATGTATCATTTTTACCTTTGATAACTGTTATAGCAACTATGAACATTTTCAAAATTGATATTATAATTTCCTTAGCACTTGGCTGTATAGTATCAATGATAACGTCTTTCACCATGTTTAAGGGGTTTACAAAAGCTATAAGCAACGGTGCTGTTGGTTCAATAACAGCCATCCTTAATACTGCAGCAGCAGTTGGCTTTGGAACTGTTGTTAAGGCTGTTCCGGGCTTCCAACAATTGACTCAATTGGTTGTTAATGTACCGGGGTCACCACTTATTTCTGAAGCAATTGCAGTTAACTTATTAGCAGGAGCTACCGGCTCAGCATCAGGCGGTATGAGTATTGCATTGGAAGCTTTAGGTGAAAAATATATGGAACTTGCTGCTTCAACAGGCATAGACCCTCAAGCATTCCACAGGATAGCATCATTGGCATCGGGAGGTCTTGATACTCTTCCTCACAATGGAGCTGTTTTAACACTGTTGGCTGTTACAGGATTAACTCACAAGGATTCATATATTGACATTATGATGACATCAGTAATTATTCCGATAATAGCATCAATTCCTGCTATTATATTAGGAACTATCGGAATTTATTAAAATTAATCAATAATAAATAATAAAGATGTAGCACAGCTACATCTTTATTGAAATGTCCTAACCCCATTTATGAAAAATGGATAGTAGGTCATTTGCATCGACTTCCCAAAATATGCGACGCAATTTGTATGGGGACACACCTCTATTATAGGGAAAGTTTTTGCGAGCATGAGGAATGTCCTCAAATATATATTTTGGAGAAGGAGACTGCATATCAAAGGGAGGGAAAAATGAAACTACAAGACATTAAGAAGATCGGCGTTGCCGGTGGTGGAACGATGGGCTCAGGAATAGCTCAAATATTTGCTCAAAATGGTTATGAAGTTGTTGTAACTGATATTGCAGAAAAATTCCTGGAAAACACAAAAAGAATTATACTATTAAACCAGAAAACATTAATTAAAGAAGGTTTACTTACTGAACAGCAAGCGGAAGAATCTCTAAAGCTTATTTCTTTCTCTACAGATAAAGGTGTTTTCAAAGATGCAGATTTAGTTGTTGAAGCAATTATTGAAAAGATGGATATCAAACAAGATTACTGGAAAGAAGTTGAAGGAATAGCACCTGATACATGTATATTTGCAACTAATACTTCAGGACTTAGCATTAATGGAATATGCTCAAAATTAAACAATAAAAAAAGATTTATAGGAATGCACTGGTGGAATCCTCCTCACATAATTCCTCTAATCGAACTTATTAAAAATGATGAAACTTCAAATGAAACGGTTCAGGTTTTAAAAGAGTTAGTTGATAAAATAGGAAAAGAATCAGTTGTAGTATTAAAAGACGTAAATGGATTTATAGGAAACAGAATTCAATTCGCAGTTTACAGAGAAGCTTTAAAAATTGTTGAAGATGGTGTAGCAACAGTAGAAGATGTAGACAAAGCTATGAAATTTGGTCCCGGATTTAGATATCCTGTGCTAGGTCCTTTTGAAACATCTGACTTAGGGGGACTTGATACATTCTACTATATTTCATCATATCTTTTTAATGATTTAAGCGATGTTAAACAACCTACAAAACTACAACAAGAAAAAATGGATAATGGCAATCTTGGTGTTAAGACAGGAAAAGGTTGGTATGACTATTCAGATGGCAAGGGTGAAGAAGCCATGGCAAGAAGAGACAGAAACTTCTTTAAAATGTTAAAAAACATTCATAATAAATAAATACATAAACCTGCCGCTAATTAAAGCGGCAGGTTTTCTCTATACATTAAATCTAAACAATACTATATCTCCGTCTTCCATTACATAATCTTTGCCTTCAAGGCGCATTAATCCTTTTTCCTTGGCTGCATTCATTGTGCCCAAGGATACCACATCATCATATTTTGTAACTTCAGCTCTTATGAAGCCTCTTTCAATATCCGAGTGGATTTTACCTGCCGCTTGAGGAGCTTTTGTACCTTTTACAATTGTCCATGCTTTTGATTCCATGGGTCCTGTTGTAAAAAAGCTTATAAGCCCTAAAAGGTGGTAGCTTATTCGAATAAGCTTATCAAGACCTGATTCCTCAAGTCCCATTTCATGGAGAAATTCTTTCTTTTCATCATCTTCTAAAACTGAAATTTCTTCTTCAATTTTGCCACAAACCACAATTACTTCAGAATTATCATGTAAAGCATGCTCTTTTACAATTTCCATATATTTGTTGTCCGAAGGATCTGCAAGATAGCTTTCATCAACATTGGCTACATATAAAACAGGTTTTGCAGTTATTAAATTAAACATTTTTAAAAGTTTTAGCTCTTCTTCGCTATAATCTAAGTAACGAGCTTGTTTTTCGTTTTCCAACCCTTGAACAATTTTTTGAACCAATTCAAATTCAGTTTGTAAAGACTTATCATTTTTAACCATCTTAGAGAGCTTTTCTTGTCTTTTCGTCATAACCTCTAAGTCAGCTAAAACCAATTCTAATTCTATTATTTCAATATCTCTTTCAGGGTTTACAGTAGTTTCAACATGGATTACATTTTCGTCTTCAAAACATCTGACCACATGGACAACAGCTTCAACCTCTCTTATATGTGAAA
>Ga0208040_1001829_pt1 | contig 20056 bp, 20 predicted proteins | sample AD_UKC083_MetaG_FD_184431 | JGI IMG/M metagenome (GOLD analysis project Ga0208040, IMG submission 184431) | Active sludge microbial communities of municipal wastewater-treating anaerobic digesters from USA - AD_UKC083_MetaG (SPAdes) (version 2) | ecosystem: Engineered > Bioreactor > Anaerobic >...
CGGCAGCCCCCCCCATCCGGCTGACCCATCCGACCCATGATGTTGGGCACCTTGCTCTCGCCCCGGCTCTGGCAAAACGGACCGTGCCTCGTTCTGCCCTCTTGCATCGTGGGTGTCCGGCTCTAGATCGCCTGCCATGGATACCACCCTCCTGTACCGTTCCGCCGTACTCAACGTCGCGAATCATCGAACCGTTCAGCATCTCGTGACTCGCCGGGCGTGGCGTTTTGCCCGACGATTCGTAGCAGGAACGACCATCGACGAGGCGCTGACGGCCATCGATGCTCTCGAAAAAGATGGTATTCACGGTATTTTGGACCTGCTGGGGGAGATGGTGACATCACAACAGGAGGTGCTTGAGTTCTCCCAATTGATTGGGCAGCACGTCACCTCTTTCGCTTCCCGACCTTACCCCCGGTACTTATCCATCAAATTGACGCAAATCGGGCTCGGCCTCGATTTCGATTTGATGATCGAATCGGCCAAAACCATCCTATCCACGGCTCGGGAACACGACACTTTCGTGCGAATCGACATGGAGGATTCTCCCCGCGTGGACGATACTCTTCGCGCGTTTCGGCTCCTTCGCGAGCAAGGCTTCGACAATCTCGGGCTTGTGTTGCAGTCGAGTCTTCGTCGTACGGAATCGGATTTGCGCTCCCTTCTCGATCTGAAACCCAACCTGAGGATCGTCAAAGGCGCGTACAAAGAGCCGCCCACCGTCGCGTACCAAGACAAATCCACGGTGGATGCCGCGTTTGTCTCCCTGGTCAAAACCAACCTTGCCGAGGGCAATCATACCGCGATTGCCACGCACGACGAGCGGATCATCAACCAGCTTCAATCGTGGAACGCCGAGCAGGGCATCCCGTCCGAGCGAGTCGAATACCAAATGCTTTACGGCATCCGTCGCGATTTGCAACGTCGCCTTGCCGCCGAAGGTCATTTCGTCCGCGCCTATGTGCCGTTCGGCACCCAATGGTATCCCTATTTTTCTCGCCGAATCGCCGAACGCCCCGAAAACGCCTGGTTCGTTGCCAAAGCGTTGATTGCGGGTTGATGGCGTTCACAAGAAAAAAGAAACGCCCACGGTGGTGACGGGATAACCAATTCGCATGGTCAGAGAAGCTTGATCGGAAAAACGCCAACGCCCTCCCAGGTACAAAACGAACGGATCAAACTTATTGTTGCCGGGTGATTGGAAGCGCAGGGCCACGCCGGGCTCCCCGAATACCGACCATTGTTCGTGCAAGAAAAAGTTCCATTGCAGCACGACGGGAACCCATACGTATCGCGCCCGATCGTCTTCGCATTCCCAGTCGCCGACTTCATTTCGATGGCAGTCCTCGGCGTGATAACGAAGCCAGTCGAGTCCAACGCCTATCCCCACCGTATTGTTCAACCGAGGAATGAATCCAGGATCCACGAGTTCGAAGGTCCCGCGAATTCCCATCCCATATCCGCTCCCATCGGCTATCCCCGGGGGGTCGAGCCAGCCGAATACGAGATGCGGCTCCGCTTCGACCTGCGTAGCAGGATGCGCGTCGGGTCGTTCAATGAACGATTCCGCTCTTGCTACCCCGGAATACAACATCACCAATAGACATAACGCCCCTTGCCCTCGTCGTAACACCCAATGCTGTCTTGACCTACCATACATGAGTATCTTGACTCCTCGATCGAGGAGATGGTGTAAACAAACCCCGGTTCGACGGCCAAGTCCCGCGGATATCCTGCCGCCAAATCAGCCTATCCAATTGAAAATAAACAGATTTTTTCTACAGCCGTCGGATGGATGACCAGGGGAAGGGCTTGGGCCAAAAGGGGGTTTGCACACCTGGTGCCCTTGGGTCGAGGGAGAACCAAGCCGTGTCCCGTCGTGGCCGCAGCACGTGAAAGTTCTGCGCCGGCATATAGCTTTGCCCGAGCAAAACCATGCGCTGACCACTTCCATCGACCGCCAAGTCGAGCACAAGGACAGTGTGTCCAGGATTTCCGGGTAGAATAAAAAAATCCCCCGGCTGGAGATCGTCCAATTCAACTTTTTTCGCCTGTCTTTCGAGGGATACCGTGTTGGCCCAGGCAAATACGGCATCCAGGTATTTTCGAAACGACCGATGATCGTCTTTGCTCGGTGCCGCGGCGGGAACCCACATGATGGATGAACCTTTTGGTACGATTCGCTCCCCTTTTTCCCACCGGGCCAAAGGCAAAGCCATTCCACTGGCGGCTTGAAACGTGATTTCCCTCACTCCGTTGGCCCAATCCCATTCCGCATGAAGACGCATGACGGCGTCGGCGCATTGCTGCAAGTCTGCTTTGCCGATGTCGAGGGTCGCCACGGCGGCCAGGTTTTCATGGTCTCCGGGCAGGATCACGGTTCCTGAAAAGGAGCGTACGGGGCTGCCGGCCGCGGCGAGGGGAAGACGCCGAAGCCAGGCCCCCCAGGAGTCGTCGGGCAACGACACGCGCGTATAGCCCTCGACCGTATTGACGCGAAGCAGCAGATCATCGACGGCTTCGAGGGGTTCGAGGGATGAATCAGCGTGCCAGAGGTAGCGCGCAAGGTCCACGGGACCGATGGTTCGTTCCACGGCTGACGTGGCAGAGGTCGGAGCCGCGGGAGAAGGGGTTGGCACCGTTCGAGGTGATTCGGATACCTGCGGGGTGGGCTGCGCCATCGATGCTTCTTTGGGCTCATTCTTCGTCGATGGGCAACCTGCTGCCCACAGAGCGAAAAGGGGCAAGAGGCCAATTCGAAACGTATCCGCCTTCATGATTTCTCAGGAATCATCTGTTTTTTAGGGAGCCCGGCTGATTCGAACCGTAGTCCCGTTTGGGTATAGGTTAGAACATGACTTGCCCCTGCATCAACACCTCGGTGGCCCAATCCAATTTCGTTTCCACGTCCACGGCGCCGACTTGCAATTTCAGGTTTGCATGGTGGCCTTTGATCCAGTAGTTGGCACCGCCAAACAGGCCAATGCGACGATTTCCCTCTTCGGATGGTTGGTAGTATTCCACCTCGACGAGGGGCTCGATTTTTTTGATTCGGTATCCCAAATCTCCCCAAATCCCCACGCCTTTCGGGATTGTGCCTCCAGACCCGTAATGGTGACCGGCGACGGTGGCTACGATGCCATTTTCGCCGATGGGCACATCGACCAAAGCATCGAAAGCGAGAGCATAAAAGGTCTTGTTGCCCGTATCGCCGCCGACACCGGGTTCGATATCGAAAGAAAAACCGAACGAGACGATGCTCTTGGAGCCCAAGTACGTGCCTTTCCAGAAATAGTCTGGCTCTACATCCATCAGATTCACGCCCAAACGGCCAACGACGCGGGGATAATCTCCGGCGGCGTTGGGTGCCACGCCATCCGTGACGGCGAGCCGGTAATCGAGAACGTCATCGAGGACCAAACCCCGGACCAATACCCCAAGATCCCGATGCACGGGTACGGGCCCGGTTTTCTCCGGCTCCCCGAGGTATCGTCCCAGAAAAGCACCATGAAAATCAATACCATGCAGGGCACCAGCCCCTTGGGAGCCATGTCGTGTGAAGGGCAGCTTCAATAACCCCGCGTTGATCTTGAACGCCCGGTCGATATCCCCCTCCATCCAAGCGTCGCCAATGACGGTCGCCGGGGATTGATTGGCATCGCGGCCGATATCCGCCGTCAACGTTCCGATATAAAAACCGATGTTTTCATGCACTTTTCCATCGAAGAGCAAACGCACGCGACGAATATACATATCCTGCGCAACGCTATTGTCGTTTCCGTCGATGGCAAGGCTGAGCCGCGGCTGAACGAAAGCCGAGAGATTGACGTAGTGGTCTTCGTCTTCGACCAATTCGATGGCGTAGGCGGATGGGGCGGCGAGGAACAATCCAATCCATACGGGGAGAAAAACAGGTCGCCGAGCCATGAACGAAACCTCCTTGTGCATCACGGTCCGATGGGAATCGAACGAAAGCACGGTTTGAGCCGTGACGGATGCACGAGGTTCATATCATCATGGAATCGCTTTGAGGTCCAAGTTCGCGCATCACTGCACAAAACAACCTGGGGTTGCCATCTTGTCGCGGGATGCCGGGGCTCCCCGGGGCGAACGACGTTCAGGGCATAAAAGGCGGTGGATTTGATACGGTTTCGGCGGTACACTCCATCTTGTAGCGTATCGTTGGCGAATTGTGTTGTTCTCGGTGGATTTGGCGAGGCTCGTTCGTCGTACAGGGTAAGAAACCATGAAAGAAAAAGGATTGCGCTATTGGGCGTGGGCGGGATTGCTTCTTGGCGCTTGCGCCTTGGACCGCGAAGGTGCGGGATACGATATCGACCCTGGGGCAGCGACGGGCGGCGCTTATGATAGTGGAAATGGGGATGTCGGCAAGTGGCCTGACACGGGAGCCGGGGGTAGTGGAGCCACGGCTGCCCAAGGAGGTTCTGGCGGCGATGAACCCACAGGTGGAGGAGGCTCAGGGGGGGCCGAAGAAGGCGGTTCAGGGGGCAATGCCGGTGCGGGTGGAATTGGCGGTGGACAATCGGGCGGCACGGGAGGCGTCGCTGGCGCAAGTGGAACTGGTGGCGGCGGAACGGGCGGAAGCGGTGGCGAGCCGGGTGGAAGCGGTGGCGGCGGAGCGGGCGGAACTGGTGGCGGCGGAGCGGGCGGAACTGGTGGCGTTGGACCGGGCGGAACTGGTGGCGGCGGACCGGGCGGAAGCGGGGGCGTTGGACCGGGCGGAACTGGTGGCGGCGGACTGGGTGGAACCGGTGGAGCTGCCACGGTCGACGGTGGAACACCAGAAAAATGTACCGCTGCTACTCTGGGACTCACTTCCACCCTATTCGCCGAATGCGATACTTGTATGCAAGAATACTGTCAGGACACATGCATTGCATGCGCAAAAAACCCTGACTGCAAGACACTCGTTCAATGCGTGTTCAAGTGCTCAAACGATCAGTGCAAAAAAAACTGCTGGAAAAACAATGAAGACGGACAGGACGATGCCAAAGCCCTGGCAGGAAAAGATGGTTGCCTGGACACGAACTGCGATAGCAAGTGTCCTGATCCGCCGGATCCGAGTTGGTGCAGTATCCAGGCCGTCAAAAGCCATCCCTCCTCTCATGCCTACTGGCTTGCCCTCGCGCTTGTCGCTGCCCTGATTCACCGTCGTTCCCGCTCTTGAGCGTGGCATGGAAACGCTGCCACCATCTTTCCTCAACACGTTACTCATGAATCCATCCCACACCACCGCAGAAGCCTCCCCCTGCCTTGCACCGGAACCGCAATGGGAAGAGATTGCTGAACTCGCGGCTTCCCCACCTAATTCCTTCGTTTCCGGTGAGGAGGAAAGCCATCGGCTTCGTGTGCGCTATTATCGGCGCTCGTCCGATGGCGCCCTCGTGGGAAAAGCATGGTTTGGCCCTGGCAGCCTTGGACCACCAGGCCATGCGCATGGCGGGAGCATGGCGGCTGTCCTTGATGAAACGATGGGGTTGGCCGCCTGGCTGGCGGGTCATCGGGTGGTTGCGGCGCGCTTGGAAGTGGATTTTATCGCCATGCTGCCCCTTGGAACCGTCGCAATCATGGAAACATCCCTCCACCATGTAGAAAACAGGAAAATATTCCTGACAGCCACACTAAAAGGCCCCGATAAGACCCTATTCGCGAGGGCACAAGGCCTGTTTATCCGGCTTTCTCAAGAAAAAGAAGCGCATTTACGTGATATTTGGGAGGCCAGCGCATCACGCCCCTCCTCCCGGTCATGAGACCTCTCGTAACACCGCCATTCCAAACGTTTTCAGCCTCACCCTTCGTTCGGCCCTCCCACGGCTGATCCCTCGAGGCCCAATACCGTCCTGGGAGCAGCGCACCGACAAGGCCTGACGTCGATCACCGGAGCGCCGACGCCCATACCTAAATATTATATGTGATTTCAATAAGTTATAGCACTTCGAACCGATACGACCTCTTTCCGTTCACGATTCGAAAAGCGCAATATCCAGGCTCGGGAAGGATAAGAGCCATCGGGACGGCATGTGGCTAGCCTTTCGGGCTGGCCCTGGCGAACTCCTCGGTTCCGGAGTCTTTCCGTAGCCTGAGCCTGGCTGTCCATCGAAAGCTTCCGGAGCCACGAAATCCCCGCGTGTGCCAGCTCCAAGCGTACTGACAGATCCCCTCATTTTTTCCTGAGTTTTAAAGGGATACGAGCTGGGATTCTTGGGTGTTGGTTTTGGTTCGGCCCTGGCCCCCCTTGGAGCACCCCCAACAGTTGCCCCGGGCTACTACACATTGGACTGGCGTTCTGCGGTGGACGATATGGGATTACCGACGCCGGTTTTGTGTGCCGTGCGCCGTGACCGTGACCGTGACCGGTTTGCGTGGGCCGTGGCCGGGACGGTGATCGTGAAGGAAAGACTCGGAAAAAATGAGGGGATGGCTCAGCCAAGCGTGCGGATACTATGTCAACCCGCGGCTACGTTTGTGCTACACTAATCGCATGAAGCTTATTTTTTCCTCGTTGATTATCATCGGTGGGTTGATATTCGGTATGGCCGGATGTGCTACCGGAGACGCGGGAGCCAGAGGCAACCGCGCGGACGGCGGAGCTGGCACCACAGGGGAATCAGGAAGCGGAGGGGGAAAATCGGGTTCCGGAGGTTCTTCCGCGAAAGGGGGAAGTGGCGGAGAGGATTGGCTCGACGAGATCTGTTTCATGCATGATTGTGAATCCGACGATGAATGCGTGGGTTGCCCGAATGGCCGGGTTGTCTGTGATGAGTCTTCGAAACGCTGTGTGAAGTGCGTGCCAGGGGAACCGCCGGATGCGTGCGATGACGGCGAGGTATGTTCTCAATACGGCACGTGTATTCCGGAAGGGATGACCTGTCCCACGGATGCGACGGGCGAGCCCACGGTGACATGCACGACGGACAACGACTGTTTTGCTTGTGATACGATGCATCAGGTATGCGATACGGCATCGGGGAAATGTGTAGCCTGCAGTGACACCAACCTATTTGCCTGTGATTCCCAAGCCTCCTGCAAACAGGGCAAGTGCATGGATAAATGCCCTTATCCCTGCACGATGGACGAGGATTGCGCATCGTGTGGAACGATGGTGAACACGGGGCATGCTTGCAATGAAACATCGCGGCATTGCAGTGAATGCTCGGCCTCCCATCCTTGTCCCGCGGGAAGTGGCACCGTGTGTGGGCCGCAGGGCATGTGCATCAAAGTATGCGGGGCTTTGGACAAACCCAAAGGAACCTGTCAATCCGATGATGATTGCAAAGGTTGTGAAGGCGACCTCATCGCCTGCCACAAACCTATCAATGGGGGTGACGGTCGTTGTGGCGTGCCCGCCAGTGGATGTTCGGATATCCCGGGCAACTTCGCCGTATTGCCCGAACCTTGGTCGCAGGTGACCAACCTCTGCTCGAAAGATGGCGATTGCTCCGGGGTCAGTCTCGATTTGAACGTGGGCAAGATCCTTCGGGATTTGACGGGATTGGACCAGATCAAAGACGCCGTGCTGCCGTACGGGATGAACGTATGTGCCGCGGCCAGCGTTTCGGTCATGGGAAAGGATTACGCTTGTGGCGTATGCGTTCCTTGTCGAAAAGACGATGACTGCAAACCGATCAAATTCGACCCGTTGATTGAACAAGCCTTTGGACCGGTGGGCAGCCTTGTCGCGAAGGTGCTCATCAAAATGGCCTTTGGTGATGCGCCCCACGAGTTGAATATGTATTGCGAGCCCGTGCTTGGTGAGTATGGCGTGTGTGCTCCCTGCATCGACTTCCTTCACGAGTGCGGCAACACGAATACGGTGGGTTCCGGCTGTCACAGCGATTGGGAATGCGCTGCGGGCGAACGTTGCAAAGATGGCCGATGCCAGGTCTACAAACGCAAGGATTGTTTTGGAGCCGATGATTGTCCCAACGGCCAGGTATGTTCGTGGAATGGGGAGGGATATTGTTGTCGGGATATCTTCCAGGGCACAAAGACTTGTTTTTCCGACGCGGAATGCGTGCCCCAGGTCTGCGCCTGGAATGGCACCGCATTTTATTGCACAGATCCTGTCGCCTGCGAATAACCAAGCCTTTTTTCCCCTTTCCCGCCCCTTCGCTATCACCCCCTTGACGAACCCTGACTTCGGTGCCATCCATGTAGCACACGGGGTGACATTGGGTAAGCTTGTACCCATTACACCTCTAAGACCTCGGAGGTCGGCCATGCAGAAAACACCAACCATCGTCACCGATGATCCTCAGATTGAAATAGAAGAAATGGGGCTATTGGACACGCTTCAGACGCTCGATGACATCGAGTTGATCCCTGAAGACGAAGATCCGCCCAAAGAAAATACTTGTTCGAACGACGATGCGATGTGGGTCATGTCTTCCGAGTTGATCCAACCCCTTGGGCAGGAAGACATCCTGGACGCGCGGCAAGAGGATGACGAGCCCACGCGATTCGATCTCCGTTTTCATCCTCGTGCCAATCAACCGTTGTTTTTGCCCAACAGTGACCCATCGCTCCCGCGTCTCGAAGTGGTGGATGACGATCGTTTGGGCATGCGTGAGGTAATTCCGGCAGGTGTCATCCTGCCGAAGGTGGTGCCGCCTCCGAAAAAACAAGCAACGGATTCACCACGGATGTCTTCGATCGCTCCGGTAACCCTCGCGACGGAATTCGACGAAGACAATTCGCAACCTCGTCTTCCGGTCGTTCGGCCAGCAAAACCACGAACGAACCTGTATTCGGCCACGGTGGGCGCGCTTGCGGTGGCTGCCGCTGTCGTTGGGTTCTGGACCTTGCCGGAAATCATGGCCGCAACGAACCCTCCCCAAACCGTCAATGCCGTGGATTCGCCCGCGATCGTCTCGGCCCATGATTTCGAAAACGAGATACAACCCGCGTCCATCGAGTCGGTGGTCCATGAACTCGAGCCGGTGATCATCGTTGGTGATGGCATGCCATCCGCGAGCCAATCAGCTTCGGTATTGGAAGAAGGTCAATCTCCGAAGCGTTGGGAACCGAAGCAAGACGTGCTGATCGACGACTCCCTCCAATTGACAGAAGGTGTTGTTTTTCCAAGTCATTTTTCAGATTCGAACGCGAAGGACGAACCGGTTTCTCCTTCTACTTCCGAGCCGCAAAACGAGCCTGAACCTTCTCAACCCCCTGCATCGTCTCAGCCATCGGAGACACCGTCTGAGCCCGCGTTCGACACATCGGCAGCCTCGGCGGCGATGTTGTCCGCCGCGCAGGCGGCGCGGGCATGTGCGCCAGCAGGCGTCGGTCGGTTCCCGGCGAGAGTATCGGTTACCTTTGCGCCGCAGACTGGCGGGGTGACGACGGCGACGGTGGATAGTCCTTGGATTGCGGGAACGGATACCACGCGATGCATCGTAGCGAAGTTCCGTTCGATTCGAGTGAGTCCGTTTTCGGGTCCGCTCGTCACGGTCCACAAGACGTTCGAATTCTAGTATTTCCGCGACAACACCTATCGCTGGAGCATCCTAGGATTGCTCCTTGCCACCTTCGCGAATAAAAGGGCGTAAGGCAGGTCGTGGTGATGGTTTCAGGGTCAAAGACGAGATGGGCAACGGCATGAGAACCAACAGGAACACCAACCATCTGGTGGTGGGAGCTGGACTGGCGGGGCTTTCGTGTGCTCGAGAGCTTTCACGAGCCGGCGATACGGTTCGTATCCTCGAAAAGGATCGAGCGGTGGGAGGTCGTTGCGCCACGCATTGGGAGCAAGGGCAGCCCATGGATTACGGGCCCGTTCTTCTTCACGGTCGGGCCTGTGGATTTGAGGAAGAGATCCGGTCCATCCAAGGAATCACGCTGCTGGAAGACTGGCCGGTACGTCGACGAGGTGCTGGCAAGCCTTGCCAGCATGAAGCTTATTCGATGACGGAAAAGAGGTTTGCGATTGCGCAGGGGGTGGCCGCATTTCCCGAGCACTTGGCCCGGGGTCTCGATATCGTTCTGGACACGCGAGTGTCTGAGATTTCCTGGACGGGGTCGACGGGCTTTCATGTACAATCGGAGCGGGGGGAGCAGTGGAATACGACGAGTTTGGTGCTCACGCTTCCGGTGGAGCCAACGCTTGCGTTTCTTTGGCCTTTGAGCAAGCACTCCCAGGACATCGAAGCGATCGCGACATTGCTCGACACATTGGGAACGCTGCCTTGTTTGACGCTGATGGCGGGGTATGAGGCGGCGGTTCCGGATCCGGGGTGGGATGTGCTGTATCCGGAAACATCGGATGGATTGATGCTGGTATCCCATGACTCTTCGAAGCGAAGGGAGCCGGCTTGGCGCGTATTGGTTTTTCAGGCGACGCCCGCGTGGTCGCGGCAGCATCTAGCGATGGCTCCGGAGCAATGGGCAAAACAGTTGCTGGCGGAAGCTTCGAAGGTGGTGGGCGAATGGGCGGCGCATCCCCAATGGATCAAGCCGCATGCATGGCGTCATGCGCGCGTGGATTTGGGCAATGAGTTGTCGGGTCCGGTACGCATCACGATGCCTGGAGGAGCCTCGCTCGGGTTGGCGGGCGATGCGTTTGCACCGGGAGGCGGTGTGGAAGCGGCCTATTGCGCGGGAAAAGCCCTCGCCCACCGTTTGCTGCAAGAGGATGATGATGACGGAAGATAAACAAGCGTTGCTCGAATTGGTGCGACGCGACAAGGATCATGAGTGTCCTGGGTTGGGAGCGCAAAAAGTTTGTGTTCGCATCGTCAGCGTCGCGGACTTGCCAAGCCGCTTTGGCAACTTTCGGATCGTCGCATTTTGGAATAACCGAGATGCCAAAGAGCATGTGGCGATCGTTCATGGCAACGTCGTTGGGGCATCCCAAGTGCCCACGCGCATTCATTCCGAGTGTTTGACGGGAGATGTGATTGGTTCTCTACGTTGTGATTGTCGGGACCAACTGGAAGCGGCGCTTCGAAAAATCGGCTCTTTGGATCGCGGAATCGTGCTTTATCTTCGTCAAGAAGGGCGAGGCATTGGATTGATCAACAAGATCCGCGCTTACGCGTTGCAGGACCAGGGTTTGGACACGGTGGAAGCGAATCTTGCCTTGGGTTTTCGGGATGATGAACGAGATTATGCCGTGGCGGCCCACATGCTCCACAGCCTGGACGTGAAGTCCGTGCGTCTCATGACCAACAACCCAAACAAAATTCGCCAGCTCGAAGGTTACGGCGTGCAGGTTGCCGGACGCATTCCTCATCTGCTGCCCCCCAACCCACACAATCGATTTTATCTTGAAACCAAGGCGAATCGTTCCGGCCATTATATCGACTTCGGGGGCAAGCCCCACGTCAACGAGCAGAGTGACCCTGTCCTTGTCGAGGGAATGCAAGAACCCACCAGACACTGATACACTCAGAAGCGTGGCGTCGCACGCCTCGTCGGGCTGCATCAAGAACAGTGATTTGAATGAGATATCAGATCAGGAATTTGCCATCGCGCATGATGACCTGGTCTTCCACTTCGATGGTGACGCGACGCATCACCAGGTCGATGTGGGCGTCGGAAGCCCACGGTGAGCCTGTTTTTTCAGGGTAACCGTGCCCCAGGGCGATATGAACGCCAGGAAATTTTTCGTCTTGAAGAAGGTTACCGATGATACGATCGAGGCCGACGTTCGTGCCGATGGCGAACTCACCGACGCGCTTGGCGTTTTCGTCTTGGTGGATATAGTCGTTGAGTTCTTTTTCGAGTTCCGGTCGCGCTTCACAGGTCAGTCGGGTAACGATTCCGTTCGCCATTTCGACGACGACGGGAAAGGTTTCGCAGGTTCCCAGCTCGGAGAAGTAGTCTCCCAGGCAGCCATCGATGACGGCTTTACCTTCGGCGCTTTGCGCGCATGTGAAGACTTCGCCATCGGGTAGGTTTTTCCATTGGGCGGGGGTGATTTGCCCATCCGAAATGATCCATTTCCATTCGGGGTTGAGGGTTACCGTGAAGTCGGTCCCCGCCGGAGAGGTGACGCGGATACGTCGGGCTTTGTGAACGATATCGTAGACTTTGGCGGACAGGGCTTGGATCTCGTCGTAGTCCGTGGACATGCCGAGTTCCATGACCTGTTTGGTGATGTTGATCATATGACCGTGTCGAAGGTTGGGTTTGCTATCGACGACGGCGAGCATGGGGGAGCGGAAGGACTTGAGTTCTCCGCGTTTTCCGGAAGCGGCATAGATGGAAACCGTAGCCGTTTCGAGAGCCGTCGCGATGGCCTGGGGGAAGGCAAGCGGACGGCTTCCATCGTCTGGTCGTTCACCGAAGTCCTCCATGATGAAGGTGGTGATGGACGGGGTGATTTCGCGAACGACGTTTTCGATTTCTTTTCCGATTTCGAGGCATTCGCGGTCCGTAACGAGGACGACCGTATCATTGGGTTGAACACGAATGCATTTCCGTACAGCTTGTTCGGCACCGAACCTCAAGGATCCCATCGATCCTCCTTTCAACCCCCCGGGTTGAGAACCAGCACACGGCCTGATGCATCGGAGAAGGCCGAGGCAAACGTTCCAGCGTGTGGGAAGTAGGGGCGAGACAGTCGACGACGAAGGGGCTGCCAGGGCCATCGTCTTTGGTGAATCGAGCTGTCGTACCTACGCTCACCTAAGCTGCCGTAGCGCAAGCGGCCAGGCTTTTCCACCCTTGAAACGCGAAGGGAGCAACGAATTCATCGTGATTATTTGGGAAAGGAACACGAAAGGACGACAAAAATGCAATATGCAGGAAGGACGCCCCCTGGTGAGGCAAAAAGGATCAAGGGGATCGGGTATTATTTTTTGTTTTTTCGGCCTGAGGATGCGCGGCTACGCGTTGTTTACCCCTTTTTGGGGAATTTCGTGCAGTCGCTGGTTTTCGTGGAGGAGGTTCGATTTTTCCGAGAAGCCATTGCCGGTATCGAATGACTTCACGGGTGGCATCGGAAGGCTGGCACCATTGATTTCGATGCGGGTAATTGCGTCCTTCGTAACTTGCGAGCCATTGTTCGAAGCGAGCGGTCCCAATTTTATCATGACATAATTCTCGATTTCTAGAAATCAGGGTTCCCATGACGCGGATATTATAAACTCCATTCAAAAGGGCTTGTTTCACGGCCTGACATTCCGGGCTGGGATGGTTCACGGGGTCGGTATCATGGCGGCAGGCGCCGATATGCCGGGCGCGAATTTGGGCAAGGCCGTAATCTTCCCGATCGGAGGAGATAGCGGAGGGCAGCCAGCGGCTTTCGCGCCAGATGAGGGCTACGCCCGTGAGCGGGTCAAAGTCGTGTTTTTTCGCCTCATTTTGCAGAGCCGTAGCGTAACGAAGGGCTTCGCCTTGGGGTATGCCAGGCCTGGCGAGGAGCAGAGCGGCTACAATCACGGTGATGGGGCGGAACATGGGATGCAGGCGTTACCATGAGTCGGTCTAATGCACCAAGATCCCTTCCTTGAGATCCCTTCCTTGAATCACGCCTTCCGGCACGCTATCCTCCGAAGTCGATGGTCCCACAACGAACGGGACCCCAACGAAACGGGTCATTCGTCATGAAGACAACGACGGCGGCGTGGGTTGCGGGTTTGGCTCTGGTGGCGCTTGGCTGTGGCTTGGTTGCGGGCTACGATGGGGTCAGTTTCGACCGTCGAGAAGGGGAAGCGGATGCCGGGGGGGCGGGAGCGATGGGCGGTTCCGGAGGGGTTGGTGGAGCTACAGGGGGAACGGGTGCTGCCGCCGGTGCCGCTGGGGTTGGTGGAGCTACAGGGGGAACGGGGGCGACGGCGGGTGCCGCTGGGGTCGGTGGAGCTACAGGGGGAACTGGGGCAACAGGGGGTGCGGGGGGAACGAGTGTTGTGTGCAATAGTCTTGAGGACTTATACGGGCCGTTACAGATATGCGTGGCCCACTCTGTGCAGATAGACGCATGGTTCATCGATGTCACGGAGGTTACGAACAAGCAGTATAAAGCGTGGCTGACATATGGCCCCGATCCGGAAAATGACAGTACATGCAAATATGCACCAGAGAATCCGAAGTTCGGTCTCGAACCTAAATGCGATGGAGATGGAGGACAATATAATGGTGATGATGATTACCCAGTAGCATGCATTGATTGGTGTGCCGCTTCAGCTTATTGCAAGGGTGTAGGTAAACATCTTTGTGGAAGTATCGATGGCGGTTCTGTACTTTCGGAAGATTATAATAAAATAGCTGTAAGTCAGTGGTATAGAGCCTGTACCAATGGCGATGCGGATCGGTATTTTCCCTATCCGCAAGCCTATGATTGCCAAATTTGTAATGTCACCGACGAGCCATCAAAAGTTGCCCAGCATGGCAAATGCCGTACCCCTTTGAATATTTATGACTTAAGTGGAAATGTCGGTGAATGGGAGGATTGTTGCGACAAAGAAAAATGTTATATTCGTGGTGGGTATTATAGCACCTATGGCATGAATGACCCTTGTAAACAAGATGGCACCTTGCTGAGGTGCGATACCGAGAACACGATTGACAAGGGGGCAAAGCATCCTTTCATTGGTTTTCGATGCTGCACAGGGCCGTGAGCATTGATGATCAAGAAAAGCCAATGGCCTGGAAAGCGTCAGCTATCGTCGGGCGAAAACGAAGGGGCGGAGTTGCGTATCTCTATTTTCTTATGAAATATCAATAGGATAGCTACAGTCGGATCGGTAACGCTTACGGTATCGAGACGGGACTTCGGGGGTGTTGGCCTCGATGAGCTGGTCCTTCGGAACCAACGGTCTCCCCTTGAATTGGGGCTTCCGACGCGGTATTCTGAGAAGTCATGCTTTGCAAATCGGACGGATCCTGGGGAACTGAGTCATCCAGATGAAAAGATCGACGAAGACATGGGGTGTGGGGTTGATTCTGCTTGTGGCGGGCTGCGGTTGGGTTGCGGGGTACGATGGGGTCAGCTTCGATCGCGATCAGCAGTCCTATGATGCCGGGCAAGAGTCAGGAGGGGCGGAAGCATCGGCGGGCATGGGAGGGGCTGCGGGTGGGGGTGCGACAGGGGGAGCTGCGGGAGAAACTGGCGGGACTGCTGGGGAAACCGGCGGGACTGCTGGGGAAACCGGCGGGACAGGCGCGGCAAGTGGTGCGGGAGGAGAGGCGGGCGTCTGCGGAAGTTGTGATGAGTATTTGGAGGAGTGCCACGAAAAACTAAGAATATGTGTTGCAAAATCAATTGAAATTGGCATCAATGAAAAAGAAAAGCCCTGGTATATCGATGTCACGGAAGTGACGAACAAGCAGTACCAAGACTGGCTGGGCACCAATCCCGATATAAAAGCTCAGGTCGCGACGTGTGTGGATAAGAATAATAATTTCGCTCCTCAGTGTCTGCCTCCGGTATCTCGTAACGAAGAACCCAAATATCCCGTGAGCTGTGTCGATTGGTGTGATGCGGTAGCCTATTGTAAGGCTATTGGTAAACGTTTGTGTGGGAGCATAGATGGAGATTCTACCCCTTGGGACGAACACAATAACGAGAAGCAGGACCAATGGTACGCCGCGTGCGTATCTGGAAAAGAACGAAACTGGTCATTCCCTTATGGTAATTCCTTCAACTGCGACAAATGCAATGTAAAAGCTGGCAAAGCGTCTCAGGTAGCCGAAAAAGACAAGTGCATATCGTATCAGAACGTATATGATTTGAGTGGAAACGTCGCAGAATGGGAGGATTGCTGTAAAGAAAACAAACTGGCTAAAACCCGAGACTGTCGAATACGAGGAGGACATTATTATAGCATAAATAAGTTTTTATGTGCTAATAGTGATGGCAATGCAGTCAAATGTGATAACAAGGATGATAGAGATTATTTATCTAGACAACCAAACCTCGGTTTTCGCTGTTGCAAGGGCCCTTGACGATTCCTTAGAAGCGCTTCCTGTCGCGCGAGGCATCTGACCGGTGGACGAGACGAAAACAACACTGCCCGTTTTCCTCTTTCAGTGAACCCAGGAATCAGGCTTCTGTATCGTCCGAACCTCGTTGATTGCTTCATGCCGAAAAGACGCACCCATGAGCCATGGCTCGCCAAGCGTTGGCCTTCCTGGTTGTCCCATGCAAACAACTATTTGATTTATTTGATATATTCCAACTTGTGGACCATGGGATACTCGAGTTCATGACGATGAAATGGCCATGGTACGCTGAAATTTCGGTGGGGGGACTTGGCATGCATGGAGGAGGATCTAATATCCCGTGCTTGCATCAGGCGAGCCCCAGGACGACCGTGGGAAGCCATGGTCGTCGGGAGGGCGGAACCCCTCATCGAGGTCTTCGTGATGATAAAAACAACGATGGTATGGGCCGCGGGGTTGGTATTGGCAGCAGCGGGCTGCGGGTGGGTTGCGGGCTACGATGGGGTGGAATTCGACCGCAAGGATGTCTTGTCGGGTCTCGGAGGGGAAGGAGGTTCGGCGGGCGCTACCGGTGGGACGGGGTCGATGGGGGGAACGGGCGGCACCGGGGGCATGGGGGCGGATGCTGGAGCAGCAGGGGGGGGAGGAGCTTCAGGAGGCATGGCGGGAGCGGCTGGAGCCACGGGGGGAACGGGAGGAACGGGGGGAGTCTCGGGGGAAACGGGAGGCGCGTCGGGATCGGCGGGACTGGCAGGTGAAGCGGGTGCGGCGGGTGACTCGGGGACATGCGATCCGGATTGCACCCCCCTCGAAGAATGCCGTGAAATCCTTCCCAATACACGGGTATGCGTTGCCAAAGAGGTAGAAATTGACACTGAAGTCTCTGGCGGTCCATACTATATCGATATGACCGAGGTAACGAACAAACAATATCAGGCGTGGCTCGCTACCAATCCCGATATCGATAAGCAAATATATGAATGCAAAAATAACAATAAAAATCTATCGTTTGAACCTGACTGTAGCAACGGCCAATACGACGACAAAGGCCCGAATTATCCTGTGGCCTGCGTTGATTGGTGCGACGCCTATGCTTATTGCGAAGCAGTAGGCAAACGCCTTTGTGGTTCGATTTCAGGTGCGGAAAATCCGTGGTCTAGTTATATATATATAAAACAGGATCAGTGGTATATGGCATGCACTTCCAGCAACCCAGGAGATTATGAATTTCCTTATGGCAAACTCTTTAGTTGTGAGAAATGTAATGGTAACACGAAAACGTCATCGGAAGTAGGCAGCAAGGACGAATGCATAACACAGAATGGCGTTTTCGATATGAGTGGCAATGTAGCGGAATGGGAAAACTGCTGTCATACACAAAACGGTATCCGTTCATGTAGAATTCGGGGAGGAAGTTTCAATACCATTAAAGAAATTAATTGCACGGAGGACCCTGAACTCATACACCTCAGATGTAACGATAACAGTGAAATCGACTATTATACCCGACAGCCGCATATTGGTTTTCGATGTTGCAGCGGACCCTAGAAATCGCAAAGAAAGCATCGACAGAATGCCCGGAGGGTCACGATTGGGGGGAGCGGAAAAGGAAGGACCACGCGCCCACCGAAAACACTGCCTTGAAACATGACGTTTAACACGGTATTGTAAGCAAGCACGGTCCCAACGCGCACGGGATCCTTGCGTATCGGGTCATTCGTCATGAACAAAACGACGGCGGCATGGGTTGTGGGGTTGGTTTCGGTGGCGGTCGGCTGTAGCCTCGTCGCAGGCTACGATGGGGTTCGTTTTGATCGTCAGGACGGCTCCTCCGCCGCAGGGGGAGAGGCGGGCGCAACTGGGGGAATGGGGGCCATGGGAGGGACAGGGGCGACGGGAGGTGGGGGTGAAGCGGGGGGTTGCGGAAGTTGTGACCACGATCTAGAAGAATGCTACAATAAATTAAAAATATGCGTTGCCAAATCGGTGGTGCTAGGAAATTATAATAATAATCCATGGAGTATTGACATCACAGAGGTAACGAATAAGCAGTATGAAGATTGGCTCGGCAAAGGTCCAAAGACAGAAGACCAGAATAATGCAAATTGCATCCAAAAAAACAATGAGTTCGACAACTCATGTGATAACATCACGCCTAATAAAAATCCAAATCACCCCGTGACTTGTATCGATTGGTGTGATGCAGTAGCTTATTGTGAAGCGGTTGGCAAGCGTCTTTGTGGTAAAATTTCTGGGAGTGAAACAAGTTGGCTTGGTGTTAATAACGTAGCTGAGAGCCAATGGTTCGCTGCATGTACTTCAGGAGATCCTAGCAAATATACTCTTCCTTGTGGCGAAGGACATCATAATTGCAATTGTAATCTTCACACTACTGATACAAGGGAAGCTGCTCGCAACAACGAATGTGCATCTTCCTCAGGCGTTTTCGATTTAATCGGAAACGCTGCGGAGTGGGAGGCTTGTTGTACCGTAGTTTCTGATCGCGTCTGTCGTATACGTGGGGGAAGTTATGACAGTGATGACGTACCATCCGTGAGCTGCGCACACGAAGATCAGATGCCATACATGACCCGATCGCCGAACATCGGCTTTCGCTGCTGCAAGGGCCCAAACTATCCTATTGAAAATCCTTGAAAACGCGCGATCGCCCGTATGGATCCTTCGGTCAGCCGCTTCGGCTCCCGCCTTTTGCGCTCCCCGTTCGTGGCCTCCGATTCACCGGTTGATACTCCCCTTCCCTTTCGTACGAAAAGGTGGGACAAGGTGTGTTGACATAGCTCACACTGGGAATTATTGGTTCCCAGCATTGCAAAAACGGGAAAGCAAACTTTTGAACAAATCCCCGTACGAAGGCCATATCAACGCTATCCGCCATCAGGCACGAAACGTGCTCCTGCAGCGCTCGCTATTCTTCACCCCTTGAGGTTCAACCCATGCGAACACCCACCGCAGCCCCCTCGAATCGCAAATCATCCGCCCAACAACCTTCGCAAGGCTTATTTCGCAGGAGTGTTCGACTGGCCCCACGCCCAAACCGTGTCGCGCGTCCAGGTCCCATCCATCCCAAACAGCCTCCCCAACCCACCAAAGCGCCCGTGATGGTGGCTCCCCGAGCACCCAAGCCTGCCTTCGTAGCCGAGCCACCGACACAAACCACACAAAATACCGACTCGCTTCCCCTTCCCCTCTTCCTTCAGGAGTCGGCGGACATGCCGGGGCTTCGTCGTGAACTCGAGCAACTCGCCCAACGATGCCGCGCCTTCGCGGATGTTTGTGATGAAACGGCAAAACGCATCGATACGTTGGCGAAGGGACAACCATCGCACGCGCTTCAGCGTCAAACGCAGCCCATCGCAAAGCCCCTTGCCCGTCCTTTGGCTCGAAATCTCGACGTAAAAACTGTCCCCCTTCGCGTGACCAGCCCCAAGCTCAAACGCGGGGAGATCGAGGTTTCGCTCGATTGGTGCGACAATGAGCCCACGGTCATTCGTCCGCAGTCCGTGGCCACTTCTCGGACGACCTTGCCGCCTCCTGTGCTCGTGGCATGCCCGTCGTGTGGTCATGGCAACGGGCAGCAATACGAAAGTTGTGTCATGTGCGGGTGTCGGCTGCATGCGATGACCGAGGCCGAAGAAGAGGAAATCGAGGTTGTTTTTACGCCGACTCTGGGTTCACGCCTCCGCAACTTCATCCAACGTCTGGATCCACGACGTCCGCGTTGGCTCGATCCGGATGTGCTGGAGTCGGTGGACATACCCTCATTTTCGTGAATAATTACGCATATTTACAGACGAATCGGAACACTTCTCTTCGGTGTCCGCATCGCCTCCCAATCCCTCGATATCGAAGCGTCTTCACCGCCCTGTCCAAATCGTGAACGCAGGCCGATTGCGGCAACGCTCCGTTGGCTGGCAAACGCGGAATAACCTTCGTATTTCGTAGACTAAACCGAAGCCTCCGCCTAGGTTAGACCCAACGGTCCAACTGGAGGAGCACGATGCTTCAGATCCACCCCCCAACGGACCCCTCAATCCAAAGGCAAGGGGACCGTGTGGTCGGGACCCGTCGACAGAAATTTTTTCCACAACCCAGCTTGGATTAATAATGAGAGCAGGTCCGCCATGGT
>Ga0208040_1001830_pt1 | contig 20051 bp, 5 predicted proteins | sample AD_UKC083_MetaG_FD_184431 | JGI IMG/M metagenome (GOLD analysis project Ga0208040, IMG submission 184431) | Active sludge microbial communities of municipal wastewater-treating anaerobic digesters from USA - AD_UKC083_MetaG (SPAdes) (version 2) | ecosystem: Engineered > Bioreactor > Anaerobic >...
TGATATTTTATGTCAATTTAAAATAAGGTTTTCTTTAAATATAAGATCATTTTATAAATTCAAACGCTTACTCAACTATATCTGGAACCCAAATTCTTATTTATAGATAATACTATTATCATTTAATATTATTTATTGCTATTTAACCATTCCTAGAGTATTGATAAAATCATCAATAGGAGGTGGGGAATGGGAAGATATCTACGGTTTACTAGTTTATTGCAAAAAGTATATACGAAAATTGTCATTTTACTTTGTTTGATCCTGATTCTAGGTTCTGCAGGCATTGTGCAAATGGTTTTTGCAATTCCGGAATACCTTGATAACGGATTGAATCCGATACCATACTCACCAGCACCACCAAGAAGCCAAGATAAGGTTCATACAAGTGGTGTGTCATTTGAAAATGGCTATAGAGTTTACAATTCTGGTGAAGGTTGGCGAGCAATATCAGCCGAACCCATTTCAACAGGAGAAACTGTACCAGCAAAACTAAATGTATATGCTACATGTAAAAGTGTTAATGAAACTCCTGGTGGTGGTATCTCAGTGATGGATAATGTTTTTAGACTAGCCTACGATTCTCAAACTGGAGTAAGAATATCATCGTTATTGATGTATCCTCAAATAAAAGACATCATTCCACCAGTGGCAACAATCAATTCAGCCGTCATTCTTTCTTCACAGAATGTGGTAGGCGGATTATCTGTACCAGTTGAAGCATATCAAATAACTTCAAGTTGGGATCCTAGAACTTTCAATGGCCCAATGCCAACACTATCACAACAACCTGTTGGTATTGGAATATTTGATGAAACATCATTATCAACAACAAACCGTACAATTGATGTTACATCAACTGTACAAGCATGGTTTAGTGGTGCATCATCACAATGGGGATTTTATATCAAAACAAGCTCATTAAGTACAATTGTTAACGATTATATATATCCTCCAAGGTTGTACATAGATTATACAATGCCAGGAGGTTCATTTTCTACTGGTGAAGTATCAGGTGGAACATGGTATGAAGATGAGATATGCCCAGGAATGTGGCTTCCAAGACGTGCTACTTATATTAAGAAAAATGGTATTTTGGGAAATAAAATAAGAACATATGTTTTAGCAGCATCAACTTTAAAACCTCAATTTGGATATGATAATCAATCATATAGATGGAATGTCACTGGCAAACCTGTTGATTCTAATCTAAATTATCAAGCTGGTTATCTCAACATTAAAAGTGAATCTGTGTCTTTTTTTCAAAAAACAATTTGGGATATAGCAGCAGGCAACACAAAACCTTTTATTATATCACCTCCACCACCACCAAGACCATATCCACCAATTCCAGTGCCTCCAATTGAAGGTGGTGAGGTAGTATTGCCACCACCATTACCACCCGAGAAAAAAGATGATGATGATAAACCACCAAGTGGTATTCGTGTTGCTATTCTATGTAAACCATTTAAAAAATGGATCCCAATCGATGATTCATTGTTGCCTCCGGGGTTTACTCCACCACCGCCAGATGATATTTTCCCACCACCACCCACATTTCCAGAAGATCCTGCGATATGTTCCGTTCAACCACCTTCGCTAAAAACACCTCCTAAAGACTCATTAGAAACGTTTTCATGGAATGATACAAAGAACCAGTGGGTTACTTTTCGAAATGATTCACAACCTAATTATGATTTATCAAAAATTCAAATAGGAAGTCAAAATTGGTTATCAGATTTTCAGAAACCTAATAATAATGGAAGGATAGCTGTTTGTGGCAATACTGATATCTCATATACTCCAGCACCAGGATAAATCTTTTCAAACGAACCAGAATTAATTCAAGGTTCTCAACTAAAAATCAACAATATGATGACTATGCCAAATCAAGATTTGGGTTTTTGGTATTATGGTAATGCATTAGGTGGCCTTGTAATACTTTACCCACATGATTATGCAGTTCTACCTGATGGTGATATGTGTATAAATTGTGATCCAGTAGGCACACCTCCAAGACAGCCAAATGATAATGACTCATATGAGGCTTATGATATTAAATTGCCATATCCAGAAATAATACAATCAAATAATGTTGGCATCGGAAATGCTGAATCACCTGTTGATAAAGATTTGTTCTCAGGTATGGGGTATGTTTCTAATCCAATGAATGGTGCAGTAGAACACTCGAGAAACGATTTTTCTATACCAGTGCATGGAAACCTAAAGCTTGAGTTTGCAAGGTCATATTCTAGTATAACTGGAAATATAGGTAGTATTCTAGGTTCTGGTTGGTCTACGAACATTGATGAGCGAGTATCTTACCTGAAAGATGGTTACATATCTTACCAATGTTCATCTGGAGAAAACTACATATTCACTCCTAACAGAAATGAAAATAGCGTCATAACTTCATATGCTTCACCACCACAGCTTGATGCAAAAGCAATTTTGATGATAAATGGTGAACAAACCTATGTAAAAATTGATGATAAAGACGGTTTTATAAGCAAGGTTTTTGACAGTAAGGGCTTGATAAAATACATCCGATCACAATTTGGTGGTGAAATAGAGGTTATAAGAAATGCTCAGGGACAAGTAACTCAGTTAAAAGATAATTATTCTGGAAGATATCTTGAATTTACCTATGACACATATGGTAGATTAGTGAGTGTTTCTGCCCCTGAAAGTCGTAACTGGACTTATGCATATAATGTAAATGGCTTGTTATCTACTGCAACAAATCCAATAAGCGGGGTCTGGAATTATGAGTATTCTGATAATAAACTTTCTAAAATCACCAATCCACGTAGGAATGATACATATTTCACTTATGACACAAACAACAAAGTAAACAACATTCAACAAGAGGGCTCTACAAATTCCACAAACATTTATTACAGCGCTTCTGATTATCACTCTACAAAAATGGTCAAGCCAGCTGGTGAAACTCTATATGAAGTTTTTTCTCAAGATAGCCAGTTAGCTGGTATTATTGATGGTAACAGTAAACACGCAATTATCGAATACAATATGTTGCGAATGGAAAATCCTGTTACATTATTTAATCAAATAGGTGATTTTGTCTCTGCAAATCTATACAACCAAAATGGAGAAGTGTTAAAACAGTTTGATGCTGATGGGAATTATAAAGAGTATACATATACGACTAATGGCAAAATTGCCTCATATAAAGACAGGGCGAGTAAGACAACATCAATAACTTGGAACCAAGACGAGTCTATGCCAATAAAGATTACAGATGCCCTTGGTAGAGAAACAATATACGAGTATGATACAAATAAAAATCTTATCAAAATTAAAACTCCCTTTAAAGATAACAATCCTGCAGAGACAACTTTTGAATATGATTCTAATGGATATGTGAAAAAAATCACTAATGCTTTGGGCAAAACAACTGAATACACATACAACAACTGCGGGGAAGTAACATCTATTAAGGATGCATATGGCAAGATTACGTCATATACCCTAGACAAGATGGGAATGGCCACAAAGGTTACCGGTCCATTCCCCGATAATAAAGAGGGAACAAATGCATATGATGCTTGTCAAAATCTTATAAGTGCAACAAATTTTCGTGGCTACACAACCACTTATGAATATGATCAAAGAGAGAATATGATCAAGGCCACCAATGCTTTAAATCAAAATACATATTATACTTATGATGATTCTGGTAAACTTACTAAAGTAAAAGATCACAAAAACAATGAGACAAACCTTACCTATGACAATCTTGGGCGTATTTTAAAGATCACAGATCAAGAGGGAAAATACACTGAAGCTTTATACGATAATCTTGGTAGAGTTTCTGGTTACAAAAATAAGGTTGGTGATGAAACCTCAATTGCATATAATACTTTATACAGGCAATCGCAAGCTACGAGTGCTCAAGGTGCTGAGACAAAATATGAATACGACAAAGAAGGGCACGTCACAAAAGTAATTGATCCTCTTAACAGATCAACATATTTTGAATATGACGCTTGCTATCAATTGACCAAGGTTACAGACAATGCTGGTAAATATTCGACAATTGAATATTGGCCCTCTGGCCAAATCAAAAAGAGTACCGATCCGCTAAACCATATAACTGAATACGACTTCAATAAGCTTGGCCTGCCTGTCTCAGTCAAAGATAACGAGGCCCATGAAACAACGATGTTGTATGATGATCTGGGCAGGTGTACAAGGGTGACAAATGCCTTAAACGGATACCAAAGTTTTGAATACAACATGTATGGATTGCTTACAAAATCAACAAATGAACTGGGCAAATTTACGACATATGAGTACGATGAGAATGGGAATCAGACAAAGCTAACAACCTCATTGGGAAAGGAATATAGATGGACATACGATGCGATTGACAGAGTTAAAAAGATCATTACTCCAATGAGTTTTGAATATGAAAAAACATATGATGACGTTGGTAATGTTATTGAGATAAAAGATCCACTTCAACACCTTGAATCTTTTGAGTACACATCAACTTACAACTTAAACAAATATATTGACCAAATCAACAACCAGTCTTCGTATAACTACAATGACGCCAATGATTTGACAAAGACAACTTTACCAAAGGGAACATTCCAGGAATATACGTACGACAAAGATGGCAATGTAAAAACCGTCATTGATCCTCTTGGGAACACTGCTACATATAATTACAACATAGGTGGAGAACTGACAGAGAGGCAATTACCAAAAATTGGTGGCGGAACCACATCCTTCACATACACATATGATACTGTTGGCAGAAGAACAACTTTTATCGATGAGGCAAGCAAGAGCACAACTTGCACCTACAATGATATCGGACTTGTGACACAACTAAGCCATCCCAATAGTAAGACCATATCCTCAACATATGATACCCTGAACAGGCTAACAGGTGTTACATTTGGTGGTGGAGAAACATTCAGTTATTCATATGATGCCCTTGGGAGAACAACTGGTGCAACTGACCAACATGGTACAAAATCTATCTCGTATGATGCTGCATCTCGTGTCACATCATCAACAGATCCGTTTGGTGATCAAACCTCACTTTCATATGACGATGACGATAGGGTAACGTCTGTAACAACACCACTTGGTGCTACAAGCACAACATACGATAATGATAGCAGGCCAACCCAGATTAACCTTGCGTCTGGTGGCCAGATTAACAATACCTTTGATAACGCTGCGAGGCTCACACATTCTGATATTCCAAATGGAGTTGACCTGGACTTCACATACAACAATGCCAACAATCCAACCAACAAAACCTATTCACTACCGGATCCGTTTTTCAACAATGGTCCTAAGGTTCAGACGTCTAAACCCAAGGACCCAGATAGCTTGTTTGTAACAATTGGCAAACAGGCACAATCCTTATATAACAAGTTAGGCCCAAATCCAACATTCGGTGGTATCTGCACTCTGCTACTTGACCAGAAATTTTATGGCACCCTCAGAACATTGCCGGTAATAGTTGCCAGCTTTAGCTACACGTACGATGCAAACAAGAATATCACTCAAAGGTCATATCCAAACGGAATACAAAACTTTGCATATGACAATTACGACAGATTGACTCAGGCAACCGCTTCAGAAGGAACATACACATACTCCTATGATGTAAGAAACAACAGATCAACAATGCGTTTTGTCAATTATAACCAGACTGTTGACCAGACAACTACATACGCATACTCCATTGATGACAGGCTCACTTCATATACAGTCGTAAACAATCTCAACCAGCAAACCATAAGGACCGTCAATTACACGTATGATGATGCAGGTAACACCTTGACCAAAGCTGTAACAGAAGGTGGAACAACTCTAACAACTACTTACACCTATTATGATGACAACAGGCTAAAAACAACCACCCTCCCAAACAGTGAGGTCATAACCTACACGTATTATGCAGATGGCACAAGAGCCACAAAAACCAACAATACTGAATGGATCAGATACCACTATTCGGGAGGATTGGTAAAAGAAGTCCACTGTGACAAGAATAACCACAATACAATATTGTTCACTATTCACTACCAACCTGGAAGAATAATCTATCAGCCGAACCAGGGCAACAATATTTACTACTATACTGCCTCAGACTGCTCTGGAACAATCTATAAGTTGCTTGATGACCAGGGGCAAATTGTTGCATCCTACAACTATGACCCATTCGGTGTATTGATTGAGAACACAAATCCATCTATTTACATGCCAATTGGTTACTCTGGCACCTACAGAGACATTGAAACTGGGCTGCTCTATGCCCAGTCAAGGTATTATGATCCTTCTGTTGGCAGGTTTACAACAAAAGACTCCTACAGGGGAGAGTTGGTTTCACAGATATCCCAGAACAGGTATATCTATTGCAACCAGAATCCTGTCTCGTATGGTGACCCCTCAGGTTTTGCGCCAGTTGAAGGAGATTCATCTATATTGTATAATTGTAGTGCTGTTAAGACAGAAACTGATGATATCGAATCTTGTACAAAACCAAAAAAGAACGTTTTGGAGCCAAACTCATCAGTAAAATATAAAGATAAGAATGGTAATGAACATCCAGATCCTGGTGAGATAATTGATAATGGTGATGGCAGCTATACAGTCAATATTTACAATACTGAACTAAAAATAACATATGATGGTAAAAATTTTACTGTTGTTCCAACTAATGATCCCAATAGTCTTGCATTTAGAACTGGTTGTTATGAGAAAGGTATAGCGAAGGGACTTGAAGATGCGCTAAATACGCCTGGGGTAGGTAGCATATTTCTAGAAAATCCTGGTTTTGCAATATCATCAATAAATAAATTTTTCTATGACCGCTTTACCAAGGTTGGTCATATGTATATGAATGGATATGGACTTGGACTTTCTGATTTTATAGAAAAATTCACATTTTCTGCAACGATTGGTTGGGCATGTGCTCAATCAATTTTTACAGACCAATCTCTAATCCAATTTACTGGTGGTTTAGGTACTGCACTGGCAAATTACAAAAAATATTGTGATTCAAGCAGTGATATGACAGCTTTTGAATTTTTAATGGCAGAAGGTTTTTGGTGTGCATTTCATAATAGTGAATTCGATGATACAAAAGGGGTAGAGAAATGGAAATTATTAATGGGATTCGAAGGAAAGGGCGAAAATCTTTCAAGACAAATAGGTTTGAGAGATATGGTTATATTAAATTCTGCTCTTTGGATGATTACTAGCATCAATGGAACATATAATGGTGGTAGTGCTTTGGATATAGACAAAGTAAAAGATAATATTAATATTGTTCTTGGTGCAATATCATGTATACCTCACCCAATTGCGTCAATAGCATCAACATTAGCCTCATTTATATGTGAAGCTATTATAAAAGGTAATTCTGGTTCTCATATTGATAATAGTTTCGGTGTCACCAATGAAATGTATGATTCTCTTTTAATAAATGGTTTATCTGGCACAAATCTTTTCTGGAGTGAAATGTGGAGTAAAAAAGATTTATTTTGTGGTATGGGTATGCAAACCCAATATTTTAGTTTGTGTTTAGGTATTGCATATCATGAACGAAAAAAGAAAAATGAATTTTGGATTACCGGTTATGACATTTTTTACGCTACACATCTGTACCTAACAAGTAGCTATTCTGGTAATCAAACGGGCTCATTTCAGTTGTCAAAGAACCTTTATTCATTAATATTTGGTTGTGAAGTGGGTAATATACCGGATCTTATAATGAAAACGCCAAAAAGTTCAAGTAGTCGTATACCAAAAATAAAATTAAAAGAAATAAACCGTAAACCATAATTAATCTGATAAATTTACAGATACATCTTGCTGGAGGAATTGATAATGAAGATAAAAAGTATTTTGATAACATCCTTTTTAGTATTAATCCTAATAGCTTCTTCGATCTTCATTATGAACTATTACAAAATGAGTCATGCTGACCACAGATTTCATAGTATAAATTTGGTCCATCCGTTAAGCGAATACTATGTAAAAGGCGACTTTATCAAATGGGTTCCTGCCAATGACCCTGTAGTTCGTTACTACCCTGCATTGCTTGATAATGATAAACTGGTAATTTGCAGAAATGATCTTTTCCAGGAAGTAATTGAAACAAAAACACTTCCTGGAAAAGCAATTTCATTTTTTGATTTTAAATCGTTTGATATAGTAGATTCTTTTATGGTCTGTGAAACAAAGACCGGTAATGAACTCCTGATTTTGGATGCCAATCTGGATGTAAAATCAAAAGTCAAGACTGAAGGCAGCAAGATTGTTGGTGGATTGACTGATAAGAGAATGCTGTTACTGCAAAACGAGGACACAATATTTCTTTATGACAAGAATCTAAAACTTGTGTCCCAAAAACACCTGGACAAAAAAACAATTTTCCCAAAAAATATTAGATTTTGTAATATTACTCCAAAAGATTTTCTGGTTGGTTTCGATGGGTCCAATATTCTGAGTTTTGATATGCTCAATGGCTTTAAAACAATAAATAGTGTTGCTATCTGTAAAAACTCCAACATGAGTAAAACCTTTTTCAAACCTTTTTACTCTTATGATTTTGTTGATGGATACATACTTTACAATGGCAAAACACTGCATATGCTGGATGAAGCTTGCAAAATACTAAACAAGGTTGACTTGGAGGGTGCCAGGGAGAGCTATAATGATACTATATATCCATTTAAAGGTGGTATATATTATTTTAGTGCTCATAAAAATAGGAATAACGAATGCATCTCAAAAATCTTGGATACTGGTGAATATGAAACAATTCCACTGAATCAAGCCATAAATGATTATTTCTTAAAAAAAATACCCAAAAATCCACCATATTATACTTCATATGCACCAGATAGAACAGGATCAGGTGACTGGTTCGAATTGATATGTTATAGTTACGAACGTGATGGCATATATAAATACAATCTTGGAGAATTTGGACAACGAATTTTTAAAATCTTTAGCGATGACGCAGAAGTAATCATGTTAACAGAGCGTGGTTTGGAATTAACAATTTTCAAAGACGAATATATTAAACCTGTTGAAATAATAGATATTCGATAACTGACAAATCGGTGATAAATTTAGCCCAAATTTGAACGTTCTGGTGTCCCTGAGGGCAATGAGTGGCAGAGGTCTGATAACACCCCTAAAACAGCCCAGGATTACGGCAATCTGGGAGTTAATGAGCGAACTGTTGCAGGTGATATACTACAGTCTAAAAATGGAACAATTTATTCTTATCCTGGTGAACCAGTTGCCTGTAACCTGGTTGCCATAAAACTGGATAGATTGTTCAGGAATACAGGGGATGCAATATCAAAATCTCAGGAGTTCCAGAAGAGGGGCATCAACCTTCACCTGCTTGATGTATCTGTTGATACTGGCACTGCTACAGGAAAGATGTTCTTTACCGTTCTTGCCATGCTGGCACAGTTTGAAAGAGACATTACAGGTGAAAGGACCAAGACTGTACTGGACATGAAGAGGAAGGACGGGAAGGTCTGGAACCATACACCATTTGGATATGACAGGGTAGAAGATCTACTCATACCCAACAAGAAGGAACAGAAAGGCATCCAGATGATGAAGAAGCTCCATGAACAGGGATACAGCCTGAGGGAGATAGCAGGTGAGCTGGAACTGGCTGGTATACCACCTAAGAGGGGTGGGGAGTGGCAGGCAGGAAGCGTAAAGAAGATATTAATAAAATTATGATAATTATTATTGTTAATAATTGTAAATAAATTATTTCTTTAATTTGCCGTCTTTATATATACAATATCTAATGGAGAGCATCATGAAAGCTGATTTAGCAACTTGCTATTGAATATTTCATGATGAATTTGGGATAGAAGAGACGTTAACTTTTTAAAATCAAACCAAAAAAGGGAGGTTACAATGACTACTTCACGGATTCGTTTATTTGTGTGTATTATCTGTTTATCAATTCTTGCATCTGGTATTATCACCCCACAAGTAAAGGCTGACAAAACGAGGAATCCACCACCAGAATCTGTTGTACCATCTGATGGTTTAGTTGCCAGGTATCCAAGAACAAGATTAGATCAAACCCCCAGTAATGCATTAGGATATAAGAAGTATTTAGAAAAAAATGGAGTTTCAAAGATAGAACTCAAATTAAATCCAAAAAATGATAATATCACTCCTAATAAAACAATTCCAACCACAACAGCTGGTATAGTTGACTTTGTTTCAATGACTAATGTAAATGGTATAGTCAGTTATGTTCGTTATCCCATTCCAATAAATAATTTTTCAATGATCTGCTCAACTGTCACTAATCCTTCACCTCCACCTCCTGAGATAATAACAATTGCAAAAACATATTCTAAATATAGTTTTACTAATATCATCCCACCGAAAATGGATATTCAATATGCTTATCTAGATTTCTCTAATGTTGCAAATTCTTGCACTTTCAATATTAATGCGCAAATTAAAGATGTTGGAATTTCATGGGATGGAGCTACCTTAACATGGAATACGCAACCAACACCAATATCAACGGAAGCCCAGTTTATTTTTGCTCCAAATCAGAACCCAAAAGTTGATATTACAAGTTTCATAAGTAATAAATACTATTCTGGTGATACGATTGTTGGATTGTGTTTCGAACTATCAGGTATTCCATATAATGAATCGTGTGGAGCATTTGGAACAATTCCTGAACTTGTTATCTGTTACACTGAACCGCAAGGTGGCTCTCCTGCTGGTAAAGACTTAACCTTTGGGAATGGAGCAGGTGAATTTAAAGTAAACACTTGGACTGGAGCAGCAATACTTACACAAAATGATCTTTCTTTTAGTATTCCTGGAGGGTTAGACATTCATTTTACTAGGGTTTATAACTCAGTTTCCCTTGTCAATTATGGAATGGGTCCAGGTTGGATTTCAAATTATCATCAATCTATAGAAATTGACTCTACAACACATAATGCTACTTGGAGAACATATGATGGTTCATATCAAACATTTACCTGGAATCCAGATTCAATGATATGGTTACCTCCTTGTTTCTCATACCTCGATCTTCAAATCGAAACAATAAATAATATAAATTATTATGTTATTTCAGATAAATATAAAAAGAAATATTATTTTGAATATGGAAATAATGGTGTAGGTGGTTTGCTAGTCAAAATCATCAACTTGTATGGAGCTGAAATTCAAATATCATGGAATGGCGATAAAATAGTTAGCGTAACAGATGCCACTACAAGTAGATCACTAATATTTTTATATGATATATATGACAGATTATTTCAGGCTCAAGACCCCGAAGGAAAAACAGTTAACTACACCTATAATGCATCTAATCAAATTGCTACGGTTACGGACCCAAATGGGGGTTACATAAATTTTTCATACAATGCAAACTCAAAATTGGAAAGTGTCTCAAATCCAGACGGTTTTGCATATAGTTTTATATACAATCAAAATAATGAAGTTGCTTCTATTCGAGATGCATTGCTAACGCAAGTTCAAAATTATTCATTTGGTTTAACAACAGCAATTACTGATTCTGGGGGGAATACTCAAATACACGCATTTGATGATAGAGGTTATTTATCATCCATTACTCTTCCCAGAAATATCACAATGAGCTGCACAAGAAATTCTATGAAGGAAATTGCAACATTGCTAGATTCGAGAGGTCAAACAACAACTTATAATTATGATTCTCTAGGCAATTTATTAAAAATTACCTATCCAGACTCGAAAACTATTGAGTATGAATACAACCAAAATAGCCAAATAGTAGATTTCAAAGATAAAAAAAACAATCATACAGAATTTGAGTATTATCAAGATGGCAGGTTATCGAAAGAGATTTCTGATGGAATAACAAAAAAAGAATATCTATTCAATGGTATGGATATGACTGGAATAAAAGATTGGTTTGTTAATTGTGAAGGACAGGGTTCTCAGGCTACATGGTCTTTTACAAATGATTCAAATGGTTATCCAAGAGAAATTACTTCACCAGAAGGCGTAAAAGTTACTTTGATAAATAATAATACTGGCCAAACAACAAGTTACATAGATGCTCTCAATAACCAATGGGATTTTACTTACAACAACAAGGACCAATTGGTCTTGGCTGTTAGCCCTGACAATAGCAATTACACATTTAATTACAATGGTGAAGGCCAATTAACATCACTTAATTCACCAGGCATGGGCAATATCAGCTACGGTTATGACAGCAATGGTAGGATAATCTCAATTACAAGGCCAGGCGGTTACAACCTCACAATCCACAGAAAAGACGATGGTAAAATAGAATGGATGGAAGACAACAGAGGTTGTAGAACAACATATAATTACAATGAATCTGGTATGGTTTCAAAAATAATCAATCCAGTAGGAGATGAAATCACAGTTGGTTTTGGAACATCAGGAATGGATGTTGTTAGTTTCCAGGATGAATCGGGAGCTTTAAGCTCATTTGAATACGGAACTGATGGGAAAACCACAAAAATAACTGATCCAAATGGTGGTGATACAAGATTCGAATATGACGAAAATGGTAATGTAACAAAAATCACCAATCCTTTTGGCAAAGAAACAAAATATCTATATGATTCAAAAAATAGATGTACCAAAGTAACTGATGTTTACAACAACGATTGGACATATACTTATGATAACGCAGACAGACTTATACAAACAGATGGACCTTCAACTCTACCTCACAAGTTCTGTTACGACAAAGATGGCAGGTTGATTTCTTCAATAAATTCTGCCAATCAAACACAAAGTTATGAATACGACAATCTTGGAAGATTGAACAGGGTTATAGATCCTATGGGGATTATCAGTTCATACTCATATGATAAATTAAATCAGCTTACATCCATAACTACACCGGCTGGAACTGAGTCTTATGAATATAACAATATGGGAAAAATAACCAAGTTTACAGATAAAAACAGCCATGAATGGAAATATGAATATGACAATATTGCCAGACGAACCAAAACTATTGATCCTACCTTAAAAGAAGAGCTCTTTAGTTATGATATGGGTTCAAATATGAACCAATACACAAAACCACCAACTGGTACACCTGCTACACAAAATTACGAATTTGATTGTCTAAATAGAGTTACAAGATTTACCGATGAACTCGGTAACTATGCAACATACACATATAATACTTTAGGTCGACAAAAAACTGAATTGAACAGAAGAGGTGATACAATTGTATACAGTTATACCCCAATGAATTTAGTTCAATCTACCATGCCTGCTGGGGGAACAGATTTTGCTTCATTCACATACGACATTGCAAATAATATGTCTACAATGGGATATCGCTTGGGTGGAACAAACTTTACCTACGATTTTGCTCAAAGGATGATTGAACAAGTAGATAATTGGAATTTTGCCCATGATGTTTCATATAATGCAGAAGATATGGTAACCAGGGTTATTGCCAATGGAGACACCAGAGATTACACTTGGAATGCAGCTGGTTTAATGATAAATGCATCAAGGGCTGGGAATATGACTCAATACACATATAATGATAATTCCTGGATGACTCAAATACAATATCCCAATAATGTTAATAACAACTATTATTATGATACTGCTGGTCGTATGAACCAGATTAACATACCAGGAGTAGCACAGTTAAGTTATGGTTTTGACAATGTATCCAATATTACTTCATCTTCAGGTAATGGGAATTGGGCTTATACTTACAATTCAATAAATCAGTTAACAGGAGCAACAGGACCTGGAGGACCCTACAACTATACATATGATCCAAGAGGAAATAAAATAATCATTGATATAAATGGGTCTCAAAGAATTTTTACGTATAATGTTGCAGACGAGCTGACAAGGTGCGATTATCAGAATGGAGATTATGATATTTATACCTATGATGGTAATGGTAATTGCACGAGAAAACAGCACTTTGGCACACCAAACACAACAACAGATTTTACTTACTCAAAACTTGACCGGTTGGACCAAGTCAATCTACCAGACGGAGTGATTGTAAAATTCGAATATGATGCCCTTGGAAGAAGGATTCAAAAAAGTATTGAAAACGGCAATGATATAACAATCCAAAAATTTCACTACTTAGGCAATCAGATAACAACCATAGATATTGATGCTTCAATCAATGATACACCATACAAAGATGAGATAATGAAAATATTGCATGGTGATGGTAATATGCCACTATCATTTGAGTGGACAAGGCATAACTTCCAGACAGGTCAGGATGTAACAGACACCTATTATTATCATTATGATATCGGTGGAAACTTAATCGCAGTCACAAATACTCTGGGGGCTGTTGTTGCAACATACCAATATGATCCTCTGGGCAATGTTATTGGCGAATCAAACCCTTTAAATTTGCCAATGTTTTTTACATTCAGGGCCGTTAAACAGGCATTTTGGGATAGGGAAATTGGCATCTATTACACAGAGGGTTACTACAGACCAGATTCAGGCTCAAGACTTCAAGGAACAGGGCATCCAGAATCACAAAACATGGTTTCTGGAGCACTGGTTGATATGATAGCCAAAAACACCAGACCTGCAAACCAACACATAACAGATTTGGTGGATGTGAAAGCAGCTTGTCCAAAAACCAAGTCTGGCCTGCAAAACGCAGGTGCACTAAAACCAAATACTCCTTCAGCAAAAAGTGATGCATTTGACAGCAGTTCTATGCAGTATGTGCCAGAATCTGTAGTAAAGGCATTTGCAACATGCACAGGTTTTGATGATAATTATTTGACTACTTCTTCTCCATCTGGTGGTCGTTCATCAAAAAACTCTTTAAGTGACAAAAAAGAAAAAACTGAAAGCCAGAAATATACGATGGTCATAAAGGATAAAAGGGGCAATATTGTAGCGTATATACCTCGTGATAATAGTTATCACCAAGACGGCACGATGATAATATATAATGTCTACACAAAAGATGATATACTTAAAGAAACAAATGGGAATCCTACTGATGCTGATCTTGATAAAATCGGTACACTTAAGAAAGAAGATGACAAACCCGTTGTAGCTTCAGAGAAAGATAAAGTCGCAAACTGGGAGGCTATTTGTACAAGTTTAGCTAAAAAAGAAAACGCTATTGAATCAGGGCAAGATGACAAATATCCCCAAATGTCTATAAAATTTTACGACAACGTCCCAGATAAAAATGGTGAATATCACGAAACAGATGGTGCTGTGTTTATGAGTACCACATCAAATGGAGGCCTTTGGATGGGTATTTCAACCACTAAAGATGGCGTCTTTGATGTGAAAGATAAAATACATGCTTACGATGTCGGTTACGAGCAATATGCTTATAAAAATCGTACAGAGCTGAAAGGAATATATAATTCATTAAGTTCTGAAGCTAAACCAGCAAAAGGTTTAACACTTAGCTATAGAAACACAAGAGAAACAAATGGTTCTGGATCAATATGGTCAAAAAAGGTTCACATCTCGAATTCTTTTAGCGGCCATTACCCTATGTCAGATAATGATATGCAATCGAGATCTAAGGCTTTAAAAAATGATGGGACTGTTTTCAAAGATAAGGATGGAAATGAAATATACACCAGAAATGCTCTTTGGGATCCTGGAACAGGAGGTGAGAAACCACACTGGATAATAACTGAGACTGGCGAAAAGATGAAAACCGAACCCTAGACACTCCCTAAACGTTAGGTAAATGGAAGGAGAGATAATCGGGTTTGGATAAAAGTATCAGAGCAAATATGCTAGGATGAAGAACGGTATTGAAATTAAACAAAAACATTTGCATAAATTGAAGCAAGGGGGAATATGATAGCAAAACGGGTCATGCTCACAGTGGTTCTTGTAACAGTATTTGTTCTGGGTGGTTCGACCCAGATTGTGAAAAACATGGAACCGGTCTGTGACTGGCCTTGCTACAGAGGTAACCCTCAGAGAACAGGTGCATCAGAATGTGGTCCCAAGAGCAGCGAGTTGGAGATTGCCTGGACACATGACAATGGAGAGTGGGGATACAATGACCCTTCTGTTTCAGGTGGAAGGGTCATAACCCCATTCAAACATGGGGAAGAGCGTGGCCTGGTTTGTCTTGATGCAAAGAATGGCTTGGAGATATGGAAGAAGCAGTTCACTGGCAAAGGTGACATCGAGACACCACTGATTGTTGGAGACAAACTGTATTGCTCGGTATATGACAAGTTCGTGTGCATGAATGCCACAAACGGTGATTTGCTGTGGGAGTATGGAGACAGTTTTTGCATGCCCCCTTTATACCTCAATGGTTCTGTCTTTGGCTGCAGCAGTTCCAAGGATTTGTGCTCCATTGATGCGCAGAATGGAACATTGAACTGGAGCAAATCGCTTGACGGAGGCTGTTGTGTGTCGGCACCATCTACATTCAACGATCTGATATACATCTCTGATGGCCTTGGAATGCTGCATTGTCTTGGTATAGAAAAGGGCAACACAATATGGACAAAGAAGTTCGGTGAATTAGGATTGACGACCCCAGCCTTCTATGATGGCAAGCTGTTTGTTTGTGGTGCGACAGACCTGTACTGTCTTGACCCTGCAACAGGCAACCAGACATGGAATGTGGTAACAGACACTGACATCTTCGATCCCGCATTCTCTGATGGCAAGATGGTGTTTAGCTGTTATGATGGACACCTCCACTGTCTGGAGGCAAAATCTGGCAAAGAGCTCTGGATAAATGACACTATCACAAAATACCCAATCACCATAGAAGAATTTATACCCACGATCTCCAATGGAATGATATTCATCGGGACCACTGCAAGAGACCTGACAATTGTCGATCTGGCAAGCGGGAAAGAGCTAAAAAGAATCAGAATAGACAGTGGTGCAGCAAATGAGGTTGTAGTTGCTTGCGACAATCTCTATGTCAATACCTACTCAAAGACTATCTGTCTGAGACAAAAACCTGTTATTACAAGTATAGCCATCGAGAAGCCGGACCACACCTTAAAGGTTGGTGAACGGTACCAGTTTAGGGCAAAGGCGTATGATGAGGATTCGGAAGAGATTGTTAACCCATACCTCACTTGGTCTGTGGAACCAGAGGATGCAGGCATCATGTCCAGAGATGGCTTCTTCTTGTGTAGAAAACCAGGAACATGCAAGATCATTGTCACATCACAGGACAAGGTAGCATCTATAGAGATAACCATCGACAAGGGTGTGGACATTGGGCTGCTCTCCGATTCTGGCTGTGACTGGCAAATGGACAGAGGAGACCTGCAAAGAACCGGATCATCGAATGGTGGACCAAAAAAAGCAAAGCTGGGGTTGCTGTGGAAAAAAGACAAGCATAGAATATTTACCATCTGTTCAGGGAGAATATTGGGTGATGGCCCAGGACCTGGGTTGATTTGTTTCGACGAAGACTTGAACATAATTTGGAAATATATCACTGAAAAAGGTGTTGTAGATGCTGGGGTAATTGATAAAAGAGTTATTTTTTCATCTCCAGGTGAAGGAGTAATCTATTGCTGCGATTTTGAAACTGGAAGTCTAATTTGGAAGGTAAATAAAATTGTTTGGGAATTTAATATTTCATCTGACAAAGTATTCCTTAAGGTTTCCCCGTCCATTTTTTCTGATCGATACACAATTGAATGTCTGAATCCATCAGATGGCAAAACACTGTGGACCTCCAGAGAGTATAGAGATGGTTACTATCTTGCATATTCCAACAAGAAGATATATTTGAGTTCTCTGTACTCAATAATCTGTCTTGACAGCTCGGATGGCAGCCAAAGCTGGGAGTACAAGACAGACACTGTCATTGAAGGTTCCCCAGTTGTTTCAGACGGAAAGGTATATTGTACAAATCAAAAAGGCCATGTGTACTGCCTTGATGCTGGCAGTGGGGAGAAGATCTGGTATGCAAGTTTTGAGGAAGATAACGATGGAGTTGTCAACATCATCTCATGCTCACCTGCAATATATGAAAACAAACTGTATTGCTGCGCACAATATGGCTCAGTGTTCTGCTTTGATGCAAAGACAGGCGCCACACTCTGGGAGTTCGAAGCTGATAACAAACTTGAATATATGAACCCTGTCGCATCAAATGGAATGGTATATTTTGGATCCTATAGCTATCTTTACTGTGTTTCTGCAAATGAGGGCAAGCTCCTCTGGCAATACAGGCTTGATAATGCGATTGGCACACTTATACCAGCATTGGGAAAACTGTATCTCTGGGTACATGATAAAGATGTGTTGCTGTGTTTTGGTGAAAAACAGGTCACTGAAACAAAACTTTCCTTTACACTTGGTTCCAGCATATACGATGTGAATGGCCAAAAGATGTCCATGGATGCTGAACCTGTAAACATCGGAGGAAGAATATTTCTACCGGCAAGGTACGCTGTAGAACCTCTTGGAGGTACTATCAGTTATGACAGCTCAAAGAAAATGGTTGTCATCTCTTTTGGAACAATTGAGATCCAAATGATCATTGGCAGCAATATGGCCAAAATCAATGGCTCGAATGTCAAGATTGATTTAGAAAATCCTGACATCGTCCCTGTTATTCGAAATGGCAGGACGATGTTGCCCTTGAGGTTTATTGGTGAGTCACTTGGGTGCAGTGTCACCTGGGACGACGCCACAAAAACAGCGACGTTGATTAAGGCTAGCTGACTTTTTGGCTGCTTTTCAAAAAGACTCAAAAGAATGCTGGCCGGCATATCCTCAAAGAGGGTGGGGAGTGGCAAAAGTATGGTATTTACAAGATAATCTCAAACTGTGACCGAATACCTACGTAAATATTTAATTAACTTAAATTAATATTAAGAATAAATATAGGGAAATAAAATGTTATATACAGGTATAAATTTGGACCTTTCTCCAAAAAAATAACTTCTTTTTCTGAGGACAAGAGAACTCTGGTATCATATAGCGAAACATTTATTTACTTTTATAATAAAGGTCCTGACTGGGAAGACGATCTTGAAACTATACCTCTAAATGAAAGTTCTTTAGACAAGTAAAAGCGTCATTAAAGAATTTTCTTCATATCAGATATAATCTTATCCAATTCATTCCTGAGCTGTTCAATTTTGGATAGATATTCTGATTTCTCTTCTGTTTGCAATTTCTCATAGTCTAACGTGTTCAAACTTTTAATAAAATTCAAACCAGATCTGTATACCAACTGAGGAGTTGTAGATTTACCTTTATTGATTTTTTCCTGGACAATTTCTTTAGTTTGTTCTGCTGTAAGATTCATTTCTTCAACCATTTTTGCAACATCAAGTTGGGTTTTAATATCATCCAGTTTCAACAACTCTCCAGCATGTTTTGGTGTAAGCGGACCATTTGGATCATTGAGCATATCTTGAACTTTTTCAGGCAGTTTCAATAATTGGAGCCAACGATAAATAGTCATGTGGCTTTTGCCAAGTGCATTCAAAACTGCTAACACCGTGTTAGCAGTTTCAGATGAGAGCCTTGATCTGTCTTTTCCATAATCAACCAATAAATTCAGAATTTTCTCTAGACTGCTTTCTTTTTGGCTAATAGATAATAATTTGAAGACTGCTTTTGCTCTCTCTATTGGTGTAATATCTTCACGCATCAGATTTTCTGCAATTTGAATCTGGAGTCGCTTTGGTTCAGAAAGACTTGATACAATCCTTGCTTGTATATATTCAGTTCCAAGTTCTTTCAGTGCTCTATAACGTCTCTCACCTGAGACCACTCTATATCTACCATTATTTATTTTTTCTAAAACAATTGGTTGAAGTAAACCATGTTCTTTGATCGAATTTTTTAATTCCTCAAGTTTTTTTATTTCAAAAACTTTTCGAGGTTGCCAGAGAGGTGGTTCAATAAGATCAATCTTAACTTCTTTTAGCGATTCAATTGATTCAAAATCCATCCCAAGTTCTCCAAATGCAGATTCACCAATATGTTTATTCTTTGACACGCTCCAATACCTC
>Ga0208040_1001845_pt1 | contig 19965 bp, 15 predicted proteins | sample AD_UKC083_MetaG_FD_184431 | JGI IMG/M metagenome (GOLD analysis project Ga0208040, IMG submission 184431) | Active sludge microbial communities of municipal wastewater-treating anaerobic digesters from USA - AD_UKC083_MetaG (SPAdes) (version 2) | ecosystem: Engineered > Bioreactor > Anaerobic >...
TGAAGAGACCATTGAAAGAATAAAGGCGGAGAGCTTCTACGGCCAGTCAGATGTGGACTTTTCCGAGGTACGCAATCGGATGAAGGAGACGGAAGAGCTGATAGGCAGCGAGGAGGATTTTCGCAATCTGGTTCTAAATGCCTTCAGGAACCTGGGCTGCATCGTAGAAGAAAACCATGATGTCGAAAACACGTTGCATATCAATTTCAGCAACTCTCAACTCACTATTCCCGGCCAGGAAAATGAGATCAAGCGGGCGACATTCGATCCCAAGCTTGCTCTTCAGAACAAAGATATTGTCCAGCTCAATGCCGGCCACCCCATGGTTCGCAAGGCCATAGAGCTGGTCCGCCAGGCGGTCTTCGAGGGAAAGGCTGCTGGATATGGCAGGACTGCTGCTATTTCCACTTCTGCCGTTCAGAAAGTCACTCTTCTGTACCATTTTTTAGCCAGGTTCACAGTGAACACCATGCCAGCCGGAATCATCGAGGAGATATTGCCTATGGCCTGCGATCTGGCTGGCTCAGATTCGCTTGATACCAAAGAGATCGAGGCTATCTGGAGGTCCAGGCCAGAGCCTATGAGGCGCACTATGGAGGAGATACTGCCTCACCTCAGGAAAGCAGTTGATCCTGGGATTTACCTACCATTCCTGCAAAGCCGTCTGGAGAAGAGGCTTGAGGCCATAAAGCAGGAGCGTGCTGAACTAAAGAAAAAGTTCGATGAGTCTAATCAGCTCTGGCTGGATGGGCTCGATGATGTATCACAGGCATCAACTGACTTGCTCTCTGTGACCATCTACTATCCAGCCGTTCCAGGAGGTGCCGGCAGATGAGGCTCAAGAACAAAGAGCTGGAGAATATCAATTGCTCGGGAGGGCTTCTATCAGAGCATTTCATAGCCCTGATGCGTGAAGACTCTATATCTCATCCGCTGGTAGCGCCCAAGACCTTCCGGCTTCCCTGGTCTAAGTCTGACGCCGCTCTGGACAAAAAGGAGTACGAGCTCCGAGTATCAACGGCCTGGAAGAAGCTGCTGGAGCGTTGGGATCTCTACGGTTACGGCAAGCTTCAAAGCATGGATCCGGCTGATGCCAGGAGCCGCTGGACTCTGCCTCTCCTGGAGGCTCTGGGCTTTGAGCCCGTGTCCACCCCGAAGCATATCGAGATCAGCGACTCCATGAAGTTCAGGTTCTCCCACAGGGGGTGGATTGAGTCTCCAGATAACGGCAAACCTCCTGTAGTTCATATTGTCCCGCCTGTCCAGGATCTTGATGAGCGGTCAGAGAAAGAGAAAGGTCAGCCCTCTCCGCATGATGCCCTGCAGGCTTATCTCAATGTCCATGGGGATAAGTGGGGACTAGTCACCAACGGCCTTTATCTGCGGCTCTTGAGGGACTATCATCATACCTACACCAAGGGCTACATAGAGTTCGATTTGGAGGCCATCTTTTTAACTCGCTCCTTCAGCGACTTCAAGGCCCTATACCGGCTGGCTCATGCAAGCAGGTTCATGCCATCGGAGTCGGGCGAGATCTATCTGGAGGAGTACTTCAAGCATAACCAGGCGGTGGGAGAAAAGGTCGGTACAGGCCTCAGGAAGAGCGTGATCTCGGCTATCAATACCCTGGGCAATGGCTTTCTCGATGGGGAGCTGATATCGGAGCTCAAAGGAGATCAGGATAAGTGCCAGAGATTTTACGAGGAAATACTCAAGACCATCTACCGAATCATATTCTTGCTCTACGCCGAGCAGAGAGGGATGTTGGGAGGATCTTCAGGCAATAGTCTCTATCTGGAGGAGTATAGCCTCTCTGCCTTGAGAGAGAGGGCAGCGAGGCATAGCAAGGAGGATGGCCATAAAGATCTGTGGATTGGTTTGCAGAACACCTTCAGGATGATCTGGAAGGGCGCTCCTGCGCTGGGAATCTATCCTTACAATGGCATGCTTTTCGAGACATCAGGAGAGGAGTACACTAGCCAATTTGGCTGCAAGAACTCGGATCTGCTGGAGGCCATCCGTTTCCTGACACTCACAGAGATTGACGGCACGGCCCGGAGGATCAATTACTCAGAGATAAACGTAGAGGAGATCGGCTCCATCTATGAAGGACTCCTGGAATACACACCCCGCATTACAGATAAGCCAGAGGAGATCGAGGGCATCTCCTATCCTGCCAACAGCTTTATCCTTGATCCCAGGGGCTCGGCCAGGAAGACTACGGGCAGCTACTATACTCACCCGGACCTTGTGCAGGAGCTGATTAAGAGCGCGCTGGAGCCGGTATTGGCAGAACGGCTTAAAAGTGCAGGCTTGCCCCAGGAAGCCAGGGAGAAAGCAATTCTATCCATTAAGGTCTGCGATATGACCAGTGGAAGCGGGGCTTTTCTAATTGCAGCCTGCAACCGCCTAGCTTTGGAGCTGGCCAGGGTAAGGATGGAGCCTGCGGTACCAGATGACGATGCCATACAGGAGGCCAAGAGGGATGTCCTGCAGAGCTGCATCTACGGAGTCGATCTGAATCCTATGGCTGTTGAGCTGACTAAAGTATCCCTCTGGATCAATGCCATGGTCAAGGACAAGCCGCTCAACTTCCTGGATCACCATATCAAGTGTGGCAACAGCCTGATTGGAGCTACGCCGGAGCTTATCGCTCAGGGAGTTCCTGATGGAGCTTTCGATTTGGTTACTGGCGATGACAAGAAGGTTGCCAAATACTTCAAGGATATTAACAAGAAGCAGCGTATGGGCACGACTCTGGACAAGTGGGGCGAGAAAGCTCAGCCGGATTACATCGAGGAGTTCGCTCGTCTCGCCAATATGGAAGAAGATTCTGCGAGAGGGGTTGTCGATAAATGCCGAGCTTACCATAGGCTCAATGATACTGAAGAGTTGCGCAAGCTGAGGCTGGCGGCAGATGCCTGGACAGCGGCCTTCTTCGCACCCCTTAATGAAATGCACTCTCTGGTGCCGACAAGTGGGGAGGTCAAGCGGCTTGGAAGCCAAGCTTTGCTTGATGATCCGATGGCTAAACTGGTGAAAGAGATTGCTGATCGGTACAAGTTCTTCCATTGGTTCCTGGAATTCCCTGAGGTATTTGCTGCTGGCGGATTCGATGTGATCCTTGGAAACCCACCCTGGGAGCGGATAAAGCTCCAGGAGAAAGAGTTCTTCGCAGCAAAAGACTCAAAGGTGGCCAATGCAACAACTGCTGCAGCTCGAAAGAAGCTTATCCTGAATCTCAAAGAGACCAAGCCGGAACTTGATAGAGAGTATGTTGAAGCACTGCGAAAAAGTGAGATGGAAAGTAAGTTTCTTCTTGCTTCAGACCGGTTCAAACTTACAGGACGCGGTGATGTAAATACATATAGTGTTTTTGCAGAAACTGCATTAGAGCTTATCTCCTCTTCAGGATATGCAGGAATTATTGTGCCAACTGGGATAGCTACACACGATACAAATAAAGATTTTTTCCAGTCATTGATAGTTAATCAACATCTGATGAGTCTATATGATTTTGTGAACAAGAAAAAATTATTCCCCGCAGTAGAAAGCAATATAAAATTTTGTTTGTTCACAATTACAGGAGGAAAGTCACCATTGATCAAGACGGCTGCTCAATTGGAGCAAGTTGAAGATCTAAATGACAATGACAGATTGAATGAAATTCAAATCGAAGACCTAAGAAGACTTAATCCGAATACACTTAACTTGTCGACCTTTAGAACGAAAAATGATGCAAGATTACTAATTCAAATACATAAAAGAGTACCAGTGCTCGTAGAAGAAAACACAAGCAAAAACCAATGGGGTGTCCGTTTCCTCAGCATGTTTCATATGACAAATGATTCGCACCTCTTTCGATTAAAAGAGCAACTAGAAACAGAAGGGTATAATTTAAGATCTAATTTGTTTGTGAAAGAGGATTCAATTTGGTACCCGCTATATGAAGCTAAGTTGGTCCGACATTATAACCATAGATATGCGACTTTTGAGGGTATCCAAGAAGCGGATCGATTCAAAATCCATGCAGGAACTAATATATTTCATAACGAAGATTTAAGAGATTCTTTAAAAGTTCCTCTGCCTCGTTATTGGGTGAGCAAAGTCTCAGTAGAATCTGCAACTTCAGATGATTGGAATCGCAACTGGTTTATTGGCTTCCGCAACGCAATAAGTGCAACAGCAGATGCGAGAAGCGCAACTTTTGGCATTATACCTAAATACGGTGCAGGTAACTCTATGCCAATATTGTTATCAGATAAGAGTGTTTTAAAAATAAGTGCCCTAGTTGCGAACTTTAACTCCTTCATTCTCGACTACATAGTGCGCCAGAAGTCGAGTGGAGGTAACCTAAATTTCTTTATCATAAAACAGCTTCCCATCCTTGGGCCAGATTGCTATACTTCGCATTTTCTCAACTTCATCGCTCTTCGATTCTTGGAGCTTATTTATACTGCCTGGGACATCAAAGCCTTTGCCGACGACCTCTGGCGGGAGGCCGACGAGCCCTTGCGTGCCGCCCTCAAGCAGCAGTGGGATGAGAACGTCGCCGAGACAGATGGCGGCCATGCGGGCGCAGAGCCTCCTTCCTGGGCCGAGATAGCGCCGGATGGCTTCCCCTATCCGCCCTTCAAGTGGGACGATGAGAGGAGGGCACGCCTGCGAGCGGAGCTGGATGCGATATATGCGCATCTGTATGGGCTGACCAAGGAGGAGCTTGATTACATTCTGGAGACCTTCCCGATAGTGAAGAAGAAAGATATCGAAAAGTACGGGAGCTATCGCACAAAGGATCTCATTTTAAAATACTACAATGAGTATTCAGGTAAAATATCGAAGCACGAGGGAGTTTAAAATGGCAGCTCAGGCACAACGGATGGACCCATTCGAGGCCTTAGATCAGATTCGTGAGGCTTACAGAAAGTACGTCGAAACCTTCCAGAGGTTCAAGAATCCTATGATCCAGGACTGGGTTGGTGAGAAACTGGCTAAGGGCACCCTCATCTTCAAAGGCCCCTACATCGAGCTTAACCGCCGGTTTCAGGCTGGAGACTCTTTCCCGGACCTAATCTCCGAAGGCCTCCTCCACAAAGAGACGCCCCGCTGTTTCACCTCCAGGCCGGAGGATAAATCCTCGCCAACGGTCGAGCTTTATCGCCACCAGTCCGAAGCCATCCGCAATATCACCTCCGGCAAAAACACAGTCATTGCCACGGGGACAGGTAGTGGCAAAAGCTTCTGCTTCGGCATTCCCATTATCAGCGAGTGTCTGCACCTGAGAGACCAGGGTGTGAAAGGTGTAAAAGCCATCATCGTCTACCCTATGAATGCCCTGGCCAACTCCCAGTACGACGAGTTCGCCGCCCGCTTGCACAGTTCCGGTCTTAAAATCGCCCTCTATACTGGTGACACCAAAAACTCCCAAAAAGAGGCCATTGCATCTTACTTTACCCTCACTGGCAGAAAAGAGCCCTACGACAGCGAGTTGCTCTCCCGAGAGGAGATCAAGGCCTCCCCACCCGATATACTGCTCACAAACTACGTCATGCTGGAGTACATCCTCACCCGCTACGAGGATAAAGAGATCTTCCCCGCCGAGAACATGGGTGTTCTCAGATTCTTGGTCCTGGACGAGGTCCACACCTACACCGGCAAACAGGGAGCCGATGTGGCCTATCTTATCCGCCGCCTCAAGCAGCACACAGGCACTACAGGAGATTTGCTCTGCATAGGCACGAGCGCCACCGTCCAGAGCACCGAAGGGGCGGATGCATCTACCGCCATCTCTGCATTTGCCACGCGCCTATTTGGAGAGCCATTTGAGTCCGAGTCTATCATCACAGAGGCTTATGACGAGCCGCTCCATCAGGGTGATGGAGAGCTACCGGATGAGATCCTAGTTACGGAAGAGATGCTTGACAGCTTTGATGGCTCCGTAGAAAGAACCAAGGTCATTGTTGAGGCTCTCCTGGGCAAGAATATCTCATCCAATAATGCCACTCTTGAGGATATGGGCGATCTTCTGGGCGGCCAGAAGACCGTCCAGTTCATCGAGAAGGTCCTCTTCAAGACCTCCCTTAGCCAAGACGAGCTGACCGAGGCTTACAGGGCCCAGGTCCGGCCTACCTTCAGCAACGAAGAGTGCTGGCGAGAGCTGAGAGCTGCTTTTCTTGTTGGGATGACCGCAGAGATCGATGTTCGTGGAAAAGGCCAGAAACGTATAATCCCCAAGATACACTCTTTCTTCAGCCAGGGGCGAGAGATCAAGAGCTGCATAACCCCTGATGCGCCTCATCTAAATGATGCCGGTGAGGTCACATGTCCTGAATGCGTAAAAAAGAATAAGAACGCTGTCAGAAAGACCTTCCCATTGATTTTCTGTCGAGCTTGCGGTCAGGAATATTACGGAGTATCCATTGCGCCTGATGGAACTCTCAATCCCAGAGATATTGATGATATAGATATTGAGGGCGAATCGGCCTACATATTCCTGGGCCAGCACGATCCAGAAAAGACTCCTCCACCTGATCAGTGGCTGACAAAAACAGGAAACATCCAAACCAAATATAGGGAATATGTAGACCTGAAGAAGGCCGAGTACTGCCCGGAATGCAACAAGCTCTATCGTAGCGGTTGTGCGGAGCCCTGCAAATGTCTCACAAAGATAAAGGTTACCTTGGTCCCCTACCCATTCCTTTTCTGTCCTTCCGATGGGTGTGGCGTCTTCTATGATAGGAGGCCAAGGGAATTCAACAAGCTCTTCTCTTTCGGCACTGTGGGAAGATCTACTGCAACGGATATCATAGTCTCGAACACGCTCAACACATTGCCCGAGAAGGAGCGGAAGATCCTTGTCTTCAGCGACAACCGCCAGGATACTGCCCTTCAGGCTTCTCACATGAACAATATCCAGAAACGCATTCAATTCCGGCGGGCGCTCTATAAGGTCTTACAGGAGTCTCAAGAGCCAGTTGAACTGCAGGAGCTCGGTGACAGGATCTTCAAGGTCTTAGACCGAGAGGGTGTCAAAATTAAATTCTCGCGATCCGGTGGAGATTCAGATTTTATCATTGGCACAAGCAAGGTAGAAGAAAATGCCTTTAAGGATTATTTGCTCTTTAACACCGTTTTGGAGCTAGGCTCTTCTCAGAGACGTAACCAGCCAAACTTGGAGGATGTGGGCCTTCTCAAAGTATCATATAGAGAATTGGATAAGCTCGCCAAGAGAGAGGATTTTTGGAAAGATACACAGGAATTTCTCGATCTGAGCGAGGCGCGGCGTGAGGACTATCTTACAGGCTTTTTAAATATCATGCGCTATCGCATGGCCATTAGCTACGAGTATCTCCTCGACTCCTATAGCTTCAAAACTAAAATCGAGAGCAGGCTTGACGAAGAGGTTCTTTTCCATAACGAGCTTCGAACCGGCCAGCCTCAGGGATATAGCGATGAAGCCAATAACACAACTAGAAATGCGCAGGTCCATCGTCTTTCCTGGAAGACTGGTCAGTTAGTTTTCTGGACATCAAAGGTACTTCAGGTAGAAAGAGATCGAGCAGCTGAAATCGTCAAAATAGCGGCCAATAACCTTGCCAAAGCATGGCTTGAAAGAATCAGGATAAGAAATGTGGGCGAGCTGTTCATGATCAACCCTGGGTTGATCTACCTCTCTGTCCCAGATGGCACACTCCGCAAAGTCTGCAAGAAATGTGGATTGGTTCACCACTTCCAAGAGCTGAACCTCTGCACAGGATCCAAATGCCAGGATTTGGCTGAGAGAGACTTCGAGGACAACTATTTCCGTTTTGAGTATCAGAGAAGTTTTAGGGATGTGGTTCCATTAACTGCAGCCGAACATAGCGCCCAGATCGATGGAGAAACCCGAAAAGACCTGGAGATAAGATTCCGAACTCCCGAAGATCCACTAAACGTTATTGTATGCACTCCGACCATGGAGCTGGGCATTGATATCGGTGAGCTCTCTGCGGTTTACATGAGGAACGTTCCGCCATCGCCCTCAAACTATGCCCAGAGGGCCGGAAGGGCAGGTCGCAGATCCCAATCATCCATTGTGAGCACCTTCTGCGGCGTAGGCTCTCGCAGAGGTCCTCATGATCAATATTTCTACCGTTACCCTCAGCATATCATATCTGGAGAAATCAGCCCACCCAGGTTCCTGTTGGATAACAAGATCCTGGTCGCGTCCCATGTCAATTCGCTCATATTGGAGACAATAAACACCAAGATCCCCCAGAAGATAGGCGAGATATTGGATATCGATCAGGACGGTTTTCCTCTATATGCGGCATTCAAAAGCGATCTGGAGGCTGCGGTCAGTCATTCAAGGACAGAAATCCTCAAGACCATAAATGATGCCCTCAAGATAGAGATCCAGCATTACGATTGGTTCGATGACGCATTTATCGTAAACGCTGTAGATAGGTTTGTCCAGGAGTTCGATTCATCATTTACGTTCTTTAGAAATGAATATCAAGACCTGGATAGGATGCGAATCCAGATTAATGCAATCGCAGGCAGGCAAGGTCTTGACTATGTGATGAACTGGCGCAGGACCGCTATTGAAAATAAGATGAAGAACATGCGCGAGGGCGGGAAGGATTACTTCACCTATCGCTACTTATCCAGTCAAGGGCTAACTCCCAACTATGGTTTTCCCACTAACATAACCACCCTGTCGCTTGATCACCGCAGCAAACATGACGTCGAGGAGGTGGTACTACAGCGCGATAGGGCAACGGCAGTCAATGAATATGCGCCAGGGAATACTATATACTACCGAGGTAGCCGGTATATAGTATCCGAGGCGCGGCTCAAACTGCTGGGTGGCCTACCTGTGACGCAAAGCCTGGTTATCTGTCCGACTTGCAGCACCTTTTACATGGATGATGAGATCAAGACTACCGGAGGGGCTTGCAGGTGCGGTTCATCTCTTCAGGATCAGCAGTCCATCAAGAACGCAATTGAGATGCCTGACCAGTTTGCGGTTAGAAATCAGGGAATAACAAGCGACGAAGAAGAGCGGATGCGCCTCGGCTACGAAATCAGCGAACACTATCATCCTGGTCTTAAGGTTGTTTCCTGGGATGTCATGGATGGCGAAAACAAGATCCTCATCATGAATTATGATCACAATGGCCGGATACTCCGGGTAAATACTGGAACCAGGAAAGCAGAAGCTGACCACCAGGAAAAGGGATTCACGCTTTGCACCGCCTGTAATCACTGGATTTTTGGCGAAGAGAACGTTCAGAAGCATATCGATTCATCCAGCAGTAGCCATTGCTGGAAAAATGCCACGGAGGAGGATATCGTCAAGGATCTCGTTCTCTACACGGAATCCCTGCATGACGTGATAACTTTAGAATGCGAGCCTCCTGAGGAAATCTCGCCAGAGGATTATAAGGGATTTTACAGCACCCTTGCCCAGGCAATCATTCAGGGATTGCAGATTAGCATGGATATTGATGTCGACGAGGTCTCAACAATACTTCTTCCCAGGAGCGCAGGCAAATTCGGCGTACTGCTTTATGAGAGTGCCGAAGGCGGAACTGGAGTTCTTCATGCTTTGCAGCAAACGGGAGTTATGCATGAAGTGGTTCATCGGGCCCGAGAGATCCTGCACGAGTTCGATCCTGAAGATCAGTGCGAACGGGCCTGTTATGGATGCCTATGCAACTACTATAACCAGGCTGTTCATGAGATACTTGATCGCAATCTTGTTCTTCCGTTCCTCGCGAGAATGGAGCGATCTAAAGTGATCCGTGTTGAGACATTACCCGACAGATATGATGAACTTCTAGAGCAATGTGAATCCCCGTTGGAACGAAGCATTCTTGATGCTATTAGAGAGCGAAAGCTACCACTTCCTACGGAAGCCCAAAAAACACTATTTGAAGGTGATGCGCCAATTGCCCAAGCCGATTTCTATTATGAGGGGGATAGATTAGCTGTTTTTGTAGATGGGCCTGATCACGACAAAGATTACGTAAAAGACAGTGATGAGATGAAGCGCAAGAAGCTTGATGAACTTGGTTATCGCGTTTTCATAGTCAGATTTGATGAAGATCAAAATGAGAGAATAGATGCTTTGGCAAAGCATCTCGGTATTTAACGAGAACAAAAATTGGGGGCGATTGACAATGTTATTTATCGTTATGCAGCCAAATTCACTCGACTCATATGCATGGCATCAATAAAGCTCGGAGGAGAGGAGATCAAGAAAAAAAGGATGGTGGTAATTCTGGGTAGTCGCCCCATTATGCGTTGATACTCTCAGGAACCACTAGCAACATCATCATCTCGTCAATAGTCCAGATATGATCAGTTATGCCAGCTGCCATAGCTGGAGATCTGGGATCCCATTGTCTTTGATCGCTATTGGATTCTTCTCGCAAGGATTTGAGAGGTCTTCCATAGTTATAAACCAAATCCTCCAAGGCACAAGAAGCCTTAAGCATCTCCTCTTCTTTTGAGAATGATAGTGCAAAGCTAAGTACTTTTGCCGGAAAACAATATCAGTTAACCGTTTTTTCACAGAGAGAAAGCTTGAATAACATACAAAGATGTGAATGGGTCAATGAGACTGACGAAGACCGCCATAATGCCGATTCTGGCATTATTGCTTTGGTTCTGTCTAGCAACAGGGTCACCTGATGAGGCATATGGCCGGGTGGTAAAGGTAGTGGATGGGGATACCATCGATGTCCAACTACAGGATAGCCTGCTCTCCGAGGATCTCATCAGAGTCAGGCTTGCAGACATCGATTGCCCGGAAACTCGCGGCTCTAAAGCCTGTGAAGCTGGGAAGAAGGCATCAGCATATACAAAGACATGGTTGCAGAGCACATACGTCTTCCTAGACCTGGATGATAAGACCGGTAAAGACTCATTTGGTCGTTGGGTTGCCGTGGTCTACCTGAGTGAGAATAACCAGCCTGGCAGAAACTTCAACAAGATGCTTGTGGATGCAGGCCACGCAGTGATAGAGGATTTCAAGAATAATGAGTTCAATCCCAGTAGTTGGTGGAGCGAAGATACCTATTCGCGGGCTATCTGAGCAAGTGGCTTGCCAGCCTCAAGTTCGGCTAATACTGATATCTTGAAGTCCCGGTCGTAACGCCGCCTTATCTTCTTCATGCACTTCCCTCCATGAGTCGGCATTGCTTAACTTTTTGTCCACTCGGAGGGGTTCACTCCACAGTTATCGCTAGAGGAGGAGTCTCTTTTTGGGCAGATACGAGCCACGGATCACGAGAGCTTATAACTAAAAAACTAAGTTTTTTGAGGAATACTTTCGCCCTGCATGAAATAGGTTTATAAGCTTATTATACCAATTATAAACTAAATAAATGCAATTTAAAGCTGATTAAAAGCTTGATTCAGCTATAAATTGCCTAATATGCTCCGAATATGCTCGAAAAAATACCATTTAAAAGCTCTGATAAAATATGATTGCAGAGACGCATTATAGTCAGAAATATGGTGAAAATAGCTGAAATTTGCCTAATGATTTCGATAAAAAGAGAACGGTCAGTGATTATATGGGTGGATCCGGTTCAGGGAATTGGTATAGGTTTGCTAGCAAGACTGTAGCAGAGCAGTGCTGTTCCATCGATGTTCGCCAGCTAAGCCGATGGGGATACCTGAAACCGTGGCTAAAGTATCCTTTAAAATGGAATAACGGAAGCAACATTGTTATTGAGACCAAACCAGGTGCCATTGAGTTATTTTATGGCATATCTCGTAATGAGCAGCCGCGTGAAGATGTGCACATCACAGTTCCTTTGTCGTGGTCGTCCTGTAATTATGGCAAAAAGCGTCCCTGGTTCATCTGTCCAGGCAAGGGCTGTGGTAGACGAGTAGCAAAGCTCTACCTGGTGGGCAAATATTTTCTCTGTAGGCATTGTCACAACCTGACTTATTCAAGTCAAAGGCAAGCCAAGGCGTTCAGGTTGCTGGATAAGGCTCAAAAAATATGCCGGAGACTTGGAGCCAATAATTGTAATGATCTCTTTGGCACCCCTAAACCGAAAGGCATGCATTGGAGAACTTATGAGAAGTTGGTTGACGAAGCACAAGAGGTAGAGCTCGAATCGTTACATGCTATCTCTCAGAAATTAAACATTATACATGATTCCATTTCTCAAATAGACGGCGAGGTCAACTATGGCAGCACCACTTCCCAAAGAAGATAAAGTAAAAATCTTGGACTATTTAAGGCAGCAGGATCTGTCGGATTTAACCGGTGTCAAAATTAAGGAACTCGTTAAAGGGGATCTCGGAATAGATATATCACAACCCACCGCGTCGAAGCTTAAAGGAGAAATTCTAGAAGATAACTCAGATGATAAGGAGTTCACAGGAGATGACTCATCATCATCTGAAGAAACAGACGCAATGGCAGAGCTTACAAATCCAGACAAAATCCGACAGCTTTCTCAGGAACAGATGAATGCCATTGACTACCTGCTGAAAGGTCAGAGCGATCGAGCTGCAGCCGAGGCAGTGGGCGTGAACCGGCAGACAATATGGGACTGGCGGAACAATGATCCTCTATTCATTGCTGAGCTAAACCGGCAGCGTGTTGAGCATTGGAGTGAAGCCCGTGAGAGGCTGAAATCCCTGGCTAATCGTGCTCTGGACGTGGTAGAGCAGCAGCTCAACAGCAGCGATCCCAGGGCAGCATTGGCCGCAGCCAAATACGTTCTACAGGGTACCCGGCTTCTGGGCGATACCGATCTGCCGATAAAGGGACCGACAACTCCTGAAGAAGTGCTCCTCCCGGAACTGCGGCGTGAAGCCCGGCAGGAGTGGGAAGCAAAGAATGGTAAGCAACATCAAGCGCTGGATTTCATGTACGATCGTGATCTACTTGAGACCGGTCGACGTGGGACTGAGATCGAGGCTTTGGCCAAGAACAAGTTGAAGAAAGCGATGGCAGAAGCAGGGCTCGCATAAGGGCAGAAAGAATCGAGGAATCGACAAGACAAAAAATTCGCTGGTAAAAAGATGGTCCATTAGAGCATAATGAACTCAAAAATCCATGTTTTTAAACTCTTCAATCTCTTCAGGCGTCAAGAACTCAAACCATTCGACTGGCTTTACCTTTAACACGGACCTGCCATCCCTTTCTGCTTTTTCTGTCCGTATCCAGCTATCTTTTTCTAATCGCCGAACAGATCCGTACACCTTGCCGCTTGACCATCCCAGCTCTTTAGCTAATTCGTACACGCTAGCCCCAGGCTTTCTGTTTATCACTCTATAGAGCTCATAGTCAGTATCAAGCCCTTCTCGGACCCTGGCATCTCGCGCCGCCCGCATCACGTTCGTCCCAGATTTCGTTTGGTTCATGATCTTCACACCTCCCTGTATGTTAGGCTATAACGAATTTATCATTCCTCATTTCGCAGTACTCAAAAGCATCAAATCTATTTAAAACTATCTAAACTGCATAAATCCATGATAATCTGATCATAAATGAGCTATTAGCAAATTTAGATCTATATGGGATATTTTTATCAGACAAAAAATCGATAAAAAATATTCTCTTAAGGAGAAATCTTATATACTATCCCCCGGATATTATACCAACCGATCCGATCATCAGGAGGGTAGATTGAACGATATCGAGCTTACTGAGATTCAGAAGCTAATACTCTATAGCCTCTGTAGAGCGACTCAGGGCGGGAAAGGGTCTCACGTTCCGAAGCCATACTTTATGGGCAAACCCAGGCTTCAGGGCCACAAAGCTGAGAAGGCATTACGCGATCTTATTGCTTTGAACTACATCCTAAAGCATCCAACCGGTAGCGAGATGACCTATGCGCTTGATGAGCGTGGACTTGAAGAATGCAGGAAACTTCGAGAAAGATTGAAAGCCCTCTAAAACTTTTTGCCTAGCCGTCCTTTCGTCACGGTCCGATGCATCCAATCGTTCTATGACATTATTCTCAAAAGTTTCTATAATGTCATAGAACTAATCTTGACTTGAGGAACTGCCCATGAGAATTACGGGCAGTATTTCCACAGATCCTGACACCCGGCGGCGGAGATCGATGCTGCCAGTAATTAAAGCCAGTCGCTAACCATATTAGCTATTGCAGGCTCTATCTATTTCATGGCCATGCTGTGGTAAGTATGACATGCTACTCTCGCCCCTTCCGGTGCGCCCAGCATGGCTACAAGATAACCTAATATGGGATCTGTGCCCTGGCCGGCCAGCAGGGCTACTCCAATGTGTCTCACGGGCCGACGTTTCTGAATGTGCGATCGAGGGAGATAAACTTTAAGATGCACATGCTTTGACCTTACAAGAAGGATGAGGAAAAGGTGTTAACGAATGTCGAAAGACCGACTCGATCGCAGGGACCATCTCAAGCTTCAAAAGGAAGCCGAAGAGCTCCAGGCCTGGAGAGTGAAAAATAGTGAACGCCTCAGGTGGGAGATGTTTCTTAGGAATTTCGGTCCCGAGGGCGATTTTGACCATTTGGGTGAGACGCCCAAGAACGAAGAAGAAGGGGCGGCGTTCGCTCATCGTGAAATGCTCCAACGCATACTCAAACACTACAATGAAGATGGTACTGCAGACTATGAATCCATGAGCTTTGAAGAGAAAGCCTTTGCTCACCTCTTTGATGAACTGTCCATGGTGATCGAGGATTATGAATTATTTGATATGGACATTGATTACTGGCGGTTTGAACTCAATATTGATCTACCTCATTTCCATGAACTGATATCAAGAATCGATGAACATCTTGGTAGTAGCGATTGGCGGGAGATTTGCTATCTACAAGAGACACAAGACTATTTGATTGGGAGCTTTCTTGAAAATTGGGAGACTAAGCGAGCCGATGCCTTACAACGTAGGGCAAAAGATCCAGATTTCGAGTACAAACCTTGGATGGATCGGCCAGATAACCATATAGGTGGCAAGGCTCCCTAGATGTCAGCCATAAAGACGTTGAATCTAAGTATGTGTAACCCGCGATAGTTCTCTCCTTTTTCTTGCCAGCTCCAAACAAGTCATAAATCGCTTCTGGCAAACAAACCATTCCAGTACACTATGGAATGAATTATCGACAATTGCCCGTTATCGAAAAATCGCAACCCATCGCGCCAAAAAGTGAAAATCAAACTGCGTGCGGCCACCCCACCCTAAAGGATGGGGTATGCTTCGGGCCGCACGCCCTCACGCCCGGTTTTATGGAATCCAGAAATCGTCGAGTCTTCGTTGCCCTGATCCCCTGGACCCGCACGATTGAATCTCTGCTTTCGGTTTCCCCTGAGATTCCTCAATGTAGTGCTTGATTGTATCCGCAGTCACATTTCCTACAGATCGAAAGAACTTGCCACTTGACCATAGGCTTCCACCCCAAAATAGCGTTTCTTCAATTCAGGATGAAGCTTAAACAACCTATTCGAGCTGCCTCCTTTCAAATATTGAACGACTTTTGATAGGGAAGTACTTGGGTGGAATTCCAAGAACAAGTGAACATGATCCGCCACAATTTCTATTGCATGGATTTTATATCCTTGCTCCATGCAAATATCTTTGAGGATCAACTCGCAATCCTTTTTAACTCGCCTATCATAGAATATTCTGTATCGATACTTGGGTACCAACACGATGTGGTAGGTGATTTGACCATAGCCATGGCTGAAGCCGCGCAATTCCAAGCTTATCACATCCTAGCCATAGGTGGGTGGCACCACCTGTGGCTAAGGTGCCAAGTATAAACTCATCCTAAAAGAAGTGATGTCTAATCAATTTTGGTGGGCACAAAGAATGGGCGAGGGTTCACTTCATCCCCACCCTAAAGGATGGGGAATTCGTGACCCTCCGCGCTCCCTATGTATTAACATATCAATACTCCGTCGTCCTTATCGACAACAATCCCTCCCGCCATTTTATCCATTTTGTACTTCCATTTAAATATTGTTGGAGTTTCATTCATGTCGTCTATGTATTGACTCATGCGATCCTTCAACTCTTTTTTGGATGATACACGAATCCCCCTCAGCATGCTTCGAGTCATTTTGCTGAATAGGCTCTCGATTATATTTAGCCATGAGGCATGTTTTGGTGTAAAGACAAAATGAAAGCGTTGCGGAACTGTTTTTAGATAGCTCTTAGTTTCCTTTGAGGTATGTACGCTAACATTGTCAAGAATAATAATTATTTTTATATCTTTTGGATAGGCTGAATCGACACATTTTAAGAATTCAACGAACTCCTTACTTCTATGCCTATCGAATATCCTATAATGAACTGTGCCTGTCAAAAGATCAATTCCTGCGAGCAGAGATATTGTGCCATGCCTTATATATTCATAATCGCGGGAAAGCGTGGCATATTTGCCTAATGCAGGCATTAAATCCAAATATTTATTTTCAATAGCTTGGATTCCCGGCATCTCATCATATGAAATGATAACCATATCGAGCGGCTTATTTTCTTTAGACATCTGTTGGAGCAATTCCACCTGCTTATAGGTATGTAGTACAACAACGCTTTTTGGCTCAAATTCGGGATCAATTGGAGCAAGGTATGACGAAATTTTATGGGGCTTTACGTTGCTCGCGCCAAGTATTTTAGAGACTGTGCCACGAGATAACTTTGATAGTTCTGGAAAACCATTATCCAAACAATGATTCCTGATATGTTCTGCTAATAAACGTTGTGTCCATAATTCATATGGATATCCGTGGTCCAGTGGTTTTGAGCAAGCAAGAGACAGAATCCATGTTCTTGCGCCTGATGATATTTTTCGCGGTCTGCCGCTTCTTGGTAGATCTTCCAATGCGGCATAAATTCCATAAGCAAAGGCCTTGTCAATCGTACGCTCAACTTTGGGCCTATTGGTGCCTAAGTCTCGCGCAATTTGCGAAATTGATTTGCGCTCATAGTATTCAAGAAGGATCTTAGCACGCTCAACTGCACTTTCAGGTAGCGTTCTTGACTTGCTGGCTCTTTTGACGTACTCAAGATCTTCTTCAGTTAACTGCAAAGCAGGGCGAGCACTCACAAATGGCATGATATTAGATTGGGGTCCTGGTATAAAAATATTGCTATGTTATTTTGGAAGCTAAACACTAGCAGCAAGCCCTGGGCATCAGCATGCATGCTGACAAGCTTCTTTGTTACTGGGTGCTGCGGGCCGTACTCCTGCTCTGCCAGCCCCTTGATCCGCCAGATCTCGGAAAGAAGTTTGCCGATCTCTTTCTGGATATACTTGCGGTTCTGCTCGGTCATGACTCCAGATTCAGGTGGAACTATACCAAAGCTTTTTCGTGAGCCTCGTCCATCTCCTTCACCAGTTCCACCAGCACTGAGAACACCGCCACCTCTAACGGATCATCCCGGGCGTAGAACGCCTCGCTAGAGTGCTTCTTGGCCATCTCGGCCAGCTCCTACCCATAGATCTGGTCTTCCTTCCTTGAGAGCCTTGCTCGCTTTTAGCCACCGCGCTGAGACGTCCTTGACGCCCATCCTCACGCTTTCGAAGCTCCGTCCCATTACTAATCTCCAAGGCAGAATTCTGCGGGCCACAGTCCATTCTTGCCCTCCTCCCGCCAGGTTAGTTCCTCCAGCCTTCTCAGGATCATCTCTTCCACATCTACTGGACGAGCATGGAAGACCTCAGACAAGATCTCCTTGGCCGTCTCCAGTTCCAGAGCCTTTGTGCTGACAGGCCGTGAATTGATCTGCCTAGCATCCCGTATCCAGGGCAACCTCATGAGTATGCCTCCAGAGTGACCTGGGCTTTTGGCATCTTCGGGTCGGCTTTTGCTCGGCTCTTTGCCGGTGCTTTGGGCATCTCGTAGAAGCAGAACACCCGATCGGCCAGAGGAGTCATTTTCTCCAGGTGCGGGTCCATGGCAGGGGAATAGAGCAATACGGTGGCTTCTCTGGAGGTCTGCCGCAGGTGCTGGGCAACATACTCGACCATCTCGGCAGCATCCTCGTAGAGCAGCGGATCATGCTCCAGAATCAGGAAGGTGTGATGGTTCTCCTCCAAGATGGTCATAAGCTGGAAACTGGTGAAGGCTCGACGCACATCCAGCTCGGTGATGTTGCGGTTCAGGCGGCTGAGTATGCGTGAGTAGTTGCCATGGATGTAGAGGACCTTGTATCTCTGCAGGTTAAGGTGACTGTTCAGGGCATCGACCAGCATCTCTACCGGGGCGACAAGGACATTGAAGGTCTCGGGGAGCAAGGAGACTGCTGGGTGGAGTTCGATTTCCATAGATAAGGATGGTGAGCTTTGAGGATTAAAGGTCGAGCTGTGCATGGAGCGAATGTGACAGAACCCAATGGTTCAAAGGCATAATTGGCATTGATTCCCTACCCCCTTTTCGACCTAGAACTGGGCTCAAAAGTGCCTAACAAATGTGGTCTTATTTACGAAATGGCGCATCACTTTGTGTGCCGCTTAGAATTTCTAAATCGTCCAAAATCGTATCGTCTCATGATACTGATGTCGTAATCTATATCTAATACGACATACATGCCTTCGAGTATGAGGCCACAAGATTTTCTCACCCCGGAGGAGTTCGCCTGCCTGAAAGCCGCCTGCGAGGATGACCGGGAGAAGGCCATAGTCCTAACCCTGGCCGGCACAGGCATGAGGGTGAATGAGCTATGCAATCTCAGGGTTGAGGACCTTGACTTTGGGCATGGCTACATCCACGTTGAGGTTGCCAAAGGAGGCCGTCCCAGGACCGTTGTAAGCCCAAAACCTACGCTTGAAGCCCTGCAGGTTCATCTAAATGGTAGGGAGGCAGGATTTGTGTTTCTGGGTCGCCAGGATGGGCATATAAGCACGCGCCAGGTGCAACGCCTTCTGGACGAGATCGCCATAAGAGCAGGTCTTCAGGATGAACGCCAGGTTTTGCAGAGGAGCCGGAAACGCATAAGCCCGCATCTACTCAGGCATAGTGCCGCTTCATGGTGGTTGGATGCCGGGATTCATATCGGAGATGTGGCCGGGCAACTTGGACATGCCAGCCTGTCCACCACCACCAGATATGTAGATCGGGCTCCGAACCATCGCCGTGAATCCTTCAGACGGGCCGGAGTGGATAAGATGTTATAATCGGCAACTTGTGCATTACTGAAATTCCGATATTATATAATATCGGGACCCGAAATTGATCTCATCGCTATACAGAGCTTTAAATTTGAGAAAAGGTAACTATTCAGCCTATCTAAATCAGTCGCTCGATTGTGTTTTTAAAAATCAAGAGTAATTCCTTCATTGGCTAGCGCTAAATCAAAAACAGTATCTATCGACTCCATCACAAAAAGGCAGGTTTAGCAGGGGACCAATGTGCAACTTCGAAAAATGTGGCTATAGATGTTGATTGTGGTAGGCTTAATAGTTACAATCTTTCATAGCTTGTTCTCGACGTTTTTGCTTTATGGCCCAATTAATATTGTCGTCCGTGCTTACATGTATAAAATTAATAATTTTTATAGTTGATGCTCAAAGAGCTAGCTCCATCAGTTCCGGTCTCGATTGGGGATTTCAGCTCTACGTCTTTTAAAGTATGAATTTATCCCTAGTGTCGCGTCAACTATTTAATGTCGGATAAAGACGAGAAAGCTTAACTCTGGCATCGGCAGTGGCGAATTGCCAATTCACCTTTGCATTTTTGTTATTTCTGGTATCTTGCCATGCCACTGCTTCTTTCCTAACACTTTCAATATCGTCGATTCTTCTGTTCAGGCATTGGCCCCAAAGCACATTTAACTCTATTTCAGCTATGTTCAGCCAGCTGCCATGTTTTGGAGTGTGCACGAACTCAAACCTATCCCATAACGCCTTTGCTTTTTCTGGTGGAAACTTCTCATAAAATGATCCTGCTTTATGGGTGTTGAGGTTATCCATAACTAATGTTATTTTTTCTGCTTGTTCATATTGAGCAGCGATCTCTTCT
>Ga0208040_1001852_pt1 | contig 19935 bp, 14 predicted proteins | sample AD_UKC083_MetaG_FD_184431 | JGI IMG/M metagenome (GOLD analysis project Ga0208040, IMG submission 184431) | Active sludge microbial communities of municipal wastewater-treating anaerobic digesters from USA - AD_UKC083_MetaG (SPAdes) (version 2) | ecosystem: Engineered > Bioreactor > Anaerobic >...
CTGTTATTACCTTTCCAGTGATATGATAAACTATTTTTGTCATCAGTAAATTTTAATATGTCATAATACGCATATAGGTTTGCTGTAGCTTTCTTGCCCTTTAAGTGTAATCTTGATTCAAGAATTTTTTCACTGTCATAAAGATATATTGTCTTAGGAATATTACTATTAGCTTCCCATGTTATATATAAATCTCTTAATATATCGAGCTGACTTGCTAATAAGCATTCCGGAACATTTACTATACTGCCATCGCTTTCTCTGAATGTTGTTTTAGCTGTCGGTACTTCAACTTTAAATTGTATCCATCCAACCTTATCATAAAAGATGCTGAATACTTCTTCCGCTTCTTCATTAATTAAAGGGATAGAAAATTCTCTAACTGTCGCCACCATATCTTTATATTTGAATCTTGTGCCCGGAGGGTTTTTAATCAATAAGCTTTGATTTTTATAACTGAATTTATTTTTTGTAGTATTCCAAAACTCCTCACTAAAAACTTTATCATTATTTCTATTTAGTAGTAGAATCTTTAATTTAGAAATTTGTACTTTCCGGATTTTCGCTATAAATTTATTTAAATTTAGTATCAGATTTAAGTTTTCAATTAATGTGAATTCAGTATTCTTCATCAATTCATTTACTTTGCAACTTAAGAGTAATACATCGTCCATATAAACTTTTAATGTATTATCATTAGGACTTATATCTCGCAGGCTGATTAACATGTTAGGCAAATCTCCGGTTGAGATTTTTATATCTTCGATAGTAATTCCTTCAAATATATTTTTACCTACTAAAGATGCATTGGAAAAATTGCTGCCGATATATTCAGTTATTGAATTGTTTGATTTAAATACTGCCTTTTCCTCATTCAACTGAATTTCATAAACCTTAAATCCATCTAGCCCTGAAGCGTAAACATCCAGTATGCCTTCAAAATCTGAATTCCATTCATTGTTACATACTACATAATATAATCCGTTCATTAGCTTATCGCCTTTTAGGAGTATCCCGTTATCATTAAATATCATTATTGTATCAACTTCTATAATAAAAGCTTCTTTAAGATTAAAATATTCAAATGTGAAAACTAATTCATCATATTTTCGAATAGGCATGCTTGCTTCATTTATTTGTATGCTATTACCATATATAAATGTTTGTGTATCAATATCTATCTTGTAATCATCTTTCCCTTCAATGGTATATAATGGTTGCTTATTCGCAATTTTAATATAATCAAATTTTTGTGCAGGAACATATAAAATGATATCCCAATTGTAAGTATCTAATTTAATAAGTGGCTCTTTAAGACTTTGTAACTCCAATCTAAATGTTCCATCTGTTTCATTTTTATTTTCACCAGTATTGATTCCGGTATTATTGTTATAATTATTATTTTCTATATCTTGACTAGTATCAGACGTTGTATCTTTACCAAGAGTTTTAATTTTAATTTTGTTATTCCATTCAATCACATTATTATACAATACGTATGTCGTATCAACATCTTCTCCCTTAGTAACTGAATCAATAGCCTGAAATGTATCTATAATGAATTCTCTAAAATATTGTTGATTCTGTTTATATAGATGATTTAAAGATGTAGTTAAAACTTGCCTTAAAGATTTGTTTTGAATGCCTTGTGAAAGCTCGATTAAATCTATTTTCCCTTCTAATTGTCTGTTTAACTTGTTTAATTCGTTGTCAATTTCATTGCATCTTTGAATAGTGTACCATCCATCTTCTAAACTTCCTTTACCTACGGTGGCAATATCCATATTTGTTACCTTTAGTTTATCTTCTGCTATGGATAATATGTTTTCAGTTTTTCTAATTTCTTTAGTTATGTTATTTATTTCTGATTTATTATCTTTAATTTGAATATTAATCTCATTTCTTATATCAATAGATATGCCTAAAGCATTTTCTAATTTCTCTTTATTAATACTACTGCTTTGTATTCCTGATACCTTTATTATGCTGCTATCAAATTCTGAAATATACTCTAAGGCTTTTTTTAAATCATAAATTTTTGATTTGCATATTTCTATCTTAGATTCTCCTGAAGATATTATTGCTGATAGCTCATCTATATTTTTTTCTTGCTTTTCAATATCTGTCTTATCTAATGCTAATAGTTTTACTGATACATTGTAGCCGGACTTTTCATCTTTTAACCTATTTATGCCCTTTTCAAGCTTATTGATTTCTTTTTCTACTGATTCATTATTGTTTTCTTCTTCAAAGACGGCTTTCCAAATACTGTCTATATTTGACTCACTGACTTCATATTTTAACAGTATTGAATATACTTTATTAAGATAATCTAAAAATGAATCTGCATAATGATTACCTATGTATCCATGCATTAAGATAGGCGATAAATACTTTTTACCGCTTTCGTTATCAATTGATAAAAGCTTATATTTTGATATAGTGCTTAAAAATATCTCACCTAAAATTCTCTGATACTTAATTTTGTTTGGAATTTTTAGATTATGAAATATCACGCTCCAAAGATCACCATCTTTATAATCATAAACAGCACTCCATACCAGAAATAACGAAGTTGTTAGAGGAAACTTTTTCTCAAGAGATTTGGTTTCTCTTATCTTAAAAACTGCACTTATACAACTAGTAATACCCTCTAATTTATCCTTTGTCACCCTAATATCTCTTAAGAGCATAATATCATTAGTCTCTAACTCATCACAAAAATCATTCTCATATTCATTCATTTTTTCTAATACTTCAAATTTTTCGGTCATTAAATTCACCCTATAAATTCTAGTAATTTTCTATGTTGCTATTTTCATTCTTTTTAAATATTCCTTTAATCTTTTCCAGTATCTTAATCATATTTTGAAATTCATCTAATACTTTTTTATCTTTTTCTCCTTCTGTCTGTATTCTATCTATTTCATTATGTAAATTGTTGATTTCGTTTTCCTTTTCTAATTTAAAATTATCAAATTCGTTATTCAGAAGTTTAATTTCATCATCATACGATTGTCTAATGGACAACAATTCATTTTCTAATTCTTTAATTTTATTGTTTTTTTCTTCTTGCAGGAATTCTATCTCTGCGTTTAATTTCTCTATTTGATCATTCTTATCTTTTTCAAGCTCTGACATTTCGTTTCTAACAAATTGTACCTCTTTTTCGTTTTCAATAGTTATTAGTTCTATTTGCTTTTCTAAATCGAAATTTTGCGATTTCAAATGAGATAAATTGTTTAGTAGGTTATTAAATGAACTTTGTGCCTTAGTAATTAGGTCATGACTCTTTTCAATATTTGATACAATGGTTTTATTATGTTCCAATAATTCAATAATATCATTTTCGACTAAAGCGTTATCATTTATTATATTTTCCTTATTTGTTATTGCTTCTTCTGCACAACACATATTTTTTCACTCCCTTGTACAGTTATAATTATTAATCTTGCATTATCCAATTTTCTAATTTGCGAGTAGTATTATTTTTTATCTTTTTACCACCCCTTCATCAATTCCCTAAGCTTCTCCTCTTTGTCCAATACAAATGTACATGCTTGCCAGTCTTCGGTTTTTGGGATATTTTGCTCGTATTTCAGCGTGAAAGGATTCTTTTTCGGAGCTTTATTTAAAGATTCTTCAGCCTTCTTTTCATCATTTTGTGCAATTGCAATCCACACGTCTTCCAATACTTCCGGGATTTGTCCAAAGATGTCATGAATGCTTTTTAATCTTTCTGATAATTTGGTATGAACTTTGTCTTCAACGGAGTTTTTATAGCGCATGTTATAAATAAGAATTTTATTGCTTATTTGACCTATACGCTGTATACGTCCTTTTCTTTGCTCCAGTCTCGTAGGGTTCCATGGCAAGTCAAGATTTATTAGTGTTGACAGTGTTTGAAGGTTTAGTCCTTCAGAGGCAGCGTCAGTACCCACCAGTATTTTAATTTCATAGTCTTTTACGGCTTGTTTAATGTTTTCTTTGGTTTTCTTAATGAACCTGCCGTTTTCATAAACTCCGGATTTATCACCGCCGGCATATAAGCCTATTTTAGTATTCTTTATATCTTTTGATAATAATTCAGCTACATAGCCGGCACTGTCAAAATATTGTGAGAAAACAATACAACCCTTATCCTTCCAAGGTCCTTCACTATTAACTCCGTTTTGAATAATGTCTAAAATTTTTTCATATTTAGGATCCGTATCTTTATTGTTTTTAAGTACTTTCACCAGCTTTTCCAGGCAATCTATTTCAGCCGCTGACAGCTCTTTAACTTCGCTGTGTTCATCTTCACTGTATTCTTCATCTTCTTCAAAAATATCGTCATATAAATCTTTTAATTTTTCTTTTCCATCATAAGTCCATGCCAGCATTTTCTTTGCTGTATTTTCACCTGCAAGCATAGTACTGCCAATTCTTCTAAGCATCAACGTTGACATGAAACCACTGCCCCTCACTCTAGAAGAAAGCAATCTGCAAAATTCTTCAGCTATGCTGTATGCTTGATATAAGTACCCTTTCAGTTCTAATGCTTCATCATCTTTTTCACCAAGCAGTTCTACTTCAATTTTTCCCAAATAATAATCTTTTGTTTCAGGGTTAATAGTAGTTTCCAAAAAATTTCTTGTCCTACGTACAATAGACCTTATGTATGGATTATGATTTTGGATAAAATTATCATCAATGTACAGTTCTTTTATTTTTTGTTTTTGGGCTAGGCGAAAAGTATTATATAAATGTTGAGGCAATACTGAGGTCTCATCTGAAATATCCAGCTGATTGCGAAGAATTTGAATTCTTCTGTTATTTTCAGATTTTTGTGGAAACGGGTTTCTTACTATTTCCCACATTTCGGATTCTAGTCTGGGAATCTCTGCATTTCCTGAAATAAAGTCAAGGGCTGTTTGAGGTCTTGTTCTCCATATGCTGTATTTATCTCCCAGGACTTTAGCTGCATCATTTGGCAAGGTTAGAGCATTTAACAAATCAAATACTTCTATGGGATTAATCTGCACAGGAGTTGCAGTTGCCAATAACAGGCTTTTTGTTTGAAATGTTATTTCGTTTATAAATGCAAGCAGGTTATTTGTTAGTTGTTTGCTGCTATCAGGATCCTTGTCAGGATTTTTTCTCCTTGCCCTGTGTGCTTCATCCAATATTACACACTCATACTTAATTTGTTTTAAGTACTCTGCAGCTTCTGATTTTCTCACTATTAATCCCTGCGAGACAATTCCAACTCTTCTTGGGCATTTAATAATTCCCTTGCTGCTTTCTGATGGATATTCATAACCATTTTCATCTACCCAAGCCTTGCCTGTCCAAACTGCACTGGGCATATCCAGCAATGTTTTCATTTCATCCTGCCACTGCATTGTCAATGTTTTAGGCACAATGATTAAAACAGGTTTATCTCCATACAGAGCCATAAGTTTAGCAGCTATAGCAAGCTGTATGGTTTTTCCGAGACCAACCATATCAGCCAGCAAAAATCGTGCTCCGCCCATTTTCTTATGCTCCTTAAAAGCAAGTTCAACAAAGTATTTTTGATGTTCCCAAAGGCCAAATTCTTTACGGTAAACAGGTTCCTCCACTGCAACTGCAGGAACTACATCTATGCTGTCCTCTCGCCAATCACTTAACGGAATAACCACTCTTTTTGAAATTCTGTCTATATCCTTTATTACGAAATCACATAGATTAACTGCATATTTGCTGTTCCAGAAATAATCAAACTCTTCCTGAACCCAATCCACGGCTTGTCTGCTGTCATCCTCCCAAAGCATTTCATAATTAAGCTCATATGCACTTCTAGTTTCATTAATACTCCCTATAAATGATGTCTTACTGCCATCTTCATAGGTAATAACCCCTGCTTTTCCATGCATCAAGCCATAAATTTCGTCAGGTACTACTTTTATTTCTAGCTTTTGAGATGTTAATAAATCATAGAGTTTTGTTAAGCGTTTGGATGCAGCTTCGTCTGAATATTTTTCTTCAGGAGTAAATTCGCACCATTCTTGTTTCATCTTAACGTTTGCATATGAAGCAGTTTTAACATCTTCTGCTTTTAAATTAGAATTGCATATGATTCTTGCTTTGCCGGATAACTTTTCCATGCTTTCTCCGGCAATTTCAAGAATGGATGAACAAAAATAACCAGCTATCCTGTCATAGCTTACGGCATTTTTAAGTTTTTCGTTTAAATAAGTTTCATTCAGATTATTACGTCTTGAAGAATATCTGCTTATCATTTGCTCACCTCATATTAAACATGATCATTGTCAACTAATACATATAAGTGTTCTGCCATTTCACCGCATTCTGACCAATGAGTCATATTGTCAATATCCTTTGTATCCTTGATAAATAATAATAATTGCTTTATCATGTCCCTGCTGTTCCAGTAATCTGCAACTTGATCTTTTATATAAAATAGTCCTTTTTCCGGTTTTCCATCCTCTTTTATCGAAATATGAATGGCTGCTAAAACTATTCGTAAAATTGATTTCTCAAAATCAGGATTCTCGCTGATTGTCCTCATTGCAAATTCAGTTGCAGTTTTTAACCTTGCAGTGTTTGCTTTTTCATTGGCCATGAGCTGCTTATAGGAGCTGATAGAAAAGCCTCTGGCATATTCCTGGTATGTTGAAATTTGATAATTGTTGTGTTTTTCTGCTTCTATACCCTTAATATAAAACTTTTCTGTGTGTGATAGGTCTTTCCACAAATGTCTGTCAATTTCGCTTGGAATAATACAGTCATATGCAATTCTTTTAGCATTTTCTATAATATTTACAACCTGCGACTTTTCAGGGTCATTTATAGCAAGGTTAAGCTCGTAATCCAAATTTAACTCACCGATTTTTTTATAGGATGTTAAAACTTTTAAAGAAGCTGCATAAGCAGCAAGAACATAGTCAGGGTCTTCAAAGTTGGGCTCTTCCTTATCTTCTAAATCCTGCATTGACTCTATTTGCGCTTTAACCTCTGACTTTATGTCACTGTTAATTTCATCTAAGTATGCAGTTGTGTCGTCAGTTTGTTTTCTTAAAACCAGCAATACTGTACCTTGTACATAATTACCATCTTTAAGTCCACTTGCATCAGTTTCAGTTGCAATATTCCATGCAGCAGTTACTTTTAATCCTGATTTCCACATGATTAAAGCAAGCTGTGCCCAAACAGCAGGGTCTGAATGAGTAAACATCACAACCTGTAATCCATCATCATGCATGTTTTTTGTAAGGTTAGAATAAATATCAATCATATTTTGGGAAAAGTGTTCATCACCCTTAATAGCGAGTATTCTTTTACTGTCTGTATACCATTCAGGAAATGTTTGTTGCATTAATTTTTTATCCCATGAAAGAAATAATTCCGATAACTCATGATAATTTACAGCGTCAGCATATGGAGGGTCAGTTATCCAAAAATGACATCTTTCATGAACGGTCCTAGCATCACTAAGATTTATTTTTGCATCCATATTTACTTTATAATTGTTAATGTCATAAAACCATGAAGTTCCCATTTTATAAGAGCTTCTAACTCCATAATTATATAATGTATTTAGTGCTTGGGTTGTATATGTATTTTGATTTGTTTCTACACCTGCACCCACATTCCAAATGCATAATCTAGAATTCCAATCAACACATTTATGTAATCCTAAAATACCAATGCTTTTAAAAACTTTATTTTTTTCATTGCTAATAATTTTAACAAGCTTACCTATTGTTAACAATTGCCTTGCATTGAATAAATGATTCCAATGAGACCACCCGCGCTCCCTAATAAGTTGATCTGTATTATAACCACTTTCAATTTCCATACTTGGTACTAAACCTTGCTCTTGCCAAGATACAATATTTTCTTTTACTATTTGTTTTACTTCACTTTCATTTTCAAAGTCTCTTTCATTTGGATGTCTGTAATACCTTATGCCATCTTCTCGTTCATACTTAATTGCATACAATCTTTCTGTATAAATATCATCATCCCTAAAATCAAATTCAAATTTTCCCCACTGCCTAAGTCCATAAATAGTGTTTCCATTCTCATCTATTCTGTCTTTTCTAAGCGATGATATAGGTGTTGTTTTACAACAAGACGGACAAATGAAACCACTTTTACCAACGGTTCCACTATTTTCTGCTTCCTGCATTTCAGCAGCACTTGCTGCCATTTTCACAATAATATCATAGTCATCTTCGTTTTCCACTAATTTAGCGACTGTCTTGGTTCCTTTTCCTATGACCCAGCTTGGAGCTAATGGAACTTTTTTACCGCACTCAGGACAATGAGTTTCAACACAATATATATAAGAAACAGCTCTGTCTCCATGCTCATTATGCTCAATACCTAAATCAGTAATTACTTTGTCAACTTTATTAAAAACATCTTCTTGAAATTTCTTTATTTCTTTCAGTTCCTTTTCGCTTGCGCCTAATATATTGATGCTCGCCCATGTTAAAAGACCTGCAACAGGATTTAAATCACTGGCATAAGTATCACAACCCATTCTAGATGCTTCAAAAGGAATGCTGCCTCCCCCACAGAAGCAGTCTCCAACAACTACATTTTTACCGTATCTTTTTATAGATAGTTGTTGTATTAATTCCTGTAAATTAGAAGCTTTAGTTCCCAAATGGTGATTTATTTCATTCCATGTTTGTGGGTCTAAATTTTTTAATTGTTCAGGGCGTATGCATTTTTTAAGCTTTTCATCATACCCCAAAGAATTAAAAATAATCATTTCTACTTCTTTTTTATCAACACCATTGTTGAGTTTTACCTTATCTCCTGTTATATCAAACCATTCATGAATATGAGCTCTTAGCTTCTTATTCTTTTCTGCTATTGCATACATTTCAGCTGCAGTAAATGATTTTTCTTTTCTAAGCTCCAATCCTTTGTGGTCCATGCTCAATATTTTCAAAAATATTTCCATATCCATTTTAGGATTGTCACTTGCAGGCATAAGACAACCAAGTATGGCTGCTCTAACAAGTATCAACGGTTTCCTGCCCCACCATTTACCTAGTCCTGTTAAAGTTTGCCCGTTGTTTGCTTTTCTTTCTTTGTAGCTTTCCTTGCTCACTTTTGATACCGGAAATTGTTTTTCTATAAATGAATTCATAATTGCTCCTATTCTTCTGAAATAAAATCAAGTATGTTTGTCTGAGGATTTTCCTCAATGGGGTTTTCACATAGTGCATATCTCAGCGCTATTCGCCATCCCTTTTTATCCTTTATGTGTCCTGTGCTTGCATTTGTCATTGTATAAAGCCACCAGCGTTCTTCAGGCATTAGACCCTTCCAGTTTCTAATAGCCGTAGGTATAACAGAAGGGTCGCTGTCTTCAATCCCCCATAATAAGACCATCATTTCTTTACCAAACAACTTTTCAACTGGATTACCGCCTGCTGCAAATTTTCCTGTTTTTATCTTGTCTTTTTTTAGTCTTGCATTAAATTCCGATGATAATTCAGAACTTATTTTACTCCATTTGTACTTTGATATTTCCAGTCTTAAGATATCAGATTTTTCTATAATTTGTTCATCAGCTTCAGTCCATTTAAACCGCTCGTAAACCTGTACCGGTTCTTCTTGTTTTGCGGGTATTATTACAAAGAAATGGTTTGAACTAAGGGACGGGTTTACGCCAAAGCCGTATGTTGCCTGTATTTCTTTCATTGTTTAATCATCCCTTCTTTTTTGATTTCCTGTAAATCATATTTATTAATTTCTATCCAATTTTTAAATTGCAGTCCTGTGACAAACAAAATTGTCTTATAATCAAATTCTACCGTAACATCCTTGTCCTTAAATGCAGTATCTCTTATTAAGTCAATTGTTGCTTGTAAATTATCTGCATCATATGGTACTTTTGCCGTTGACATTTCTATATAATTGCTGTTATTTTCTTTTTCAGATATTACAACTGTAAAATGCCTTATGAAAGAACCCTCTAATTTTTTTAGTTTATTTAACTCATCATATGTGGATTCGGTATCCCTGCATTTTTTTTGTATATTCCATTCATATTCAAGAGGCAAATCATCTTTTATTTTTAATACATAATCACCGCTTGCTTCAGTTATTGTTATGTCTTTTTCTTCAACTACCCTGCCTTTATAAGTTACAACAGTTCTGACAAACTTGCAGTTTTTGGGAAGTACAATTTCACCTAAATATAGGCCGCCGTTTTCTTTTGGGTTGCTGCCGTCTGTTGTATATCTGATATCAAAATCTTTATGAGATTGAAGCTCTAAAATGTTTCCGTTGACACTTTTTCTTTGAGCATACTTTAACGGGACTGTGCACAAAAACTCTTTTACACTACCGATAGGATGTTCATTGGCTGAATCTATGCATATGAAGTTTAATAAAGGTTCTTTAGTTACAAAGATTGAAGGTGCTTCAGCTGATGCTGTAGTTGGCTCTGCTCCAATATCATAGTATACCTTGTCTCCGCCTACTCCTCGAACCTTTAAGGTAAATTCTCCTGTGCTTTGGTTATAGGCTGTCTGTTCCACTATAACTGATGTAGGTTCCTTTGCAAAAGGTCCCTTAACTAAATACCCGCCTGTTTCTCTCCACTTGTCTTTCTTAATGCAATCCTTTTTTAAATCTTCCATTTGGTCAGGATGATACCACTGCCAAATGGTTTCTGTTGCTGCTCGTTCCTTAATTTGATTGAAGGTCATTTCTTTTTGAGTGAAAAGTCTGTCTTCACATTTATTCTTCATGTTTTCCATGAAAACATCATTGGATTGATAGTCTTCAAATTTTTTTTCTGTCTTTAAGACGTTAATGATTTGCTCATCACCTTTAAAAGAGTTTTCCTTAAACTCTAATCGAAAATCCTCAGATATTATACCGTTCTTTGTAGGAAAATATAAGGTTATAAATGTTTCTCTTATACTCTGCAATAGTGCCTGTGTGACCTTATCTTTTTGATTATCTGCTTCCTTATACTGCTGGTCAGTAGCTGATACATGTTCTGCCTGCATACTTGCAATTATCTGTCTTATGGCAGTCAGCCTCTTGCTGTTATGGTATAACTTTTCCATTATACTTTTTTGTCCTGACAAAAACATCACCCTGTTTTTATAAGGAGTGCTGTCATAAAACGATTGTAAATCAGGATGAAGCTTGTTACCGGGATAGGGTTCAAAAATTACCAGTGATATTTTATTCATATCAAGCTGTATTTCATCTATTGCAGGCAATACATAAAGCTGTTCATAGCATCTTTTAATTGACGGTTTAAAGTTTTCTTCCAGGAATTTTTTCAATTCCTTTTTTGCATTTTCATTGCTGTAGGAATCAACAAGTGTATTCATTTCAGCAATCATGTTTTTTGTATTTTGAAAATAAAATCGGCCCCTGTTATCCTGTTTCAAATACCAGCTTTGAGTTTTTATTTCTTCTAATGCTTTCTTGTAATTGTTAAGGTCTGCATTTGGTTCACATAAGTATCCCAGAATTTCAGAATCATTAAGACCCAATAAACCATGGGTGGTTTCACTGAGAGAAGACATCAGTAAAAGTTTTGCAACATCTTGAGAATATGTATATTTCCCATCTTCATACTCAGCATCTATACTTTCTGCAACCGACTTGCCTTCCTGTGCTATATCATGACTTATGGCTGCTTCAAGGGATGACTTAATTGGTTTAATGAAAGACAGCATGTTTCTGTTGTTTAAGTCTATATCAAATACATTGATTAAATATTTAGATTTTGCCTTGTCATTTTCATAAAACTGTCTTATTATTTGCCGCATGAGTCTAATAAGACCTCTGGTCTGTTGAAAGTTTTGATTTTCCTTAAATCTGGCATAGAGATCTTTAATTGAAGGATGAAAAGGATAGGAATCCTTTATTCCCAGAAACATTTTATCAGCAGAATAATTTGTAAGACCTGATCTATTCGCCTTAGTCAAGGCATCTTTATATGCAATTGCTATTTCATTTACTGAAAAATCATTGTCGGACGGATAGATTTCAAATAGTCTTTTTTTAAGTATGTCATAAACTTCATCTGAGTTAAGTGCAACAGGCTCTATATTTATTGCTGAACGATTTGCTTCATTTTCAAGTTCCTTAAAGCTCGATTGAAGCATTTGACTTCCAGATTCATATGTAGCTTTTAAATCAGAAAAAACTAAACAGACATTTGATAATTGTTCTTTACCTATAGCTGTAAATAAATTTGACAAAGCTGTTATTGTAACCTGACATAAATCCGAATTGCCTACTGTTATAGATTTTGCATTCTCTAAATATGGAGGAAGCTCATCAAAAAGTATTAAAATGTTTTCGCCTTGCAATAACCTTACCCAGGCACTTTCTCCGGGTGCCCTTAAGGGTGTATATAAATCTTTAAATACTTCCTTCTTGCCAAGCTGTTCTGCTAAGCTTCCCCAAATACCATAATCTGCATCGCTTTCTCTGCCTGAAAATGCTATGACTTTAATCTCACCCACATCATCATATTCTTTCCCAAGCAGTTTTCTTCTCCATTCTTTATCCTTTGCAAGAAATGCCAATGCCAGCATATTGTGAGTCTTACCTCCGCCCATAGCTTGAGTAAGCTTTATAACACCGGTATCGGATTTTCCTTTAAATCTTTTGAAAGCAGTATTTAGAAGAATCTCCATTCCTTTAGTCATAAAGTTTTCACTGAAAAACTTATCAATGTCTATATTGTTTTCAATAAGATTGCTTAGATTTAATACATCATCTCTAGTTGTGTCAAGAAACACACTATCCCTTGGCTTGCATAGCTCAAAAACGGTCTTCATTTTCCCCTCCAATATGTAGATTCATGTTTATCCATTGTACGTTGAGTATTACATAAATTTTAACATTCAGCAATTGTTATGTCAAATATGGTCTGATTAAAAACTGTATCCACAAAAGACAATTTTTTAAGACTACAATATTAAGAATAATACTTTACCATACTCTTATAATAGTATTTTCAAATGGAACAATTCCAATCTCACCAAGATCTATTTGGTTCCATGTCGCGTTATAACAGTATGCTCTAAATACATATGCAACTTGTTTGTAATCTTCTATATCAACTAATTTATCTTCACTAAAAAATACGACAGGGTTTATTCTTTCTTGTTTTTTTGGAGAAAAACCCGTTGTGTCAATTACATAATTCACTAAAGATAAAGTTTCGTTAGAACCAGAAAAAACTGTATCTTGCTCAATTACACATAACAATTTGTTTCTCCTGATAATTGAATATGCTTTGTCCAATTCCTCATGCATTAAGTCATATTTACCAAATGGTGTATACATTTTGACTTCATTATTACAGTAATCTTGATAAAGACATGGTATCTCCTGTAACAGTTTTTCTAATCTTTCTTTTTTTGTCATAATACTCCTCCCCGTTATTTATTAAATCTACAACTATACACCCTAAATTCTACTTATTATAAATTATCCTGCATGTATCACATATCCCAAAATGAGGTTTAACTGGTTTGCAGTATTCTTCTGAAAAATACTTTCTGCAATTTCTGCATTGTAATAGTGTTATTGTATTTGTTTTTCCTAACTTCCATACACATTCTTCTGATGTACGATTTGAGATATATCTTTTTACTTCATCGTCCAATTCTTTAGGAGCAATCCCCTCTAAATTTGTATATTTGTCTCTATTAATTTCCACAAATATATCTGTTATTTCATACAAATCGCTTACATGTTTATGTTTTACGTCTATTACGTTTTGTTGGCTACTTGCTAAGTTGTTATAATAATCTATAGAAATTTGTTGTTGTATTTCCTTTTCTTCATTTTGTTTTTTAATTTCTTCATTTAACCTTTCATCAGAAATTTGTTTAAACTGTTCGTAATCTTTAGCAAATTCCTCTTCAAAAATCCCCCTATTTAATTCATCAATGTTTTAATGCTATTTCTTTTGCATTTTCAAATAATTATCTACTCCTCCATGCATTTCGTCAAAGAATTCTTTTAAACGTCTACCCGTAGCCATATATTCCGATCCTATTTGGGCATTTAGGAATTAATATTTTCTTCCATTAAACAAAGCTAATATAATTCAAATCATACAGAATTAGAGTTGTGGAAGATCAGACATTTTAATCACATTTGGTTTAGGATTTATATTAATTTCACCTACCCTTCTAATAATTAACTTGATACAATCCTTAACCCATTTTTCTTCTATAGCTGTTAGTGGAATAGAGTTTTCTATTGATTTTCTTGCAGTGGTTTTATCACCTCTTGCTGAAGATAAACATCCTAATTTATTTAAAACATCATCTTCAATATAAAACTTTTCACTAGCTTTTTCTTTTCTTTTACCTTTACCTTTATCTCTTTCAGCTAAATTTAAAAGATGGGTGAAACAAAAATATGCCATACTTAGTAATGGTTCTTTTCCCTTAATATACATGTTATATCGGAACCATAAAGTTTCAACTTCAGGATCTGCAATAAAATTACTAGGACGCTTAGGATATTTTTTTCTTATAATATTAGCCTTTATTTCACAATTAATCCCAGATGTAATATGTACATTTGCAGTTGCTACTTTAGGACCTGATGATGGTAGTTCATATTCAACAATATCAGCGTGGTCATATACAAAGCATATTTCTTCCCTGTCATAAGAGATAGCAGAATCTATCTCCCAAGCCCTTAATAATGGGTTAATAAAAGCACAAGCAGATTCAATGTCTGAATAATGATCTTTTAACTCAATTTCAAAATATTTTTATCTAAACTAAATTTATATTCAGGTTGGTCATATTGAAGCATTTTACAATTTTCATATGAAACATCTTCTACTGTTTTTAGTTTGTAGTATATTGCTTTAATATATGGATAATTCATAATATTTCTCCTATTAATTAGATTTATATTTGTTCGATAAAATAGAAACTAATACTTTCTAAAAGCTAATTTTGTTTATAAATATAGCAGATTATATTACCTTCTATCTTTTTCCTTTAAAGTAATTATCCATATTTCTTAAATCTTACTCTGCACTTATTTAATCTCCCAAACAAAAGTAACCGTATCGCTTACATCTATATCCTCCGGCTCAATATCCGGTGCAGCTGATGCCTTAACTGACATTATACTGTCTTCCATCATGAATCTAGTATTTGAATACATATGAACTTCTCTCCAATTGTAATCAATGCTTATCAGGTCACCGAGGATAACACCTGAAGCCTTGGTAAGAATCTCTGCCTTCCTCCTTGCATTCTCTGTGGCTCGAATTAAGAGCTCTTCATTAACTGCTTCCTTGTCTTTTACAGAAAATCGAATATTCAGGTTTGGCTCAACCGGTGCTTTTCCAACAGCATTAAGCAGCTTTGACAATACCTCGGTATTGAAGTCAAATTCAAGCTTTAACCCTTGCTCACAAACATATCCGTTAAACCTTTTCTTATAGTTGTTATCTTTATCCCGATAGCTTTCATAATGGGTGCTGATATTAAAATTGGTTGTTTTTAAATCTTTTTTATCAAAGCCCGCCGTTTCAATTGCATTCTGCAAAATACTTACCGATTCGGCAGCAAGCTCCATGGTCTTTTCATAATCATATTGATGTGATTCCAGGTTCATTGTAATGATGATTAAATCCGGTTTCACGCTGACATTGCCGGTACCTTTTAACGTTATTATTCTGTTCATTGAAAAATCTCCCTTCAATTAAAATTTTCTGTCTTCGTCTTTCCAGTTCCTCTTTTGATTTTCTTTTATAAGCTTTCTTTCGGTGGTTTTATTGCACAACAAAGCTGATAAGTCATTTATGCATCTTTCTTTGTGTAAGCGCTCTATAACAAGGCGTCTTGTAGAACAAAAGCCCCTTTGATATAATTTTTATTGCATTTAAGAAGACTAGAGGCTTTTGCTATTATTCGGTTTCTGGACTGTTTGTACAGATTTCTGGCAAGCTTTCCGACCAAGGCATCAATTCGTCTAATACATCCGGATTATTTATATAATCAAGCTCAGTTATTACCGATAATATATAATTCATATACTCAAATATATTTAATTTGTTTAATCTTGCACTTTCAACCAATGAGTATAAAATTGCATTTGCAACAGCACCGGGAACACTGTCTGCAAACAGCCATGCTCTTCTATGTATTGCAAATGATCGAATGGTTGATTCGCAGCGATTATTCGATAAAGGAACTTTGGGATCGTTTAAAAACTTCATCAAATTCTCTTTATGATTGCTTGCATAATTAAGTGCTTTAATAAGGTCATCATTTGTTGTAAATGATGCTTTTGTTTTTTCAACCCATATCCAAAAGGCCTCAAGCAAAGGTTTTGATTCATCCTGACGCTTTTGAAGCCTTTGTTCTAAATCAAGATCAGATATCGCATCTTCAATTTTAAAAAGCTTGTTTATATATTTTCGCCCTTCATTGCCTTTTGAGCCGGGTATTTCCTTGCCCCTTGAATCCAAAGGTATACTGTTGACAAAATGTCTCCTTACATGGGCCCAACAGAACGCACTTGTTACCTGCTCCAAATTCTGATATGTAATATATGCATCGGTAATTAATGTTCCGGCATAATCGTCCAGCATTTCTTTAGCATTATCAGATTTTCGTGTTCTGCTGTACTTGAATACGACGCCTTGTTTTTTCTCATATTCACCGGTACACATTACCCACATATATGATTTGCTGCTTGGGGCTTTATCTTTTTCTTTGTTTACCTGCATTCTGGTTTCATCCATATGTATGTATTCTGAAAAATCAAGAAGGTTTTGCCGCAATCTGCCATATATGGGCCTTAGCCACCTTTCGCTTACTGTATTTACCCAGTTTGCCATTGTTGCCCTTGGCAACTGCAGCCCTAAGCTTTTCCAGTGATTTTCCTGTCTGTATAAAGGCGAACCCATGTAATATTTCAAATATATGATTTGCGAAAGAAGGCTTGGCGTAATAATTGAATGATTTAATAAAGGTGTAGGTACACCTGCTTTTATTATTATGCCGGTATCTTTTTCACTGCCGTCTTCACCGCAGCATTCACATTTATATACATTTCTTACGTATTGCTCAAGCTGTATTTTAGCAGGAATATATTTAACTGACGTTCTTACGTATTCTTTTCCTATGGGTGTTAATTCGCCACTGCAATTAGGGCATGTTTCATCTGCATCTATTTCAAATTCAACAACTTCCCTTTCCAAATTTCTTAATATTTCTTGTCTTATTCCAGGTTTCTTTTTGTTTCGGGTATATTGTTTGATTGTGATTTTTTCTTCTTCTTTGTCTAATTGGTCGAAAAGCTCATCTTCGTTTTCTAAAAGACATATCTGTTTTGTATCTTCAGGAGTCACTTCACTTGATCTTCCGAATTTGACTTTATGCCCATGCCGTAAAATACGCAGCAAGTTTTCATTTGCAGCTTTTAACTCTGCAATTTCCTGAATTTGTTTCTCTATTAATTTATCTTTTTCTTCAATTATTTTTTTGATTTCATCTATGTTTTTAATCACCTAAAGTCTCCAAGTCGTTTGCAATTTCAATCCTTTTTACTCTTTTATTATACCAGAAGCCACAATAAATTGCAACATAAAAAAGCGGTAAAATGCTTGAATTTTCAATATAATTTCAACATTTTACCGCTTTAAAAACATGAGTTGGTTTTATTTATTTTTATTTCTGTGTGTGCTTTTTTCTGTTCGATATTTAAGCCCTGGAGCAGCCACATTACCTGCTGAACCGTTATTTCTTTTGCTTCATTAGTATCTCTTGGCCATTGAAATTTCATTTTACTTATCAACTTTTTATGCGCAAGTATAAAACCGTTTTTATCATATCTTAATACTTTGATTCCATCTCTTTTGTAATTGCAAAAAATGAATACATAACTATCGTTATATGGGTCAAGGTTAAATGAGCCGTGAATCATATGGACTAAACTGTTCGCCTGCTTTCGAAAATCAGTTTTTCCACATGCGATAATTATTTTCTCAGCACCGGTTATGAATGTGTTCAGCATATCTTTCTGATTCCATTCAAAACATGAGATATTGTGTCTTGGGACACCCCATCGGCAATTTCTATAATAATTTTACCTATGTGAAGTTTAATCGCAGGTATAGTATTCTGATATATAGCGGGTAGCTGAATTTGTGCAAACTCGTATTTGTTCTCATTTATTGGAGCAGAGTAATCTATTCCATTGCATGCCTGATCCCTGATTTTTCTAAGCCAGTAGTAATATGACTTTATATTGATGTCATTTTCTTCGCAGTATGCGATGTTTGTTTTTCCGCTCGCCTGGCAATCTGCTACTATCTTCTTCCAATAGTCGGTTTTTACTTTTGATTTTACATAGCTAACGTGATCCATATGAATTCCTCCGTAAGTAAGTCTGAAAGGACGAATAAGTCTAAGACTTTTTAGAGTATTATCTCATATGCGACCTGTTTTTAAAATACGCCTTGTTATTATGCGCTTACTTTCTTTGTCTTCTTTTTCATATCCGTATTCTTTTAATATTTTGCACAACGTGTAATTTCCGCCGTCCGGCTTATGGATTATATATCCTTTAACCTCTCCAAACAATTTCATATTTCTACCCCCCTTTTTGCTATCCCAAATCTACCACCCAGGCATCCTGTATATGGTCTTCAATTATCTTCCTTGATAGATTGAACCAGCTTTTGCATTCATCGAGTATAATTGAATCGCCGGTTACAATTCTTTCCCTGCCGGCTAATACGGTATCCACATTTGGAATTAGGTCTACATCAGCTGGCATCCCCCATTGCCCCGAAAATTCTAGTATCTTACTTTTCAGTCTGCCTGAATTTGATACCGGAGAATCCAGATAAAATTTAACCATCGGCACAGATAATTCTTGCAGTGTCTTTCCTATGAGATTTAAAGCAGCATCCGTCTTATCTATTAGTCTGTATGTGCCGCGGAGTCCTGCCAAGTCTCTGTACACCCCGTCTTTACCAAGCAATATGGGGCTTCCCGACATTGCAACTTCCAAAGTGATTATTAAATTAAATCCGTCAATACTAAGACAGCCATCCTTTGCGCATTCAAAAGGAAGCATTGTTTTCTTTCTTTTTTCATAATCAGCCGTTGAAGATGTTGTTCTTTGAAGGGCTGTTCTCGCTCTTGATGAAAGCAGATAATGGTTGCCAGTGAATTCTATTATTTGTTTTATCTTGTATCCTCTGTCAAGCAGCCACTGTATTTCTTCTTGGGCGATTTTTAATTCTGCAATGCTTTCTTTTGAAAATATCTTTGTGTCATACGGGTCAAATCCTCTTTTGACATTCTTGGTAGACATCTTGAATCATATCCTTCCATCCTTCATAAATCATAACCATAGCTAGTGTGTCCAGTTCGCAGTATTTAAGCAGGGCTTTTTGTACTTCGCTTCGCTCATAGTCTGACATTTCTGTAAACTGAAGCATTGCATAGGCGGTCATGGCTGCTCCGCCGTCTCTTAATTCGTCATTATTAAGGAGTATAAAATCCTTTTCTGATACATCCTCAAACATTTTCGGCAGGAGCTTGTAGGGGTCTGTCACCACATTATTTTCAAATTTAACCCATGTCCAATCCTTGTAGTTTAAACTTGGGATATTTTGTGTTCCGTAAATGGGTTTGGAATACTTGTCCTGCAGGAATACAGAGCTGTTTAAAATGGCAGGAAGCACTGCCTTGATTGAATTTGAGCCTTTCATTGCAGGGTCATAATAGTATTTCTTGACAAGCTCGCACATATCAACCATGCTACGATTACCTTCCCATTTTTCACTATTGCCACCTACTGATTTAGTAATGCTTCTTATAAATTCGCACATGTCTTCCCTATCTGGAATATCGTTTTTATCTTCCTTTAATTGTCTGTAAATCATATTCA
>Ga0208040_1001857_pt1 | contig 19888 bp, 9 predicted proteins | sample AD_UKC083_MetaG_FD_184431 | JGI IMG/M metagenome (GOLD analysis project Ga0208040, IMG submission 184431) | Active sludge microbial communities of municipal wastewater-treating anaerobic digesters from USA - AD_UKC083_MetaG (SPAdes) (version 2) | ecosystem: Engineered > Bioreactor > Anaerobic >...
CATCCCTCCAATCTGGCTGGGGCGGGTGGGGCGGGTTTGGGCGCGGGCCTGAGCCGGATTGGAGGGATGGACGAGTCGCGGATGATGTAAAACGACGTTCCAAAGCAGGAGGGAGAGAACGCGAACGTTCGGCAAAGCCGGGACGGGCGGCGTGGTGTTGTCGCGCGCCTTGGTTTTTGGGCGGTCTGTGGCTACGGCTGGCGAGGACATTTCCCCTCCCGGGCGGGGGTTGCCGAAAGGCGGCTGCTTGCGTTGTCCTCATCGTGGGCGGCGTATTCGTCCGGTTGGGATGAGTTTGGTTGACGATTTATCCCCAGGCTTTGCGCGCATGGTGAGTGATGAACGGGATTGGTTCGGGAACCTGTTCAGGGGCTTTGGTTTTGTTGTTCAGGAGCCGGGGAGGCTGAGGCTGCGGATTGGGCGGCGGTTAAGCGCTTCGGAGGGGGTGTCTTGCCGCGCGGCAAAGGCTTTGGGGTTCCTGCGCGTGAGCATCTGGCAAAACACGGCATAGCCCGGCACCTTGTAAAAGCTTGGAGTTCCCTTTTTCCGCGGCAATTCCAAACGGTGACACTGGCGTTGCGTCGAGGTGGTGGCAAGGCGGGCGATTTCGGCAATCTCGCGCCGGTCGGCCGCTTTGAATTGATAGACGCTTTCACTCCAGAACCCTGAACCCATAAAGCGGCTTTGGGTTTAGCAAAAGTTTTTCTCCCTCATCTGCAAAAACTCAGGCGCTGGCAACCAAAGGCCCTGGATGCTGACGCCCTCCACGGGCGTTTCTACTTGCGCGCGCGGCGGATTCCGTCCATGCAAGGGTCATGCGTCACCTGATTCTTGCCCTGGCTCTGCTGCTCGTCATGCTCATCGGCGCCCCGTCCCTCACCCGCGCCCGGCCTGCGGCCGGCTCCGGCGCCCCCGGCATCCATAAGCTCAAAGACCTTGTCATCTATCATGATGACCGGTTCTACAGCAGCTTTCCCTCCGTTATCCGCCGCCCGAATGGCGAACTGCTTGTGGCATTTCGCCGTGCGCCGGAACGCCGCACCCTGGGCGAGCGCAGCACCAGTCACACCGACCCGAACAGCTACCTGGTGCTGGTGCGCTCGCGTGATAATGGCCAGACCTGGAGCCCGACGCCCGAGTTGATCTACGCCCACCCTTTGGGCGGCTCGCAGGACCCCTGCATGGTCCAACTGCGCGACGGCACCATCCTCTGCGCCAGCTATGGGTGGGCGTGGCTGCAAACGGAGGCCGCGGACAAACTGATAAAACCCCTCCGCCACGGCAACTTCGTCTTCCTGGGCGGCTACCTGTTGCGCTCGCGCGATAACGGGCGCTCGTGGCAGGGGCCGATCATTCCGCCGCCCGTTCCGGGCGAGACGGTGCTTGACCCGTTCAACCAGCCCGTGCCCGCCTACAACCGCGGCGCCCTGTGCCAAGGCAAAGACGGCCGGCTCTACTGGGCGGTCACCTCCAAAACTTCCTCCCCGCCGGGGGCGCAGGGAACGCACCTGCTCCTTTCCGCAGACCAAGGCAGCACCTGGGCTTATGCCGGCCCCATCGCGACGGATGCCAAAGTGGTCTTTAATGAAACCGCGCTCTATGAGACGCCCAAAGGCGATCTGGTCGCTTTCATGCGCACCGCCAACTTTGATGACCATACCGCCGTGGCGCGCTCGACCGACCGCGGGCGCAGTTTCGAGCCGTGGCAGGATGCCGGCTTTCAAGGCCATCCTCATCACGCGCTGCGCCTTCCGGACAAGCGCGTGCTGCTGGTCTATGGCTACCGCCACGCGCCGTTCGGCATCCGGGCCCGCGTGCTGGACCCGGAATGCCGGAACCTGGCCGCAGCAAAGGAAATCATCCTGCGCGATGACGGTGGCAGCGGCGACCTTGGCTATCCCTGGGCGACGCTGATCTCGAAGCGGCGCGCCCTGGTCGTTTACTACTTCAACACCGCAAACGGCACCCGCCACATTGCCGGCACTCTCCTGGCCCTGGAATAGCCCCGGGGACTGCCCCGCCCTGCCCCACCGCGGCGCCCCGGCCCGGCCCCCCTCAGGCCCGCCGGTTAGCGCGGCGGCAGGAGAGCCTTGACCGGCGGGACTCCATCGCGGTGCACAATGAAGGCCAGGACCTTCAGCTTCACGTATGCGCCGTGCAGGAAGACAATGCCCTGGTTGCCGTCGCGCCAGGCTTCCTTGCCCGAGTCCTTGGCGAGGAACCAATCCTCGCCGCCCGGCTCACTCCAGCCGATGATATGGATGGCGTGATCGTCGCCGGTCGCCCCATTCCGGAGGCGCGTCTCGCGCGCGGCCTGGTTAAGTTCGCGGGCCGGGAGATCGAAGCTGGGAATAAAACAATGGCGCACCAGGGTTTCATAACTGGGCTCGCTGGTGTCTATTTCCACCGCCACGGTAAAGCCGCCGCGCAGCGCGCCGCGGAAGGCTTCGTAAAATACGGGCAGCGGCACGTTAAAGAAGTTTGTGTGGTGCCGCCAGTTGTCCGGCACCTTCAACTCGGTGAACGCGTTGAACGGCGCGGATTCCTGGGAAACCACGCTGATATATTCGGACCAGGGCAGCCGCACAACCTCCGCCAGGAAGGACCGGGGCGTGTAGGTTTTCCCATTATGCGCAAAAGTCTCCGGCGGTTTGCCCAGATGCCGGTTCAGAATCTTCCGAATCCGGTCCAGGACGCGCGCTTCATTCCATTGGCCGCGCAGTTTGACCTCTTGCAGGCAGCGCCCCAGTTCGGCATAGAGCCGGGTGTGATCGAAGGGCGGATTGTCCGGCAACTTCTCATAAACGGCGGAAGGCATGGCCCCGTATTGGGCGCAGGCGTCGAACACGCCCCAGAACGTGTCGCCCGGCGAGACGCGCGACTCGCCCCGGGTTTGCACAAACCGGCGCGCTTTCTCGACGTATTGGCAATACGCGGCATACATGGGCGAAAGCCGCACCGGCGGAAGCTGACGGCGGGCCATTTCCGCTTCCAGGAAGGAGCACGTCGCAAAGCTCCAGCAAAACGACGTTTTATTCTGGTTAACGTGCGACAGGCAGGGGGCGGCTTGAAAGTCCGCGACGCTCCGGGGATGCGGCAACTGGTCCAGTTCCGCCCGCAGCCGCTCCGGCATAGTCTGGGCCAACGCCCGGGCCCCCAGCCCCAGGGCCAAAACGAACAAGCTCAATCGTCGGATGATCATAGCACTTCGGCGCATCATTCTATCCTTTCTTCAGTGAGGGCGGCAAGGCGCGAAGAACGGCTTCATAGACCGCCTTCAACGGCACCCCGGCCTGCGCGGCGAGCCGGCGGCACGACTCAAATTCCGGCGCGGCCTGGAGCACTTTGCCCCCGAGCCGTCCCACCTTCACGGATGCATCGCCGTGCGGGGTTGGCACCGTCATCCATTCGCGCCGCAGCTTGCGCCGTTCGACGGCATGACGGCGGACGCCAAACGCGCTGGTCTCGCGCAGCAGCAGCTCGGTGAACCGGTCCGCGTCGGCCTCGTCGCACAGCACCGTCAGGAGCACGGCGGGCCGGTTCTTCTTCATCTGGATGGCCGTATGGAAAACGTCCCGGGCGCCGGCGGCGAGCGCCTGCTCCATGAAGTGGCCCAGAATCTCGGCGTTGATGTCGTCCAGGTTCGTTTCGAGCGCCACAATCGAGTCCGTCTCCCAATCGTGGGTTCCGAGGGTCTCCGATGCCCGGCCCACCGACCGGGTTTCCCCGAGCACCGCCCGCAGCGCGTTGGGGCGCGACCGATGTTCGCGGCTGCCCAGGCCATAGCCCGTCTTTTCGGCCACCAGTTCCCGCATCGGGCCGAAGGATTCAACCAGCTCCGCCAGCAATGCCGCGCCCGTGGGCGTGACCAGTTCGTGGGGCTCGTCGCACTGCGAAAGCGGTATCCCGCGCGCGCCCAGGATCGCCAGCGTGGCGGGGGCGGGAATCGGAAACCGCCCGTGCGCGCACTCGATCCAGCCCGTCCCCTCCACCACCGGCCCCGCCAGGACGCGCGGCTGCCCCAGCCGCTCCAGCGCGAGGCACGCCCCGACGATGTCCAGAATCGAATCCACCGCGCCCACTTCGTGGAAATGCACCTGTTCGGGCGGGCAGCCGTGAATCTTTCCTTCCGCCACGGCGAGACGTTGAAAGATTGCCACCGCCTTCTGTTTGACTCCCTCGGAGAGCCGACTTCCGGCTATCAATTGCCGGATTTGCGCAAAGGTTCGCCCGTGTTCATGCGAATGGGGGTGCGCCGGCGCAGGCGCTGGTTCGCCGTGGCGGTGGAGGGCATCAAGCAGCACTTCAAATCTGACCCCGGCGAGGCTGGCCCGCCGCGCGCGCGTCACGCGCAGGCGGTAGCCGCCCAGGCGCAGTTGCTGCAGCTCCTGCTCCAGCCAGTCAGCCTCAACTCCCAGGTCAATCAACGCGGCAATAAACATGTCGCCGCTGATGCCGCTGAATAAATCGAGATAAAGCGTCTTCATGTTAACCGGCCGCCAAAGCGTTGATTTGGCTGGCCGCATAGCCGGCGCCGAAACCGTTGTCAATGTTCACTACCGTCAGCCCGCTGGCGCAACTGTTAAGCATGGCCAGCAACGCCGCCAGGCCCTGGAAGCTCGCGCCGTAGCCCACGCTGGTCGGCACCGCGATGACCGGCCGGGACACCAGTCCGGCCACCACGCTGGGCAAGGCCCCTTCCATGCCGGCCACCACAATGACCACATTCGCGCGCTGAATGGCCTCCAACCGGCCAAACAGCCGATGCACCCCCGCCACGCCCACATCCGTGATCCGCTCCACGCGGTTGCCCATGATCGCGGCGGTGACGGCGGCCTCTTCGGCCACCGGCAGGTCGCTGGTGCCGGCGCAAACCACGGCAATCACGCCCGGCCGCTTCGGCAACGGCGGCTTCTCGATCGTCACGCAACGCGCCAACTCGTGATAGACCGCCGCCCGGAACCGCCGGCGCAGCTTGCGCGCGGTTTCGGCCCCCACGCGGGTCACGAGCACGCGCGGCTCATGCGCAAAGAGTTTGGCCGCAATCGCCACGACCTGGGCCGGCGTCTTGCCCGCGCCGAAAATGACCTCGGGGAAGCCCTTGCGCAGCGCGCGGTGCGTGTCCACCGTGGCGAATCCCAGGTCCACCAGCGGCGCCACCTGGAACTGCCGCAGGACTTCATCCCGCCCCACCCCTCCCGCCCGAAACTTCTCCAGCAGCTTGATGGCTTCGGTCGTGGTCACAGCTTTGGCTTCGCGCCGCTTTCCCTCACTGGATTTTTTCGCGCAGCAGCGGGACCAGGTCGGCGATTTTCACGCGCTCCTGCTTCATGGTGTCGCGATCACGCAGCGTGACCGTGTCCTGCCGCGCGGCGTTCTGCTCGCCCAGCGTGTCGAAATCAATCGTCACCCCGAACGGCGTCCCGGCTTCATCCTGCCGGCGGTAGCGGCGGCCGATGGCTCCGGCTTCATCATAGAAAACCGTCATGTGCGGCCGCAGCAGCTCGCGCACTTCCCGGGCCTTTTTCACCAGCTCGGGCTTGTTCTTGAGCAGCGGAAAGACCGCGACCTTGATCGGCGCGATGCGGGGATGGAATCGCATCACCACCCGCGTTTCGAGGTTGCCTTTCTCGTCCGGGGCCTGGTCTTCGCAATAAGCATTGCAGATCAGGGCCAGCGCCAGCCGATCCACCCCCGCCGACGGCTCGATCACATGCGGCACATACTTGGCCTTGGCCTCTTCGTCGAAATACTCCATGGATTTGCCGCTGAACTTCTGGTGCTGCGTCAGGTCAAAATCGCCCCGCGCCGCGACTCCCTCCAGCTCCTGGGTGCCAAAGGGGAACTTGTACAAAATGTCCACGGTCGCCTTGGCGTAGTGCGCCAGCTCCTCCTTCTTCTGCCAGTATTCGACCAGCGTGTCCCGCCCCAGGCCGATGCTCTCGTACCACTGGATGCGCTGTTCCACCCAGTATTTATGCCACAACTCCCAACCCCAGTTGGGCTGCGGCACGAGGGCCCCGGGCGGGCAATCGGACAGTCCGGCGACGGTGCCGCACATTTTCTGCACCACCTCGTCCGGGCGGATGAAGAACTCCAGCTCCATCTGCTCGAACTCGCGCGAGCGGAAGGTGAAATTGCGCGGATTGATTTCATTGCGGAAGGCCTTGCCCACCTGGCAGATGCCAAACGGCACCCGCTGGCGCGAAACCTCGAGCGCGCTCTTGAACTGCACAAAGATCGCTTGCGCCGTCTCGGGCCGGAGATACGAAATGTTGTCCGCGCTTTCAACCGGGCCGACGTAAGTCTTGAGCATCAGGTTAAAAGGGCGCGGCTCGGTCAACAGGCTGCCGTTCTCCGGATTATAGCGGGTCGTATTGGCCTGCGCCTCGGTGCGCTCGCCCTCCAGCGACGGATTTTCCAGGCCCCGCTGCTGATAGAACTGCCGGGCCACCTTGCGCGCGTAATCCGCATGCTTGCCCGTGGCAATCAGCACCGAAAAGGCGTCCTTGGAGGCCCTGCCGCTGCCGGAGTCTGTCGCCCCGGTATAAAAGTAAGCCATGCCGCTCTGCGGCTCGATCTGATCGGCGCGAAACCGCTTTTTCGTGAGCAGGCAATCCACCATCAGGTCGCTAAACGTGCTGGTGTGGCCGCTGGCCTCCCAAATCTTCGGGTGCATAATGATCGAGGCGTCCAACCCCACCACATCATCCCGAAGCTGGGTCATCGAGCGCCACCAGTGCTCCTTGATGTTGCGCTTCAATTCGGCGCCCAGCGGACCATAGTCCCAAAAACCATTCAATCCCCCGTAGATTTCCGATGATTGAAAAATCAATCCCCGCCGTTTGCAAAGCGATACAATCTTTTCCATCAACTCGCCGGTTTTAGGTTCAGCCATAGGCGGGGAAGTCTCTCACAGCCTTCGCGTATGTCAAGGTGTCGCCACGCTGAATGGTCCGCCACTATAGTCGAGGCGTAAGGTCTGGGCTGTCACCCCCATCCAGATGCCGCCTAAGTCATCGGTCACACTTTGCCCTCAATGGCTCAAAGGCACGTGGTGAGCATCCAAATGAATAGGTTCGGTTTAGGCAAGCCCGAGGCAGGTAAGCCAGGGGGCGGACCTCCTTGCAGCACCAGAGCTGCGGAATTGGAATTGCTGGGCCATTTTCCCATTCCTGCGTCCTGGGGCGAGGCATTTTTCCTAAATTTGTTGTTGCACCGTTCTCACGTTAAAGCTAATGTAGCGTTAGTTAAAAGATAAGGCCTATGCGGTCGAATCGAAGTCGTTTCAAACTATGTCCGATAAGATATATCGGTAAATTTTAGCCACGTATGAACACCAAGCAACTCCTCACCCTTAGCACCGTTTCGCTCGCCGGCGCATCAGCCGCCCTGGCTACTGCCGATTATGGTCCGGCGGTGGATCGCATGATCACCGGGTGCACTAAATGGTACACCTCCGGCTACGGCCACAAGTTTGCCGTCGTCCATAGCATGGAGGGATATTACCTGACCGGCACCTCCTATTTGCGGCGCTGCGATATTTCGGCCAGTTGCCAGTATACGGTGAACGGGTTGGTGGATTATGCCGGGGATGCGCCGCGGGGCGAGATTTCGCAATTGGTGCGGGAGGCATATTATGCCTGGCATGCGACGTGTTGGAATCAACATTCCCTGGGCACGGAGCACGAGGGATTTGTGAGCAACCCGGCCTGGTTCACCGAGGAGATGTACCAGGCCTCGGCCTTGTTGCATCGGCATTTTGCGGACAAGTTTGGCTTTGCCAAGGACCGGAATCATATTGTGGGGCACGGGGAAAAATCGAACGGGGCGTGGTGCGCGTATGCTTCGGCGAACCTGGGCATCAATCCGTATTGCAACACCCATACCGACCCGGGTCCCTATTGGAACTGGTCGCATTACATGGCCTTGATCGTGGGCTCCGTTGATGGAGCAACGGTGGTCAGCATCAGCGCCCCCTCCAGCGTGAATGTCGGCCAGAGTTTCACCGCGACTGTGGTCATGCGTAATAGCGGTTCCACTACCTGGACCACCGCCAATGGATACAAACTCGGCTCACAAAGCCCTCAGGATAATTCCACTTGGGGATTCGGACGGGTTGCTTTGCCCGGCACAATCAGTCCTGGCGCTAATGCCACCTTCACCTTCACCGCCACGGCTCCAGGCACGGTCGGCAGCTATGCTTTTGCCTGGAAGATGGTCAGGGAAGGTGTGCAGTGGTTTGGCGGCACCGCTTCGACAACCATTGCTGTCGTCAACCCGCTGCCAACCATTACCACGCAACCGGTATCGGTGACTAAGAATCCCGGGGAGACGGCGACCTTTACGGTGGGGGCGACGGGGGCGACCAGTTATCAGTGGAAGAAGAACGGAGTGAACATTGCGGGGGCGACGGCGGCGACGCTGACGCTGGCGAATGTGCAGTTATCCCAGGCGGGTTTTTATTCGGTGTCGGTGAGCAATGCGGGGGGCACGGTGACCAGCAGTTCGGCGCAGTTGGTGGTGACGGCGGCGGCGACGGCGGTGGGGACGGGCGGTGGGTTGCGGGGGCTATATTACAACAATACGGATTTCAGCGGGCTGGCGCTGTCGCGGCTGGACGGGACGGTGAACTTTGATTGGGCGGGGGGGTCGCCGGCGGGGAGCATTGGGGCGGATACCTTTTCGGTGCGGTGGACGGGGCAGGTGGAGCCGCGTTATAGCCAGACCTATACGTTTTACACGACGACGGATGACGGGGTGCGGTTGTGGGTGAATGGGGTATTGCTGGTAGATTACTGGGCGGGGCAGGCGGCCACGGAACGGAGCGGGACGATCGCGTTGACGGCGGGGCAGAAGTATAGCATTCGGCTGGATTACTATGAGAACACGGGCAACGCGGTGGCGAAGTTGATGTGGTCCAGCGCGAGCCAGGTGAAGCAGATTATTCCGCAGAGCCAGTTATACCGGCCGGTGCCGGTGCTGGCGGCGATTGGGGATCAGACGGTGGCGGTGGGGCAGGCGTTGAGCGTGCCGGTCACGCTGACGGCGTGGGACGAGGTGACGGGGGTGACGGTGCTGGAGGATTTTGAGGGGTATGGGGATGGGTCGCCGACGGATCAGATTATGTTCCGCAAGCCGGGGAACTCCGCCTCGACGAGCGGGTTTTTGGATGGCGGGGTGACCAATTACAACGTGCCGACGGCGAGCATGCCGGCGGGGCGTTCGAGTGCGCGGGCGATGCATGTGTCGTGGAGTTTTTTGACGGGGACGACCGATCCGTGGTTGCGGCTGGTGACATATAATGCGGCGACGCGGCCCAATCCGATTGTGGAGATCACGCGGTCGTTGTGGTTTGATGTGCATACGGACAAGGCGTTGAAGGTGGGATTGGGGTTGCGGGAGACCAATCCGACGGGGGCGATTGGGGAGAATGGGGGCGGCAGCGGGCCGATCGAGTTTGTGGGGGTGCCGGGCAAGACGGGGCAAACGCCGCTGCCGAGCCGGGTGGTGAGCGCGGGGAGTTGGTCAACCTTGAAGTTCAACCTGCCGCAGGAGGCGGTGACGGGGTTTACGGGCAACGGGATTTTGGAATCCACGACGGGCAAGGCGGTGTTGGAGAGTTTGGCGCTGGTGCCGGCGGGGGGGATGGGGGTTTATCATGTTTATTTGGATAATTTTGTGCAGGTACAGAATGGGGCGTTGAGTTATGCGCTGGAGCCTGGGGCGCCGGCGGGGGCGACGATTAATGCGAGCACGGGTGAGTTTAGCTGGACGCCGGCGCCGGCGCAGGGGCCGGGGAGCTATACGATAACGGTACGGGTAACGAACGGGGGCACGCCGAGTCTGAGTGCGACGAAGAGTTTTGGGGTGACGGTGACGGCGCCGCCGGTGATTGTGACATCGCCGCAGGATCAGAATGTGTATCCGGGGGGGACGGCGACCTTTAGTGTGACGGCGACGGGGACGGCGCCGCTGACGTATCAGTGGCGGAAGGATGGGACAGCGATTGCGGGGGCGACGGGGAGCAGTTATACGCTGGTCAACGCGCAGGCGTCGGACACGGGCGGTTATTCGGTGAAGGTGAGCAATACATTGGGGTCGGTGGAGAGCGCGGAGGCGTTATTGATGGTATCGGACGTGGCGTCGCCGCCGTCGATCGTGGTGCAGCCGCAGGGTTTGACGCGGCGGCAGGGGGAGAGTGCGAGTTTTGGGGTGACGGTGGCGGGGTCGTTGCCGTTGGTGTATCAGTGGTATCGGGACGGGGTGGCGTTGGCGGGGGCGACGCAGAATTTCTATACGGATGCGGATGTGCAGCCGGGGGATGCGGGCAATTATTGGGTGGTGGTGACCAATGCGTATGGGAGTGTGAGCAGTGAGATGGCGGAGCTGGTGGTGATTGTGGCGCCGGTGATCACGAGTGGGCCGGTGAGCCAGACGGTGACGCAGGGGAGCAGTGTGAGTTTCAGCGTGGTGGCCAGTGGCACGGCGCCGTTGGTGTATCAGTGGCGGAAGGGGGGCGTGGCGATTGGCGGGGCGACGGGGAGCCGCTATAATTTGAGCAACGTGCAGGCGGGGGATGCGGGGAGCTACACGGTGGGGGTGACCAATGCGGCGGGGGGCGTGATCAGCGGGGCGGCGGTTTTGACGGTGCAAGTGCCGCCGGGGATCACGACGCCGCCGGTGGGGCAGACGGTGGCGCGGGGGGCGAATGTGACCTTCAGCGTGGTGGCGACGGGCAATCCGGCGCCGAGCTACCAGTGGCGGCGCAACGGGGTGAATATCGGGGGAGCGACGGGGAGCAGTTATACCCGGAATAACGTGCAGTCCGGGGATGTGGGGATGTATTCGGTGGTGGTGAGCAATCCGCTGGGCAGTGTGGTGAGTGTGGAGGCGTCGCTGGCGTTGACGGGGGCGATCGCGTTCCAGGACAACTTCAGCGGGTGCAGCCTGGGGCAGTGGACGACGGCGGCCAGTCCGGCGACGGAACTGGTGGCTTCGTCGGAGCAGAACCACACGGGCGGGGGCGGGTGCAGCGCCAAGCAGGACAATACGAGCGACTACATGTATCACAATTTTGGGAGTTACAGCGGGCATACCAAGGTGAGTTTCTACTGGTATGACGACGGAGCGAGCACCAAGTCCTACCTGGAGATGCGTTCGTATGCGAACGGGTCGTATCCGGGGAGCCTGACGCAGGTGCTGGCGGTGGGGAAATATAACACGGTGACGGCGCCGGGTGAGGTCTATGATTTGCGCAAGTATCAGTTGCGGGTGTTGTATCCGTCGGCGAGCATGGGGTGGATGAACTGTGAGACGAACAGTTCGGGTGGGGCGCGTTCGCCGGGGTGGCACAAGTTTTCGATTGAGCGGCTGGCGGACGGGACGACGCTGAAGTTCACGGTGGACGACGTGGCGACGCGGACGATCACCGGCGCGAATGCGGCGAACTGGAACACGGTTTTCATTGGGACGGGCAGTGGTTCGACGGGGATTACGGCGTATTTTGACGATGTGGTGGTGGAGTATTTTGATCCGCCGTCCATTGTGGTGGCGCCGGCGGGTCAAACAGTGGCGCTGGGAGGCAGCGCGACCTTCAGCGTGGTGGCGACGAACAATCCGCAGAGCTACCAGTGGCGGCGCAATGGGGAGAACATTGCGGGGGCGACGGGGGCGACGCTGACGGTGAACAACGTGCAGGCGGGGGATGCGGGGAGCTACACGGTCATGGTGGGCAACGGGGTGGGAGCGGTGGTGAGCAGCGGGGCGGCGTTGCTGGTGGCGCCGGAGATTGTGGTGCAGCCGGTGAGCCGGACCAATGTGGCGGGCAGCACGGTAAGTTTTGTGGTGGTGGCAGATGGGCAGGCGCCGCTGAGCTACCAGTGGAAGAAGGACGGGCAGGCGCTGAGCGATGGCGGGGTGATTTCGGGGGCGCAGAGCGCGGAGCTGACCCTCAGTGGGATAGCGGCGGGGGATGCGGGGAGCTACACGGTGGGGGTGACCAATGCGGCGGGCGGGGTGGAGAGCGTGGTGGCGAATCTGTGGGTGACGCCGCTGGCGGTGGCGCCGGAGATTGTGGTGCAGCCGGAGAGCCAGGCGGTGGGAGCGGGGGCGACGGTGACGTTCAGCGTGGTGGCGACGGGCACGGCGCCGAGCTACCAGTGGCAGTTTAACGGGGAGGCGATTCCGGGGGCGACGCAATCCAGCTATACGCGAGCGAATGTGCAGGCGGGGGATTCGGGGGAATATATGGTGCAGGTGGCGAATGCGGCGGGGAGCGTATTGAGCGATCCGGCGGCGTTGCTGGTTAACACGGCGCCGAGTTTGGGAGAGATCGCGGATCGGACGGTGCATGCGGGCAGTCCGGTGGTGGTTACGGTGTCGGCGAGTGATCCGGACGCGCCGCCGCAGGTGTTGAACTTCAGTCTGGAGACGGCGCCGGCGGGGGCGACGATTGATCCGGGGACGGGGACGATTCAGTGGACGCCGGGGTTGGCGGAAGCGGATACGACGCAGACCTTTACGGTACGGGTGAGTGACAACGGGACGCCGGTGCAGAGTGCGGAGCGCAGTTTTGCGGTGGAGGTGGTGGCGGCGGTGGTGATTACGCGGGCGCAGTTGCAGGGAGAGACGATTGTGCTGACGTGGAATGCGATTCCGGATCAGACCTATCGGGTGCAGTATAAGGATAACGTGACGGATACGGAGTGGACGGATTTGACGGATGTGAGCGCGGCGGAGAGCACGGCGACGGTGGTGGCGAGCCTGCTGGATGAATTTGGGCGAATTCCCAGCCGCTTCTTCCGCATCATGATTGTCAATTAGCGTTGAACAGACGGCCAGGCGGCGGCCTTCGGGCGGCCGCTGCCGGGCCGCCATGGCTGTGAGTTAAGGAAACAGAATGGCGGTTCGGTTGCTGGCGGTTTGGGATTCAGACCATTCCGGAACCGTTTGCCGCGCCAGAACACGTTAGCACTCTCCCTGACCTTTCTAGCATTGGGAGTTGGAAGGTCGGGGGGTAGCGCCGTCGGACGTACGGCCAATGCCGCACGCCCGGCGGATGCCCGGGCTCCCTGCTTAGCTAAGAAACGTTATGAAGATAAATCAAGCCGTGGTGTTTTGTATTGCGGTGCTGCTGTTTCCCGGGGTTGGTTTCCCGGGAGACCTGTCATCTCTTTCTGCCGAACCAACGATATTCGCGGAGGCGCATGAATTGGAGTTGGCTGAGCCGATTGACATTTCGAGCGATGGAGAATTGCTGCTGCTGTTTCGCCCGGGGCAGCAGGGGTTTGAATTGGTTAATACGCAGACCGGGCAACGCGAGGTCGTTTCCCGCACTCCCTGCACCGGTTATTTCGCCAGCATTTCGCCGGATAAGAAGTATGTCTGTTTCAAAGACTTCGTGATGGTTGACGGACGCCGGCTTCAACGTCCGACCCTTTATGAAATTGCCCACCAAAGCCAGTTGCCGCTCTGCGAACCCGTGTTCACTGCCGGCAATCCGGTGGTCTCTGCGCGAGGCCAGATCGCCTTCACGGTGGGGCCGCAATTGATCATTTTGTCGCCTGGTTTGGACCGCGAGAAGGAAGTGGACCTCGGCGCCGTCGTCAATGTACTGACCTTTTCGCCCGACGGGCACCGGTTGGCGTTTGGCGAGGTGGATGAGAGGATTTCGTGGATTGAGATTGATAGCGGAAAGCGTGGGAGTGTTCCAACGACCTGGCTGCACGGTTACCAGGCGCAGTTTTCTCCCGATGGTCGGGCGTTGCTGGCTCGGAGCAGCAGTGGCGAAATCACCGCCTGCGATTTATCTACGGGGGAGGCCAGGAGTTTTGGCGCCGCCCGGGCGGCGGCCTGGGTGGATGGGGACACAGTGGCGCTGGTCCGGAAGTCAGTGGCCCATTCGCGGGTTAGCGGCACCCAGTTGCTCAAGGCCAGGCTTTCGGATGGCGTAATCTCCACTTTCCTGACGAAGGAGGGAAATGCCGAGTTGGCCATCAAGACTCCTGTTGCGGCGCTGGTGGCCGAAGATGGAATCAACCTGACCGACGCGCGCACGGGTGCAATGTCAAAGTTGGCCGTGCGGCCCCTTTCGGCAGATGCCCTCCCGGACGCTGCGAAGAAGACCTTGACGGGTACGCCCGCGACGGGCGTGGCGAAGGGCGCCAAGGCTGTCGTCAAACTGGCTGGCGTGCCTTACATCCACCAGCTTTACGATACCGCGGACAACTTTCCCGGCGGCGCCAGTTGTAATGCTACTGCCGCGCTGATGGCGATCCAATACTATAATCGGTTGCCGGCGCATCCCATTACATGCACCAGCGGCGGAACCCATATCTCCAACTACGGTTTTTATATTTCGAGCATCTACACTTATAATGGGCATACCTACAACATTCCCTCGTCCTCAGCTTGGGGTTCAACGTACGCCGGGTATTACGGCGGGTTCGGCTATTTTCTTCAGGATCTGGTTGGCAGCTCGTTGCAGCGCAGCATTCGTTTGAAAGAATGGATTACGTACCACGGTTTGAGTTCAGCCACGGATGACTCGGTCTCAGGCGAAACCGGCATAACCAAGGCACGGACGGAAATTAACGCCGGTTATCCCGTGGTGGTGTTGTGCGATATAACCTCTGCCGGACATTACCTGACGTGTATCGGCTACCTCACCGGGCAGCATACGTTGATCTTTAATGATCCGTATGGCAACAAAGCGATCAGCTATCCGGGATGGGCGGGGGCGGGCGTGTATTACGATTGGCCGGGCTACAACAATGGATACCCGAATCTCATCGGGGTGGTGCGGTACATTTATGCCCGGGGCACTGATAATGCCGCCTTTGTATCACAAACGGTCACCAACGGCACCACGTATGCGCCGGGTCAGAGTTTTTCGTGCACCTGGACCATGAATAATAATGGCACGACTACCTGGACCTCGAGCGGCTACTCGCTTAACTACGTAAGCGGTACCCAGATGGGGGCGCCTGCGGTCAACTTAATCAGCGCCAATGTTGCGCCCGGCGGCAATGCCAGCATCCCCATCAACTTTACCGCTCCCGCGACGCCTGGTTCCTATACGGTGACGATGCGGATGAACAATGCCAGCGGAGCTTTCTTCGGAGCGCAAGTTTCCTTGACCATCAACGTTGCGAACCCCGTTCCTGTCATCACGGTGCAGCCGGCCAGCACGACCCGGGATCCGGGGCAGACGGCCACGTTTACGGTGGCGGCGACGGGGGCGACCACTTACCAGTGGCAGAAGAACGGGGTGAACCTGGCGGGCAAGACCACCGCGACGCTGACGCTGGCGAATGTGCAGCTGGCGGATGCGGGTTTTTACACGGTGGTGGTGGGCAACGCCGCGGGCACGGTGACCAGCAGCGCGGCGCAGTTGGTGGTGACGGCGGCGGGCAGCGGGGCGGGGACGGGGACGGGGCTGCGGGGGTGTTATTATGACAACCCGGACTTCAGCGCGCTGCGGCTGTCGCGGCTGGATGGGCCGGTGAACTTTGATTGGGGGACGGGCGCGCCGGGGGGGGGCATGGGGGTGGATACCTTTTCGGTGCGGTGGACGGGGCAGGTGCAGCCGCGCTACAGCCAGACCTATACCTTTTACACGACGACCGATGACGGGGTGCGGCTGTGGGTGAACGGGGTGTTGTTGATAGATTATTGGGCGGGCCAGGCGGCCACGGAGCGGAGCGGGAGCATAGCGTTGGTGGCGGGACAGAAGTATGACCTTCGGCTGGAGTATTATGAGAACACGGGCAGCGCGGTGGCCCAGTTGCGGTGGTCGAGTGCGAGCCAGCTTAAGGAGCTGATCCCGGCGGCGCAGTTGTATCGGCCGGCGCCGGAGCTGGCGGCGGTGGGGGCTCAGACGGTGGCGGAGAACAGTTTGCTGAGCGTGCCGCTGACGCTGGTGGCGTGGGATCAGATTGCCGCCGTGACGCCCCTGGAAGATTTTGAGAGCTACGGGGACGGCGCGCCGACCGACCAGATAATGTTCCGCAAGCCGGGGTCGTCGGGGTCAACGAGCGGGTTTCTGGACGGGGCGGTGACCAACTACAACGTGCCGACGGGCAGTTTTCCGGAGGGCAATCTGAGTGCGCGGGCGATGCGGGTGTATTGGAGTTTTCAGGCGGGGACGACCAATCCGTGGCTGCGGCTGACGACCTATAATGCGGCGACGCGGCCCAATCCGATTGTGGAGATCACGCGGTCGTTGTGGTTTGACCTGCATACGGACAAGGCGTTGCAGGTGGGTTTGGGGTTGCGGGAGACTAATCCGACGGGGGCGATTGGGGAGGATGGAGGCGGCAGTGGGCCGATCGAGTTTGTGGGAGTCAGCGGCGTGTTGGGGACGGCGCCGGTTCCGGAGCGGACGGTTTTGGCCGGGAGCTGGACGACGCTCAAGTTTGATTTGCCGCGGGAGGCGGTGACGAGTTTTACGGGCAACGGGGTCTTGGAGTCCACGACGGGCAAGGCGGTTTTGGAGTCGCTGGCGCTGGTGCCGGCCGGGGGGCTGGGAGTGTATAATGTTTATTTGGATAACTTTGTGCAGGTGCAGCCCGCGGTATTGAGCTATGCGCTGGAGCCCGGGGCGCCGGCGGGGGCGGCGATTGACGCGAACACGGGAGTCTTTACCTGGCAGCCGGCGGTGGGACAGGGGCCGGGGCCCTACACGATTACGGTTCGGGTTCGGGATTTGGGGACGCCGGAAGTGAGCGGAACGACGAGTTTTACGGTGACGGTAAAGGCCGCGCCGGTGATAACGGGCCAGCCCCAGAGTCTGGGGGTGGGAGTGGGGAGCAACGCGACCTTTACGGTGACGGCGACGGGGACGGCGCCGCTTTACTATCAATGGCGGAAAGACGGGACTGCGATTGGGGGGGCCACGGGCAGCAGTTATACGCGGGTTGGGGTGCAACTGGCGGATGCGGGGCTTTACTCGGTGGTGGTCAGCAACGCGGTGGGCTCGGTGGAGAGCGCCGCCGCGGAGCTGAGCGTGTGGGCGGTGGAGACGCCGCCGGTCATCGTGACCCCGCCGCAGAGCCAGACGGTGGTGGCGGGGACGAACGTGGCCTTTAGCGTGGTGGCCACGGGGACGGTGCCGTTGTGGTATCAGTGGTCTCGGGACGGCAATCCGCTGGCGGGGGCGACGCAGAGCCAGTATGCCAAAGCCAGCGTGCAGGTGGCGGATGCGGGGAGCTATACGGTGGTGGTGAGCAATCAGGTGGGCAGCGTGACGAGTGGGGCGGCGGTTTTAACGGTTTATGCGCCGCCGGAGATACTGGTTCAGCCGGTGAGCCAGGCGGTGGCAGTCGGGAGCGAAGCGAGTTTCAGTGTGAGCGCGGGGGGCAGTCCGCCGCTCAGCTACCAGTGGCAGTTGAATGGGACGGCGGTGGCGGGAGCGACCGACAGCCGCTATACGGTGAGCAGCGTACAGGTGGCGGATGTGGGGATGTATTCGGTGGCGGTGAGCAATCCCTACGGGAGCGTGACCAGCCTGGCGGCCGCCCTGACGCTGACGGGGGCGGTTGTTTTCCAGGATGATTTTGAGACGTGCGATCTGGCGGGGTGGACGGTGGCGGGCAGTTCGGCGACGGAGTTGGAGGGTTCCTCGGCGCAGAACCACACGGCGGGCGGGGGGTGCAGTGCGCGGGTGGATCATTCGCGGGACAAGATGTATCACAATCTGGGGGTGGAAGTGGGAGGCCGGTTGCGGGCGGGGTGGTGGATTTACGACGGGGAACAGAGTCGGATCTTTGGGGAAGTGCGGGCGTATGCGGGGCCGGGTTATACGGAGAGCGGTCAGATGCAGCAGTTGTTGGGGGCGGGGAAATACAACAGCGTGACGCTGGGCGGGGAGGTGTGGGATTCGAGCAAGTATCAGGGGCGGGTATCCTACGGGGCCAATGTGGGATGGTTTAACCTGAACGCGCCCGGGGCGCCGGGGCGGTCGCCGGGGTGGCACCGGTTTGAGATCGAGCGGCTGGGGGACGGGACGACGATTAACTTTTATGTGGACGGGATCTTGGGGCGGACGATTTTGGGGGCGGCGGAGGCGACGATTGACACGCTGCTGATCGGGTCGGTGGCCAGCGGCAGCACGGCCGGGGAGGGATGGCTGGATGATGTGTGGGTGGAATATCTGGATGCGCCGGTGATCGTGACGCCGCCGGCGGGGCAGACGGTGGCGGCGGGGGAGGCGGCGACGTTGAGCGTGGTGGCGGGCAACACGGTATTGAGCTACCAGTGGTATTTGAACGGGGTGGCGGTGGCGGGGGCGACGGGGGCGACGCTGACGATTGCGCAGGCGCAGGCGAGTGATGCGGGGAGCTACACGGTGGTGGTGGGCAACGGGTTGGGAGAGGTGACAGGCGGGCCGGCGGAGTTGGTGGTGACGAGTCCGGCGGAAGTTCGGATAACGAGCGCGGAATTGGGCGCGGGCACGCTGACTTTGCGGTGGGACGCGCAGGTAGGGCAGACCTACCGGGTGCAGTATAAGAACAACCTGACGGACGCGGTATGGACGGATGGGGCCGAGGTGACGGCGACCGCCGTGACGGCCTCGGCGGTCTGCAGCCTGGCGGACGGGGCCGGGGTCGTTCCCCGCCGGTTCTTCCGCATCATGGTCGTGAACTAGAGGTCCCGGCGGATATTTAGCGAGTGGTCTTTCGCGGCAAGCCGTCCCATGAGAGCGCAGGCATGAACCCTCATCGCGCCCGCTTGAGGAATTATCCGTGGGTGCCGGTGCTGATGTCTTTGGTGGCCTGGGGCGGACTGATGTCCAGCGCCTCCGCCATTGTAGTGGCTAACTCCAGCACCAATACCAACGCGCCCTCCAGTGGCTCTCTTTGGTCCCATGTGGGCCGCGTCAACAGCGGCAGCGGCGTATATCTCGGAGCGGGTTGGGTACTCACGGCCTGGCATATAGGGGCTGGCCCTGCCACATTCGGGGGCATCCAGTTTCCTTGGGATGGTTCGTCCTTGCGCTTAACCAACTCCGATGGTTCGAATACGGACATGGTCCTGTTTCGCCTGAGAAACCTGCCACCATTACCCCGGATTCCCTTGGCCACGAGCACCCCGGCTGCATTTGCCCAGGTGGACATGATCGGTTACGGCCACATTGCCGGGTCGTCCCAGACCAACATTGGTCCCTACACCGGTTTTTATTGGTCGGCCCAGCCGTTCAAAAGCTGGGGCAATAACCGGGTGAATACGGGTGGAACTACCGTTATCAATGTTGGAGCAGGCAATATCACCGTCTTCAGCACGACTTTTGATGCTTTGCTTAAAACCTCGGCAGAAGCGCAAGCTGCGGCAGGTGATTCCGGCGGCGGAGTGTTTTTGAAGAACGGCTCGGTTTGGCAACTGGCCGGCATGTTGAACGCCATAGGCAATTCAGCCAATCAACCCGACGGCACGGCAGTTTACAACAATCAAACATATTCAGCTGACATCGCCACCTACCGTGCCCAAATTGAGGCCTGCATCGCAGCGACATCTCCCGTTTTATCTGTTAAGCGTTTCAACGACGGCGTTACCCTCTGCTGGCCGGACACCGGCGTCACCTACGAGCTCTGGCTCAATCACAATCTCGCTTCCACTAATTGGGGACTGCTTGCTCCGGCGCTTACCCTGACCAATGGGCAGTTTTGCGCGTTCCTCCCGCTTACCAACACGGCGGTTTTCTTTCGCCTCCAAAAGCAGTGACGGTCACCTTTTGCCGCGAGCGCTTGTCGCCTGCCAGTTGTGTCCGTCAAGTTCAGCAAATTGGTCGTCATGGTTTCCACTCAAGGTGTTTCTTGGCTTGCCCCCTGCGGCGGCGCCGCCGCAGGGGGCAAAATCGCGCGCTACGCCGCCACCGCGAGCGCCGGCG
>Ga0208040_1001863_pt1 | contig 19825 bp, 17 predicted proteins | sample AD_UKC083_MetaG_FD_184431 | JGI IMG/M metagenome (GOLD analysis project Ga0208040, IMG submission 184431) | Active sludge microbial communities of municipal wastewater-treating anaerobic digesters from USA - AD_UKC083_MetaG (SPAdes) (version 2) | ecosystem: Engineered > Bioreactor > Anaerobic >...
ACGGTCTCCGGATAAGCCCTACGTCGCAGGGAATGCTGATGGCCGACGGGATGGCCTCGTCCCTTGCGGCCATTCTCGATCTCTAGCCGGGCCGGAGTTTGACGCGAACCCCCGGCTTGGCAATAATTCGTCACTCTTCGGTGCCCCAGTAGCTCAGTTGGATAGAGCGTCGGTTTCCTAAACCGCAGGTCGTGCGTTCGAGTCGCGCCTGGGGCACCAGGTTCTCCTCATCACTCTCAGACACATCGGAAGTAGTTGATTCACATGCCACTTGGATTGTTCCAAGTGACTGCTTCTCTGTTGATGCTCCATGATGTGATTTCCCGCCAGATCCTGCTACAGAAGTAGAAGAGACACTTGTTGTTAGACCATGTTCGTTTCTGTTCCAAGTGCTCTGAGCAGTCTGAATACCAGCACTCGTGGGCTCCATGAGGCGGCACACTCTCATCAGTGGGGTTTCGATGGGGCTGAGTTCACCCTCGCGGGAGATAGTGATCCCGTTGGGGAAAAGAGCTGACTGCAGTGCCATCTGGCTTTCCAGGTCGAGTCTTGGCCAGAGTACTGACGCCCGTTGGATCATCCCGAGAGCCTTCTTGACATCCTTCTCAGTGATCTTATCCAGGTTGGCGAGCTTATGAGCCCTCGCCTCGAGGTCCTGGATTCGCTTCATCAGTTCCTCTTCAAGCATCTTGTACGCTTCTTCTGAGATAACACCGGATGCCATCTTCTGGGCGATGCCAGCCAGATCCAGCTTGGTTTTCCGAACGTCCGATTGAACTCGCTCCCGCATCGTACCTGTGGAAGCGATCTGTTCTTTCATGACCCATCTGATGGCTCTTTCCAGGAGAACCAGGACCGCCTTCGGAGGGACGTGCCTGTTCAGTTGCTCGATGAAACGGTCATGCAGCAGGTCGGCTGTTATATTCACGCACCCGTTTCGCCAGCATCTGTAATTCCCGTACTTCTTGGGCTCCCTCTCATGGTTCTGGCTTTCATGCTTCCTCACATAGCCGTTCGTGCTGGGGCTTCCTGTTATCCCCGAGCCGCAGTTCTCGCAGCGAACGAACCTGCGAAGAGGGAACTCGTCCCTATCAGATATGTGTGGAACTGCTTGTGGGGAGTTTGCAAAATCAAGGGACCTCTGGACCTGCTCGAACTCCGCCTCGGTTACAATGGCCCGATGGTTCCCGGGGATCCAGTTCTCCCCCTCGATACGAACCAGCCCGGCATAGAACCTGTTCGTCAGAATTCGGTGGACTGTGTCCTTGTCGATGGGCTTGTCTCGCCGATACCGCATCGGTGCCCCCTGGGCTGCAGCCATATCGCGGATGGTGAACATTCGATAACCCTGGAGAGCTAGTTTCCAGATCAACTGAGCATAGGGGAAGAGCTCAGGGTCTTCGACAGTATCCCGTCTGAAGTCTGTCGTGCCAGGAACCTGCCTTGGAGACCCCTTGACGTGTCCGTATGGAGGGTTGCTGGTGTAGTCACCATTCTCTCGAGCAGTCTTCATTCCTCTCTTCGTACGCTCGATCCCTTGAAGTGCGTATTCCTCGTTCTGTGCTTCCTTCATCGCCAGCTGTGTTTCGCTCATCTCCTCCATCTTGTCGGTGACGGAGCAGACAGTGATCCCGAGACCCTTCAGGAATGTCCGAGTCAAGGCAGAGAAAATCTGCTTTCTGGCGAACCTATCACTGCAGTAGACCATGAAATGAGAGACCTTGTCGGCATTCAGGATGGCGTACTCTATCGCCTTCTTGAAGCCGGGTCTGTCCAGTCTCCGCCCAGATACACCCTCATCGCTGAAGAAGGCGTCATTGATGAAAGGGATGCCCTTCTCTTCGATCCTGCGCAGGGACTCCCGCTTCTGATCGGCCAGACTGTTGGTATCGACCTGATCCTGGGTTGAAACTCGAACGTAGATGATCGCCCCATCAGAGCGAGGCTGAGTTCTAAGCTTCTTGGCCCTCTCCTCGAGATACATCAGTACGTCGACGAGATCGCCGAACTTACCAACCAGTTGCTTGTTCGAGTACTTGGTCATCGTTTTCTTTGGTTCGTTCTCCTACGTTTCTGATGGCTCGACTTCTCGCTCTTCCTCGGGGGCTTCTTCACCTTCGATGATAGCCCGGTGTTCTGCGTCAGGTCCACAGATGTCTGAGCGATCAGAAGGATGTCACGAAGGAAGTCGTCCAACAGACTGTCAGGAATCTGTTTCCCCGTCAGCCCTAGGATTGTTCTGGCTTCACGTCTGGAAATCCATGCATCGTATGAAACTTGAGAGTCGGATGTAGGATCGGCCACAGGTCGGTCTGGGAAGGGCTCGGCGATCTCCAGAGAGGTACTCTCGCTGCCTTCGACTTTCGCGGACTCCGCCAATGGCGGTTTCTGTTTCTCTGCCAATCCCTGGCCGTCCTCGTTTGCTCAAGGCTGTACGACACTGTGCCGAGATGCATGACGACTCCGTTCGTGCGGCGCGGACAAACGCCCGGACGCACCGGTTTCGGTTTCGGTTTCGGGATTGGTTTCTGTTTCGTGTCCGAGTAGGGGACCGACGGGAGGAGCATCGCCCTCAATGCAAAGATCGCATCCGTCCGAATCCCGGTCAATACCTCCAGAACCGAGAGCAGCTGAATCGCCCCGGGTTTGCCGGAGGCTCAAAAGTCGAGAGGATGGGGTCATGGCTAAGCAGAGCAGGTATCCGCTAGAGGTTCGTGAGCGGGCTGTGAGGCTCGCTCGAGCGAACACCAGGGAGTACGGTTTGGAGTGGTCGGCGATGAGGAGGCTGTCTATCGGAAGGTGATCACGAAGGGAGTCTATCCCTCTCAGATGCACTCCTGAGTGTGAGACTCACGCCTTTTTATTCTCGTGAGGCTAAAATAGGAGCTCGAGATTCGTTCATTCTAGTCTATAGTGATGTATCACAGGGATATATACCCGACTTTGTACTAACGGGAAGGAGCCTCTATCTCGATGCTTCATATCCCGAAAACACGGGATGTATTCGTCTGTGTCCGTTCAGACGTTCTTCAATAGACCAGGCTCTTGTCCCGGGCATCAAATGAGTCAACACATACTGTGGCATAGCAACACTTTCTATTATTGCCCAGTTAGGTTCAGTACCTGTTGATCTGCTACACCGAGCGTACTACCCAAAACGAGCATCGAGCCTCAGGTCGGAAGCGTGAGCGACTCCTACGACAATGCTCTCGCCGAGACGATCATCGGGCTCTACACGTGAACAACTCTCCAGAAACCAGGGCGATTTACATGAGCTGTTTCCAGGTCGGCTGAAAAAACTGTGCTAGACCGGGATCCTCAACGCAGAGAAAGGAGTTGCTCTCTCTGCAAAATCGGACCGTATCTGTCAGAGAAGTCCAAACCCAATTGATTACTAGACATAGCTATAGACCTGAAGTCGCCTCGCGCGCGAACATTATTTTGCTCGTTTACTGAGGCCGAGATCCGGGTAAAAATGCCCAAACAGCCCCCTGTTCCTTGTGGATCATGGACACATAACGGCCCCAAAACGTGGGATGACGGGACCATGACGGCCTCAAAACGGAGGATGACGTGACCATGATTCACTACTTTCAGGTTGCTGACCCCATGAAACCCACCCTCGCTTCAGTCTCCATCCCTGGCCGTAGAGGCTTTCATCTCTGAACTGGGTACGACTCCGGCAGTCATCGTTTATCTGCTTCACATCGCTCGTTCCCAGCCTTCTCCAGCACCCAATCAGGTTCAGACCACGGTATAAAGGAAATGAGGGAAGGTGTTGCTGCGCTTTCTTTTTCCGCAAGGAGGTGTTCCTTGACTGTCATCCGGGCTCTCGTTGCACTCGTTGTCGCCGTTCTGGGAGAGTTGATCACCTACCTCGTTCGGAGGAGAACCCAATAGCCGTTTCTACGTGGAAGGAGTTGTGATGATCGAACCGAGAGCACCCAGAGAGGAGAGAGCTTCCCTCCTCAGAACATCAGTCGCCAATGCGAATCCCTTTGCCCCTGTCCGTCTGTCCCCGGTCGCGGTCAACGGCTGCGCCGTGCCCCAGGTCGGGGTCGAGATCCTCAACGACGAGGGTGACTGGGAAGCGCTCAACATCCACAGCCAAGGCTACCAGCTCATCCCGAACAGCCTGGTCCAGCAGGCTGCTCGGGAGATCACCTCCCGCAGCTCTATGAGTTGGACCGAAGAGAAGACGATCTGGACCGGGCGCTTCCTCTCGATCCTCTACCGCTCTGACAGGATGGTTCAGCTGCCCGAGGTCGGAGATGCCGTCTCTCTCGGCCTGCGCGTCGAGAACAGCTACGACGGCTCGGCGAAGTTCCGTCTAGCGCTCATGGCCTTCGTCCTGTCCTGCCGGAACGGCCTGATGAGCCCGAGGCTCTTCACGACCTATACAGTGAAGCACGACACCGCGAAGGAGTTCGACATCGAGGAGGCTGTCGGGATCCTGAATAGCGGGGTCGAAGCCCTAGAGGTGCTGGTTCCCAGGATCGCAGGGCTCTCCAGGATGCCCCTCACGGTGAAGCGGCTCTCCTCCGTCTCGAGGAACATCGAGCTGCCGAACCGTGACTGGGGGCATGTCCTCCAGCAGCTCGAGCCCGCCAGGACCATGTGGGACCTGATGCAGGCCATCACCCACAGAGTCACCCACAACACCCGTGGTCGGAGCCTCATCACCACCTCGGAAGAGGTCGGGGACTACTTCCTGTCCCGCCTGGCTGCCTGAACAAGACCAGTTCCGGTCAACATTCCGTTCCATCTCATCTCGGTTCTGTACATCAAGAAGTCCGCAGTCACAATTCGTGACTGCGGGATATCATGCAGCTGCACATGTAGATAGCTACACGCGTGAAAGGAGGCCGCCACGATGGCGACCCGCACCGTTCTGGCCCGGGCCAGGCGCCCGGGCCTTCTCATGCCCTTCGCTGAGTATCTGGCTGCCCCGGGCATCCACTTCTCGACCCTCCGGTACATGGAGCAGAGCCCGCTCCACTACCGCCACGCCCAGGACAACCCTCCCACCGAGACCCAGGCTATGCTCCTGGGTAGGGCTACCCACACGGCCGTCTTCGAGCCGATGCGCTTCCAGCTCGACTACGCCATCTGGCAGGGAGACCGCCGGGGAGCTGCCTACCAGCAGTTCGCCGACGAAGCAGCCGCCCAGGGCCGCTCGATCCTGAAGGAGGGCGAGTACAACACCGCTCTGGCCATCCGTGACTCCGTCCGGGGAATCCCCGAGATCGCAGCCTTCCTCGAGAAGGGTCAGCCCGAAACCAGCCTCTTCTGGGTGAATCCCTCAACGGGGCTGGCCTGCAAGGGTCGTCTGGACTGGATCGCAGGGGAAGGAGCAATCCTCGACCTGAAGACCACCAGCGCCATCGATCCCCGAAGCTTCGCAGCCCATGCCTGGAGGATGGGCTACTTCCACCAGGCAGCCATGTACCAGGAGGGCTATGCCGTCTCTTCGGGGATAGGAACCATCCTGCGCTTCGGGATCATCGCAGTGGAGAAGGAGGCTCCTCATGCCTGCCGGCTCTACTGGCTGGATCCCGATTCTCTCAGCAGGGCATGGAGCGAGTACCAGGACTGGCTCAGCCAGGTGAAGGACTGCATGGCCTCCGGTATCTGGCCAGGACCTGGCCCTGTGGAGTCCGAGTTGGCTGCCCCTGCTTGGGCAACTACCGATGACGAGGCCGTCGACTTCAGCGGCTTGGAGGAGTGACATGCCGAAGAAGCTGGAGAACCCGAATCCCGACTTCCACGTCGACCTGATGTTCCCCAGCCGCTACCTACGGGCTGCGGACTTCGAGGGGAAGGCGGTGACCCTGACCATCTCCGAGGTCGTAAGGGACAAGGTGCAGATGGCCACGGGTCAGAAGGCCGAGAAGTACATCATCAAGTTCCGCGAGACCGACAAGGAGTTGATCCTCAACAAGACCAACGCCAAGGCTGTCGCTAAGGTCCTCGAAGAGCCCAAGGCCGTGAACTGGCCGGGGGAGAGGATCACCCTGAAGCCGACGACCTGTGAGGCGTTCGGGGAGATCGTGGCCTGCATCCGGGTGGAGACCCGCGAGGCCGTCTAGCCCCAGAATCCAACTCTAGGGTGTACACAACCGCACGGTTGTGTACACCCGCCCCCTAACCCGACCATGCTCAGGCGTGTTCTGGGCTGATTCCAGCCCATTTGGAGGTCTCCATGGGTACAACCCCTCCAGCTACCCCAGACAAGCTCGTAATCACCGAGAAAACGCTCTGCTATCGTTCCGTGAGGAGACACAGGATCCCTCTCAACCTTGGTTCAGTATCCTGTGCTGACCAAGCCAAGGTGATTCTCCAACGCTTGTTCGAGTCCAAGCCCATCGAGGGCATGTACGCAGTTGCCCTGAATAGCAGCGGTGACTTCCTCGGCATGGTGAAGGTTGCCGAGGGCACGGTCGACAGGGCAGCAGTCTATCCCCGGGAACTGGTCAGCTTCCTGCTCATCGAGACCAGTGCCACGGCAGTCATCCTGGCCCACTCTCACCCTGGCGGGAAGCCGGAGCCCAGCCATGAAGACCTGGCCCTCACCACCCGCCTGAAGGACATCCTGCTGCCCCTCGGCGTGAAAGTCCTCGATCACTTCATCTATGCCTGCAGCAGGCCCGGTAAAGACGGGGAGTGGATCTCCCTTCGGGAACGAGGCGACCTGTGAACCGGAAACAGCAGCCTCATGCTGTGGGTTACGCCAGGGTCAGCACCGAGGAGCAAGCACGGGAAGGAGTCAGCCTTGAAGCCCAGCGAGCACGGATCGAAGCCTGGGCTCAGGGCAACGACACCCCGTTGATCGGCTTCTTCGAGGATGCCGGGATCTCTGGCTCGAGGACCGAGAATCGGGAGGGGCTTCAGAAGGCGATCGGGATGGCCTGCGAAAAGCGGGCCATCCTGGTTGTCTACAGCCTCTCTAGGCTCTCTCGCAGCACCAAGGACACCCTTGCACTGGCCGAGCGCCTCGAGAGGGCTGGGGCTGACCTTGTAAGCCTCTCCGAGAAGATCGACACCACCAGTGCTGCCGGGAAGATGGTCTTCAGAATGCTGGCCGTTCTGAACGAGTTCGAGCGGGACCAGATCTCCGAGAGAACTGCAGCTGCCCTGCGGCATAAGCGAGAGAAGCGGCAACCCTACTCACCAACACCCTACGGCTTCGACCGGATCTGCGACCTGCTCGTAATCAATCACGACGAGCAGATAGTCATCGAAGAGATACTGGAGCTGAGGGAAAAGGGGTTGAGTTTACGTCAAATTGCCGCCAAGCTCAATCAAGCTGAGATCGGAACAAAGCATGGAAGGCAGTGGTTTGCATCCACAGTCAGGTCGGTACTTATAATGACGAGGGAGAAGTGAAGGAGGGCTTGGCCCCCGTCACTTGCTCGAACTGGAAATGAAGCACACTTCTTCTTATCGACTCTCCCAACCCTCCAAGATGCGGAATCATGAGAGCGCTAGTCTGAAAGTCCCTCGATGAAACTATCTATTGACTGTTTCAGAGCATCCCGAGATGTTCAATACTGGATTGGGGAACGCTAGCATCCTCAGAGTAGCCAGACTCTGTGGAATCCGTATGGGATGACAGAATGAACACGGACCTTCGGAGACAAGACAGTGTGTACGTCCAGTCGTAGCGGCCCCTCAGCACTCAAGACGTGTTTCATCTCCGCACCTGCTGGTACACCCCTTGGTGTTTTGCGTACTTCTCTCCAAGCACGCGGTCTCCGTGTGCTAGTACCACACGACCTCGCTGCAGGTACTGATTGGGCAGCTGAGATTCAGAAGCAGTTATCGCAGGCCGATCTAGTAATCGGTGTGCTCACGTCGGTACGGCAGTCGCCTTGGGTGCTATTCGAACTTGGCCAAGCGTCTGCACTTGGTCGACGAATCGTGCTTATTACTCCGGAGAACGCAGACCCGATACCGTTCGCTCTACACCAGCTACTTGTTCTTCGCATCGACCTCGACAACCAAGAGGCGATCGGTTTCGCTCTGGATCAGCTGCTAGCTGCTCCGGATCGGCCGAAGAGTGCTCCGACTCCGCTGACAAAACCGCAATTCGGAGAACTGGGGTCAAGGGCGGACGACCTCTTGATGTCGCTCGACCGTTCACTTGCTGCATGCGACTGGCAGACGATTGAGCAAGTAGCTGCCGACGCTTTACGTTCTTCTGGCACAGATGTCGTGGTGACATCTCCCAACCACGACAACGGAGCTAGCTTCGCCGTCTGGTCTGACGTTTTAGAGCCCTTCGTTGGGAATCCGCTCCTTATAGAAGTGAAGGCGATAATCCGGGGCAGGACCGAGGCGACCCGAGCAGTGCGTCAACTCACTTCGTACCTTGGCGCATCCGGGTCGAGGTGGGCTATTCTGTTGTACGGGGACGGCCCGGATCCCGAAGATCAGGCGTGGTCAGAGACCCCACCGAATGTTCTGGTTCTCTCTCTTCGGTCACTTCTCGAGGCTCTCCGGTCGCAGGCGTTTCCAGAAGTGATCCGAGATCTCCGCAACCGACGCGTCCACGGATCGAGTTCATGATGCCTGCGATCTCGCGGGCAACGATCGAAGCTTACATGGAGGCCGGCGCGAACGGTGCAACGACTGCCGACCAGGGTCGCGCTCTAGAAGATCTGATTTGCTATGTCTTCACCCAAGTCCCCGGCATCTCGATAACGCGTCGCAACGAGATGAATGCCTTCCACACGGAAGAGATCGATGTCGCGTTGTGGAACGATGGACATGCTGACGGCTTCTTCTTCTTGCCCAACATTATCCTGGTGGAATGCAAGAACTGGTCAAGTAGGGTTAGCAGCTCGGAACTCAGTTGGTTCGATGCGAAGCTACGGAGTCGAGGTCTTGGCTTCGGAGTCCTTATAGCGGCGAAGGGAATCACAGGCGACGCAGAAGACATCACCGCGGCGCACAGCATCGTGGCTGGAGCCCTCAGAGAAGGTCGCCGTCTTGTCGTGATCAAGAGCGATGAGCTTCTGGCTCTAGCCGATTCGCCAGAACTTGTACGGCTTGTGAAGGAGAAGCTATGCGATTTGACGGTGAGGGGGACAGTTGCGTGATGAAGCCCAACAGCAGCATGCAACTGGAGGCACTGCGCACCGCAGTAAATGCTGAACGATCGGTATTGAGGGAGACGCCGTGACCGTAGACGCCAAGATTCTTAAGCGCTTGGAGGACCTAATCGTACTCGGGGAAGAGGTAAGAGCAACTCGGCGAAAGCCTGCTCCAGGCTACAGCACAGCCGACCATATTGATGTTCAGCTCGCTAATCGATGGCTGACAAGTTGCCTTAGCTTTCTCTCGAGGGTCTTTGGGGAGGACAGTGCCCATTACCAACGCATCAGAGACCAGTTCTCCTCCTACCCCGAGTGGTCTAATGTCGATCAGGCATTCGGCGTTCTACTCGCTGCAAAAGTCGACTACATCTACGGCGTCGAAGACGATGGCGCTGAACTGCTGATGGGCAAGAGAAAGCCCAGCGTGGGAAAGAGGTCATGATGGCGTCGTGCTCCGTGTGCAACAGAGTAAGCACCAACATGCAGAAGCATGAAGGGAAGATGTACTGCTACCAGTGCATCGAAAGAGCCAAAATATCTGGGAAGAGCCTGGAGGAATTGGCCGCGCATCCAGAAGAGGTACTGGGTGCCATAGAAGCAAGCAAGCCCAGCTTGCCCAAGATATCGCACATCACGCTCTCTGCATCTCCAGCCATAGATGGAGTAGAGATCCAAGGTCATCTGGGACTGATACATAGCTCTTATGTCGAGGGTGTTAGCGGAGCAGCAGATATCAAGTCCATGTGGGCCGACAATTTCGGTGGAAGGGTCAAAGCCATCGAAAGCAGGATAGACAAAGCCGTGGATGGCTGCCTAGCTAATCTCAAGATAAAGGCCGCCGAGATGGAAGCCGAAGCGATCGTGTCGGTCAAGATAGACGTCGAAGAAATGACTGGTGGTGGCAAGGCGCTTCTGATGGTCCATGCCTACGGGAATGCCGTAAAGGCGGGAAAGCGGTAGGGCCACCTCTATGAGGAAGGAGAATCGATAATGAGAGGCTTGACGATAGCGATGGTAGGCGTCCTTCTGCTGCTTTGCGGATGCGGGACGGCGCTCACTTCCCGCGTGGATCCCGTTTCAGGCGCAACGATCACGGAGTACAGCGCAGCTCTTCCGCTGACGTACGAAGGAGAAGGCAGTGCCGAAGTGCTGAGCTTCTTCTCCGCGCAGGACTACCAGAACAACGAATACTCCATAAACGTCAGGATGATCAAGGCCGGAGACAGCGTGGACGCGAGGGCCATCCTGGAGTTCCGGGGTGAAGACTGGATGTTCCTGGAAAGCGCCACCATCCTCTTCACCGATGGCACCAGCATACAGAGATCGTGCGACGATCCATACCGAGACGTGGTCAGGGGTGGTGTGTTCGAGCGCCTCAGCATCCCCATCGACAACGCCACGCTCAGAGCCCTGTGCGAAGGCCGGGTATCCATGATCAGGCTTGTTGGCTCGCATCTCTACGAAGACTGTATGATACCCGATGGTACACAGCGCAGGCTTCGGGCGATGTGGGATGATCTCGTTCAGAAGCACCCCGAGTTGCTCGACGCCCCAGCCATCGAGGCTGTCGCGCCGACCGGGCATCGGGTCGACTAGAAAGGAGATGGGGCAGTGATAAAGTGGTCGTCCTGGAGCTCTGGAGCGAAGGTGATCTTCATCGCGGTATGCCTGGCCGTGATGTCCCTACTCATGCCGTGGGTGGATATCGGAATCGCGTCTCGGAACGGGATCTCCCAGGGGACCTTTCTCCTGCTGCTCTTCTGGCTCTATCCGGTCCTGACCGTCCTGATGAACAAGACGATGCAGCGATGGTTGGGCGGTATCATGGGCGTTGTATCGGCGGCTCTGACCATGGCATATATCGCATCGAAGACCACGGTTCTCTTCGGAGAAACACGGAACTTCGCTGCGATGGGAGCTGATGCCTTTATGCTCTCCTCGCTCGTCATGGTCGTGGGATGCTTCATGTATCGTCCATTTGCCGCCCAGCAGGGCACGATAGGCAGTCTCGAGATACACTGACGCAATTGGGGGTGATGGGTTTCGACAGCTGCATGCGAGGGGAAGGGAGCACGCCGTCCAGCCTGGTGGACGTAAAAAACAGGCGAGCCAAGTAATTGGCACAGAGCGCAAGGTAGCGTAAGCTACCGTCCATCCCAGGTTCCCGCGCCTCCAAGAACGGGAATGGACGTAAATGCGGGAGGCATCCATGGTACGAAGCCTTCGGGCGGGGGAGTTTCGGGGACGAAAGAGTTCCTCAAGCTGGCCAAGAGCAAGCTCTGATCTCCGTGGGCGATGAGTCGTTGCTCAGGTTGCCGATCGAGCAGGCTCTAGCCCTGGGGTTCTCCATCGCGGTCTCGGTATCCCAGTTGAAGACCTGTGAGGAGGTCAATGGGATACCGGGCTGCGAGGAGAAGTGGTGCCCGAGGTGTGGGTGCCATTTCGGAGACTGCGACTGCATCGGCGTGTGCGAATCCGAGGACGATTATGAGTCAGAGAGTCTCTTCTCTGTGAAGAGGCTCGTGGAAGCAGAACTACTCGATGACTTCTTGGATCAAGCAGAACACCTGCTAGAGGCAGGATATTATCAGCCTGCGGCCGTCGTGGCTGGATGTGTTCTCGAGGATGGCTTACACAAGCTCTGCCAAGCAAACGCAGTGGTAATGCCCGATCATCCAAAGTTGGACTGGATGAATTCAGAGCTCGTCAAGAAAGGCACATACACTAAGCTCGTGCAGAAGAGAATCACGTCAATAGCGGATCTCCGAAACAATGCAGCTCATGGCAGGTGGACCGAGTTTGATAAGTCGGATGTAGAGGCGATGTTGCGAGATATACGTGACTTCATGACCAAGCATTATGCCTGATTCACCTATGCCATCACCGTACTTCCGCTTGACTTCACCATGATACGCTGATAGCCTTTCCCCAACGTACCTCCAGCGACTGAGGAAGGGGCACACATGAGCCAGGTCGTGATCACGAATCCCGTCATCAACTCGCCATTCGACGAACCGACCCGGCACTTCAAGTTCACCGACGAAGGCATCACCAACGAGATCATCGAGGCTCGCAGGGTCAGCTCCTACTTCATCCCCATCGCCAAGCCACGCAAGAAGGGTAAGAGTCAGCTCGAATTCGAAACCGAATGGACGCAGGACCGGGTCGAAGAGAACAAGCTCGTAAACCAGATTCGGCAGCGCATCGCCCTATGGCGGCAAGTGAACCGTCAAGGCGTGACTCCAGTGACGGCCAAGCTCCTCGAATACTGGACCAACCCCGAGCGTGAAAAGAAACTCTTCTTCTGCCAGATTGAAGCGCTGGAGACGGCCATTTACTTGACGGAGGTTGCCGCCGGTTCCGGCGAAGTCTGGATCGAAAACACACTACGAATGTACAACGATGCTTCGAATGACGGCCTGCCCAGGATCGCCTTCAAGATGGCCACTGGCTCGGGCAAGACTGTGGTCATGGCCATGATTATCGCCTGGCATGCTCTGAACAAGCTGTCCAACCCACAGGACTCTCGGTTCTCGGACGCCTTTCTGATCGCGACTCCGGGCATCACAATCCGAGATCGCCTGCGGGTGCTCCTGCCGAACGATCCCCAGAACTACTACCGCCAGCGTGACATCGTCTCTCTGGAAGACCTGGAGAGGCTCGGCCAAGCAAAGATACTGATCACGAACTTCCAGTCATTCATCCCGAGGGAGAAGACCTCGGCGGGCAAACTCACTAAAAGCATCCTGGCCAGGGGGAAGACCGACGCCTTCACCGAGACTCCTGACCAGATGATCCGCCGGGTTTGCCGAGAGCTGGGTACGAAGAGGAACATCATCATTATCAACGACGAGGCCCATCACTGCTACCGCCGGAAGCCGGAGACCGAGGCTGAGGCAGAGCAGATCAAGCTGAAGCGTGACGAGAAAAGAGAAGCCCAGAAGCGCGATGATGAAGCCCGGATCTGGATCTCGGGCATATTGGCAGCACAGAAGAAGATCGGCGTGAAGGCCGTCTATGACCTCTCTGCAACCCCCTTCTTTTTACGTGGCTCGGGATACCCCGAGGGCACCTTGTTCCCCTGGGTGGTGTCGGACTTCTCGCTGATCGACGCCATAGAGTCGGGTATAGTGAAAGTACCCCGGGTGCCCGTGGCCGACGACGCCATGACCAGCGAATACCCGACCTACCGCGACCTCTGGCTGCATGTCCGGGACGGCCTGCCGAAGAAGAGCCGGAAGGATGTTGAGGTCACGGGGGAGCCCCAGCTCCCCGCCAAGCTCCAGGGAGCCATCCACAGCCTCTACGGCAACTACGAGAAGTATTACCGGCTCTGGGAGCAGAACACCGAGGCCCAGGCTGCAGGAGCAACACCCCCTGTCTTCATCGTGGTCTGCAACAATACGAATGTCTCGAAGCTGGTGTTCGACTACATCGCGGGATGGGAGAAACAGATCGGCGACAGGACTGTTGTCCAGACCGGCCAGCTCCCGATCTTCCGGAACGACGATGGCGCTGGCGAATGGCTCCAGCGCCCCAATACCATCCTGATCGACAGCCAGCAGCTCGAGTCCGGCGAGGCGATGAGCGACGACTTCAAGAAGATCGCCTCCCGAGAGATTGAGGAGTTCAAGGCCGAGTATCGGATCCGCTTCCCCGGCAGGGACGCCGATCAGCTCACCGACGAGGACCTCCTCCGCGAGGTGATGAATACCGTCGGCAAGCCTGGGAAGTTGGGCGAGCAGGTGAAGTGCGTGGTCAGCGTCTCGATGCTCACCGAGGGCTGGGACGCCAACACCGTCACCCACATCCTGGGCATCAGAGCCTTCAGCACCCAACTCCTGTGCGAGCAGGTCGTGGGCCGTGCCCTGCGCAGGATGAGCTATGCCACGAACTCCCAGGGGATGTTCGAGCCGGAGTATGCCGAGGTTTACGGCGTTCCGTTCTCATTCATCCCGACGCAGGGAGGTGGTATCGATCTACCCCCTCCTGTGATCCCCACCAGGGTGAGAGCCCTGGAGGACCGGATCGCCTGCGAGATCACCTTCCCTCGCCTCACAGGCTACCGCTACGACATCGCAGGGGAGAGGATTGCAGCGCAGTTCACCGAAGACTCGAAGCTGGCTCTCTCCACAGAAGACATCCCGACACGCACCGAGATGGAGCCCATCGTCGGGATCGGTGAGATCCACACCCTCGATGACCTGAAGAAGCACCGCGAGAACGAGGTGGCCTTCCTGCTTGCGAAGGAGACGCTGGAGCACTACTTCTCCTCGGAGGGTGACTTCAAGCCCTGGCTATTCCCCCAGCTCCTGGCCATCGCCAAGCGCTGGATGGCCGAATGCGTCACCATGAAGGACAACACCTTCCCCCAGCTCCTCCTGCTGAAGGAATTCGCCCAAGCGGCAGTGGATCGCATCTACCGCTCGATCGTGCAGGCCAGCCCGGGCAGGACCACGCTCAAGCCCATCCTGCGGCCCTACGACACCGTGGGATCAACCCGGTTCGTGGATTTCGATACCACCCGCCCGGTATGGGCCACGGATCCCGGGAAGTGCCACATCTCGCATGTCGTAGCCGACACCGATTCTTGGGAGCAGAAGATGGCCCAGGTCCTCGAGGAAATGCCCGAGGTCGTCCGCTACGTGAAGAACCACGGGTTGAATTTCCTGATCCCTTACACCTTCGAGGGGCAGGAGAGCAACTACATCCCTGACTTCATTGCCTGTGTGGACGATGGACATGGGCCTGAGAGTCTCCTCAACCTCATCATCGAAGTCACGGGCGAGAAGAAGAAGGACAAGGCCGCCAAGGTGGCAACGGCACATACCCTCTGGGTGCCTGCCGTGAACAACCATGGTGGCTTCGGCAGATGGAGCTTCCTCGAGATCTCCGATCCCTGGGATGCCGAGGGAACGATCCGGGGGCATCTGAGAGCCCTGGGCTCAGGAGAGGGTAGCTGACATGGCTCCGAAGAAGAAGGCAGACAAGCCGACCCAGGTGGAGTCGATCCGCCACAAGGACAGCCGGAAGAACATCCCCACCGAAGAGCTGCGTGACTTCGTGGTGGAGTCCGAGACCGAACTGAAGACCATGCTCTATCCCCGGGATCCCTCCCTCGACCCCCAGCTCGTCTGGAAGGGCAAGGACGAGCAGGACCGGAAGGACCTGGCTGTCCCCGTCGTCCCCATCTACATCCAGGAGAAGATCCACCCCCAGGCCATCATCGACTCACTACCCCGGAAGGAGCGGGAGTCAGAAGCCCCTGACCTGTTCGCAGACTTCAACGGGCTGCCGGAGGAGTTCGATCAGAGGGTGGACTTCTACAGGCACGACGGCCACTGGTCCAACCGGATGATCCTGGGCGACTCCCTGCTTGTAATGACCAGCCTGGCCGAGAAGGAGGGGCTGAAGGGCAAGGTTCAGACCATCTACATCGACCCGCCCTACGGGATCAAGTTCGGCTCGAACTGGCAGGTCAGCACCCGGAAGCGTGACGTGAAGGACGGCAAGGCCGAGGATGCCAGCCGCCAGCCCGAGCAGGTCCGAGCCTTCCGTGACACCTGGAAGCTGGGGATCCACTCATACCTGTCATACCTGCGTGATCGCCTGGTTGTGGCCAGGGATCTCCTCACCGAGTCAGGCAGCGTCTTCGTCCAGATCGGGGATGCAAATGTCCACCTAGTGAGGAATCTGATGGATGAGGTATTCGGCTCGGAAAACCACATCGCGACTACTCCATTCCGAAAGAAGTCGATGCCCTTGGGCGCCCATTACCTTGAGGGGATGGATGACTATCTGGTCTGGTACGGAAGGGATTCATCACAGACCAAATACAGGCAACTTTATAAGCCCCAAGATGTTGAGGGGTTATATTACTGGAGTTACGTCGAGCTTCCAAACGGAACCAAGCGGCGCCTCACATCTGATGAGATGCATAATCATAGTCTCTTGCCTTCGGGATCAAAAGTCGCACAGCTGGTATCGATTAGGCCCCCAACGTACTCGGCGAACAGCGTCTTTCCTATTACGTTTGAAGGCGAAACATTCACTCCATCCGCTGGTTCCTGCTGGATCGGCAATCCTGAAACCATGCAACGATTGATTCTAGCTGATAGGATGGTTCCCTCGGGAAAGACGTTGAGGTACTTCTACAAGATCGACGATTTCCCCTACTCGAAGGTTGTCTGCAACTGGACTGATATGGGGTCGGGGAACTTCACCGACGTGAAAATCTTCGTAGTCCAGACAGCGTCAAAGGTCATTGAGCGTTGCCTCCTCATGACTACCGATCCCGGTGATCTCGTCCTCGACCCCACTTGCGGCAGCGGGACCACAGCCTACGTCGCCGAGCAGTGGGGGCGCCGCTGGATCACCTGCGACACCAGCCGGGTTGCCCTAGCCCTGGCCCGCACTCGCCTGATGGCAGCTCGGTATCCCTACTTCGTGCTGTCCGACTCTCCCGATGGCATCCGCAAGGAGGCCGAGCTGGCCGGCAACATTCCACCCCCGGTCCAGACTGAAGGCGACATCCGGAAGGGCTTCGTCTTAAAGCGGGTTCCCCACGTAACGCTGAAGAGCATCGCTAATAATCCCGATATCCGCGAGGGCATGACCCGCGAGGAGATCGACGCCGCCATCGCTCGCCATGCTGATACCGAGATGCTCTACGACCAGCCTTACGAGGACAAGGGCATCGTCCGAGTGACCGGCCCCTTCACCGTCGAGAGCCTGTCGCCCCACCGGGTCCTCTCCATAGCCGATGATGACATGGATGGTCGCATCTCCGAGAAGGAAGCCGAGTACCAGGTCGACTTCACCACCATGGTCATCGAGAACCTCCGTAAAGCCGGCGTACAGAATACGAAGGTCCAGGAGAGGCTGAAGTTCGACACCCTCTCTCCCTATGCCGGTTCATGGCTCCAGGCGGCCGGTGAATACACAGAGACCGACGGGAAGACGAAGCGGGTCGCCGTCTCCATCGGCCCCGAGCACGGCACAGTCGGCCCCAAGCAGGTGAACGAAGCTGCTAAGGAGGCCGTCCAGGGCATCGGCTTCGACCTGCTCCTGGTCTGTGGCTTCTCCTTCGATCCCCACGTTGCTGAAGAAGTCAAGCGATTCGGCAAGCTCACGGTTCTGCCCGTCCGCATGAACCCCGACCTTTGGATGAGTGACGAACTCCTGAAGAAGACCGGCGCAGGGAACCTCTTCATGGTCTTTGGCGAGTTGACAGTGGACCTCCGGCATCAGAAGGACAAGAAGATCGTCGTCGAGATCAAAGCCCTTGATGTCTACGATCCGACCACCGGTCAGATCCGGTCGAACACAACCGACGAGATTGCCTGCTGGTTCATCGACACGAACTACAACGGCGAGAGCTTCTTCGTGCGCCATGCCTACTTCACAGGCGCTAAGGAGCCCTACGAGAAGCTGAAGCGGGCGCTGAAGGCGGATATCGACGAGTCAGCCTGGGCCAGCCTCTACAGCACCACCAGTCGCCCCTTCGACCCGCCCGAGACCGGCAAGATCGCCATCAAGGTGATCAACCACTACGGTGACGAGGTGCTGGAGGTGTTCCATCTCACTCGGCAACAGAACTCTGAACCAGGTCAGAAGTAAGCTTGGTTTTGTGTTGCGAACCCCTAGATTAGCTGGAGGCATCGATAGGGGGATCGTCTATATCCTGAGTGACTGCAATGCAGAAAGAAACGAGGAAGGCCAAAGGAGGGATTGAGAAAGTGACACAGGATCAGAAGTTAAATATGGAGCAGCTGATGGATTTCATCATGAAGGCCATAGACGAGCTGCCCTTGCCAGACGGCATCAAGAAGATGATGTCACGGGAGATTATGAAGATAAAAGACGAACTATTTAGCAGTCGAGCTGCGAGAATAATTGTTGTAGGTCGGCGAGGTGCCGGAAAGTCGTCTTTGATCAACGCGATTTTCAGGGAAGAGGTTGCAAAGACAGGAGATGTTCTTTCTACGACAGCCAGGGCGGAATGGCACAAGTACGAAGGGAAGCTGGGACAACTTGAGATCCTTGATACGCGCGGGATAGGTGATGCTTCAAAGCCTGCTGGGGCAGAATGCGCTAGCTCGCTAGATGAGATAAAGAAGGCCCTAGAACAGAAATCGGCAGATGTCATGCTCTTCTTGTGCAAGGCGAAGGAAGTGGACGCCCGTATCGAGGAGGATATTAAGGATGTCCAGGAGGTCCGAGCCTTCGTGCACAAGAAGAGATCCTATCCGATTCCTCTTGCTGTAGTCGTAACCCAGGTTGACGAACTCGATCCCAAGAACGTTAAGCCCCCATTCGAGGATGCGAAGAAGAAAAAGAACATCGAGACCGCCGTCGTATCACTTGAAGGAAGAATCCAGAAATCGGGTTTAGAGGTAATGAAGACCCTCCCGGTCTGCGCTTGGGCCTGCTTCGACAACCGCAAGCTCGTCGAGAACGAGTACTGGAATATTGATGCTCTGGTTGAGTACCTGTTGGAGATCCTTCCGAAGGACGCAAGACTCCAGCTGGCTAGAATTGCTGCTGTGAAGAGTGTTCAACTAAAGTATGCTCGAAGGCTAGTTGGTATGGTAGCTACTGCTTGCGGGGCTATCGCACTCGAGCCAATACCTGTCGCTGACATCATCCCGATCACGGCATTGCAGGTCGGCATGATCATCGGTATCGGATACATTGCAGGGCTTGAGATGTCTAAGAAAACCGCTTTGGAGTTTCTTACTGCTGCCGGTGTAAATGTTGGAGCTGCTTTCGGGTTTCGAGAAGCTGCTCGTGCTTTGGTAAAGGTTGTCTTCCCTGGCGGGGGCTCGGTCATCTCCGCAGGGATTGCCACTGCAGGCACATTCGCGATCGGTGAAGCTGCCATTGCTTACTTCATCGAGAAGAAGTCTATGGCTGAAGCTAAGGAAGCCATGAAGAAGGCAAGAAAAGAGCATGAATCGGTGATCAACTAGGAATTGATCCCGTCCCCCTGAAGCTGGATTCGTTGACGCCAAGTGGTCATCCTGCTGGAGAGAGAGGATAGTTGAGCAAATTGCTTTCATCACTGAGCGATGACAATGTGTGACGTCGATCTCGCCATCCTCGCGTTGGGTAAGAAAGGGACTATTAAGTTCGCTATTGAACACAAGTTGGGAGTCGGAAAAGTGTTGGAGCTGAAGCTCGATGGGAAGAAGGGTACAATCTCCGTTAGCGTGGAGCTTTCAGGTGAGGACTCAGCTCTAGGTCTTGAGGCATCCTACACAGTCGCGAAGCGAGACGGGAAGTCCTTCATCGATGTGAGCAAGCTAAGTATTGATAGGAGCTGGATGAACACGCTCGCACATCTTCTTATAGAAAAGACGGGCGGAAGCATCCCGATTCCCAATGGTTCAGAGAAGTACCTCAAGCTGCTAAAGTGATAGGATATATTCCTTTTGCGATGCGTAGGATGTATCGATAGCTTCTCATGAGGCTGTTCCACTAGCTCCAGGGATGCACTTCACCCACCAGGATGGGGTCTTCCATCTGTCTGACCGGTGGGCATCCATTCTTGCTACGCCCCGATAAGGTCATAGACCTCCGCTAGATGGGCCAGATAGGGCATCAGCGTGTTCCAAGTTTCCAGAACAAGGGGCACCATATTCTCAGGTTCTTGTTTTCAACGAGTGATCGAAGTAGCAAGAATTCGCGTCGGTTTCGCTTCGCCGCCTTGCGGCTTGCGGCCCCTT
>Ga0208040_1001865_pt1 | contig 19814 bp, 16 predicted proteins | sample AD_UKC083_MetaG_FD_184431 | JGI IMG/M metagenome (GOLD analysis project Ga0208040, IMG submission 184431) | Active sludge microbial communities of municipal wastewater-treating anaerobic digesters from USA - AD_UKC083_MetaG (SPAdes) (version 2) | ecosystem: Engineered > Bioreactor > Anaerobic >...
CTTGAATATCGGGCCTGTGCCCGGCTTGCTATGCATGAGGAGTCTGCCCGCATGTACCGACAGGAAGCTGTAAATCTTACGCTGAAGAGTTTTCCTTAGAAGGGATAAATACGTCTGCTGGTGGGACGCTCCATGGGGGACCAGGTGTGGTAACATTGATCATTCCTCCCGGAGACGGGCGGGAAATGAAGGCGGGCAACGACATGCACGGGCACTGGATGCGTTCATTGAGGGGGAGAGGCGGAACGGGAGTCCGTGTGAGCGGGTGTGGGTGCGGGACTTGAAGTCGCATCTTGCGACATCAAGTCAGAGGTAAGTATTCAAAACATAGGGTTCTCGGTAATAATTGATCAAGAAAGCCTGTGAACTGAGATGAGAAGACCTAGAATGCCTCTCACCCATGGGTACGGACGTGTGCATACCCTCAGATTTGGTTAAAGATGACAATGGATCTTCAGGAATATACGGTCTTTGATGTCGAGACTACAGGCCTGTATCCCCGAAGAGGAGACAGGATCATAGAGATTGGAGCTATCTCTATCAGGGACGGAATTGTCAATGGTGGGTTCCATAGCATGGTTCATGTCGAGAAAAAGATAACGAAGGGGGCGAAACAGATCCACGGCATTACGGATGACATGCTCGTTGATGGACCGGTGCCTGAAGTTGTCTACCCTCGATTTCAGGCATTCATCAAGGATAGTGTCCTGATCGCTCACAATGCAAGATTCGATATGGCCTTCCTGCGGGCTGAATTCCACCGGCTGGGTCTCGGCCTGGCGAACCGTCATATATGCACCCTTGAGATGAGCAGGAGGCGTTACCCCGAGTTGGGGGATTATGCCCTGCCAACGGTTTACCGGTACATATTCGGGGCTGTTCCGGAAGGGACTCAGCGGCATCGTGCCCTGGATGACGCGAGGATGGCGGCAGGGATATGTATGGAGATGACAAGAGACTTTTCAGAAAACTCGATTGAATGTTGGAGCAAGGTTACATGAGCAGTGACACGCCCCCAAGCTATTTCCGGTACTGGGGTAAGACAGAAAAAGATACTGGTAGATATCACCTCCTTCCCTACCACTGCCTGGATGTAGCGGCTGTAGGGTGGATTTTATTAGATCCTGATAAACCACTCTGTCAAAGGTTGACTAAGCAATTGAATGTGTCACCTGCATGGCTTCAGCGCTGGATTTCTTTTTGTCTATGTCTTCATGATATTGGTAAGTTCGCCACCGCTTTTCAGGGTATCGCTCCTGCTCTTTCACCATCTTTAGTTCCTTCAGACAAAAGGATGCCATATTCTGAACGTCATGATTCTCTTGGATTCTTACTTTGGCAGGATGTTTTGTCCAGCAAGTGGCTGGATTGCGGTGGACTGGGTTATGAATCATGCCATTCCGATTTGGCTAAAATGTTCAGAAATGTTGCCCCTTGGATGGAAATTGTTACAGGCCATCATGGAGAGCCACCTAAAAGATCGCATATACGCCGACAGAACTTCTTTACTGTCGCTGACGAGGACGCAGCGTGTTCTTTTCGAGAAGATGTTACTGCTCTCTTTCTGGGAGATTTTGATGGTTCATTCCTTGCTGATAAAGACCTTAAGAATAGGTTGAAACTCAGTTCATGGCAGTTGGCCGGTGTTGTTGTGCTGGCTGATTGGCTTGGTTCTGGACGCAGCCCAGAAACCTTTTCTCATATCGTAATGCCATTGGATGACTACTGGCAATTGCATGCTATGCCACATGCCGAAGCTGTGATTGCCAAAGCCGATTTGTCTCATTCAGCAATAGTGCCTTTCACAGATACCAGCAATCTATTTCCTTTTATTTCATCACGTACACCTCTTCAGGATTGGGCCGAGAAACGTCAGTTCGGAATGACCAGCCAGCTCTTTATTCTTGAAGATGTTACCGGCGCGGGAAAGACTGAGGCTGCACTGGTGCTTGCCCATAGGCTCATGACTAAGGGTCTGGCAGATGGCATCTATGTGGCCCTCCCGACAATGGCGACAGCCAATTCAATGTACACACGGCTTGGCAAGGCATATCGGAGGATCTTCAGTTCAGATGCGCACCCTTCGCTTGTTCTAGCACATGGTGCCCGGCATCTCTCGGAGGGATTTCGTAACTCTATTGATTTGCCCAGTGCCACCCCTTCCTATCAGATCAATGAAGATGACGGGGATTCTGAGGAGGAACCCATAGAAGCATATTGCAGTGCATGGTTGGCCGACAGCCGCAAGAAGGCCTTCCTGGCTGAAATTGGTGTGGGTACGCTCGATCAGGCCTTACTGTCGGTTTTACCGGCAAGGCATCAATCGCTTCGAATGTTAGGATTGGCCCGGAAGGTTCTCATCGTGGACGAGGTACATTCATACGACCCATACATGAACCAGTTGCTGCAAGCCCTTGTTGAAGCTCATGCAAGACAGGGGGGAAGTATAATCCTTCTTTCAGCGACTCTGTCCCGACATATGCGTGAAAAATACATTCGTTCCTTCTGCGAGGGAACAGGGATTGATATGCCAATGCTCGAAGAAACCCCTTCTTATCCTCTTGCAACCCATGTCCCAGCTATCGAACAAATGGAGACCGCCTTGGCAACACGAGGAAATGTCGAAAGAACGGTTTCGGTTACCTTCATCGATGAGATGGATAATGCCCTGAATGTGCTTCGTGATGTTATCAGAAAAGGACAATGCGCCTGTTGGGTACGAAACACTGTGAAAGATGCCCGTGCTGCCTATGATATGATCGCAAACCAGGAATGGATGGATAAGAACAAACTGATGCTTTTTCACAGCAGGTTTGCAATGGTAGATCGCAGGCGCATTGAAGCAAGAACACTTGATCTCTTCGATAAGAAATCCATTGGTGATAAACGCCAAGGCCAAATACTCATAGCCACCCAGGTGGTGGAACAGTCGCTTGATCTTGATTTTGACGTTATGATCTCGGATCTTGCGCCCATTGACTTGCTTATCCAAAGAGCAGGACGCTTGCATCGGCATGTGCGGGACAATGCAGGTAATCCGCTTAAAGAAGGTGCTGTTGACCGGCGTGGCGAGCTTTGCCTGTACGTATTTGGCCCATTGCCGACCAAAACGCCTGCTGAAGACTGGCTGAAATCAAAACTGCCCGGTACTCAGGCTGTATACAAACATGTTGGGCAGTTGTGGCTTACCCAGCAACTGCTTAACCAGTCAGGAAAGTTCAGTATGCCCGATGATGCCCGTATGCTGATCGATGGAGTATATGGAGAAGAGGCGCAGGATCTGATCCCTGAATCCTTGCTCAGTCTTTCCTGGGACGCAGAGGGAGAAGCAGGAAGCCGGAGAGGAATGGCACGGATCAATACACTCAAACTGGAAAAGGGATATACCCGCTCAAGCGCCGAAGATAGCGGTGGCTGGGACAAGGAATCAAAAATCCCAACACGCCTTGGTATTGATAGTATTACTGTCGCCCTTGTCCGCATCAAAGATAACCACCCTTGGCCTTATGCCCAAGACAAAGAATTTGCCTGGGAGCTGAGCATGATTGATCTGCCTAAAAATGAATGGAAGAAAATTCAGGGAAAAATCCCTGCGGCTCAGACTGAAGAGATCAAACGCTTGAAGGAAGAAGTCAGGATGCTGAAATGGGTCGAGGTACTGCCGATGACAGAGGAAATTGAATCTTATTATGATCCGAACATGGGATGGGGATTTAACAAGGAGGAAAAGGATGAATCTTATTCATGATGCATGGCTGCCGGTTATCCGGGCCAGCGGTAAGAAAGACAAGATCGCACCATGGCAGATAGCAGAGAAAGAAGATCCTGTCATTGATCTGAAAGCACCGCGCCCTGACTTTCAAGGTGCACTTTATCAATTTCTGATTGGGCTGCTTCAGACATGCTTTGCGCCTGCTGATCATGATGAATGGCTGGATCATTGGGAGAATCCTCCTGATGGAAAGTTAGTACAGGAAGCCTTTCTACTTATGACCTCCGCATTTGAACTTCAAAATAAAGCAGGACATTCTTTTATGCAGGATTCCAACCTGGATAATCTGGAACTAAAAGAAATATCAAGCTTACTTATTGAAGCACCAGGTGAAAAGACTATCAAAGATAACCTAGACCATTTTATCAAACGTGATAGGATAAAACATTTATGTCAATCTTGCGCTGCCATGGCATTATTCACTCTTCAGATCAACGCACCATCAGGGGGAGTAGGTCACAGGGTTGGACTTCGGGGTGGTGGGCCTTTAACAACTTTGGTAATGCCGACTGAGGAATTAACACTATGGCATAAGCTTTGGCTGAATGTTCTAGATACTGAGAATTCTGTAGATGTCATTCATCAACCTACCGCAGATGTATTTCCTTGGATGGGGCAGGTGAGGGTATCTGATAAGAAGGGCGTTGATACCCGACCTGAGGATACTCATCCACTACAGGTTTACTGGGGGATGCCGCGACGGATCAAGCTTCTTTCATCTGAAGATATTCACGGGATATGTGATCTTTGCGGTGCTCAGAATGTTCAAATCATCAAGGAATATTCTACCCTCAATTATGGCGTTAACTACGAAGGTGAGTGGGTGCACCCATTGACTCCGTATCGTTTTGATCCGAAGAAGGAGAAACCACCATTATCAATCAAGGGGCAAAAGGGTGGGCTGGGGTATCGCCACTGGACAAGCCTGGTTCTCGCACATTCCAAAGATGCTGAATGCGCAGCAAAGGTTGCTTTAATTTATATGAACGCGCGAGCACGTGATATAGGATTTCAGAGAATTGCCCGTCTCTGGTGTTTCGGATATGACATGGACAACATGAAGGCAAGGTGTTGGTATGATCATACCTTGCCCCTTTTTCATCTTGATGAAGGCCAGCGTGAGAATGTTCTTTCATGGGCAAGTGATTTGATTAACGCTGCCTGGGATGTTTCAGGTACTCTTCGTCAACAGGTCAAAGCAGCCTGGTTTCGCCGTCCCGGCGATGTAAAGGGAGATACGAACACTGTTGTGCTGGAATTTTGGCAGCAGAGCGAATCAGATTTTTATCGGTTATTGAACCTTCTCACCAATCTTTCAGGGGATCAGCGATTAGCACCGTCGGAGATATATTCTGCATGGGTTAAGAGATTACAGGCTCTAGCATATAAGTTATTCGATGAATGGGTCTTGGAAGGGCCTGCTGAAGATATGGATATGCAACGCATTATTGCTTCCCGCAGAGACTTGGTGAGTAAACTCAATAACAGCAAGCCAATGAAAGAGCTGATAGTGAAAGCCAATATGGGGAAGGGGGTAAAAAATGCAGCAAAAGCAATATAGATTTCTTAAAGAGCAGGGGCATCGTGAGATGTTACTTTCCTGGTGGGGTTCCCTCGACAAGAACCGAGGAGATCGCGCCCGACTGAGACGGGCAGATAAACCGGATGATGTGCTTTTGACAGAACCATTTTTCATTTTCCTTCAGCAGATGCCAGAAGACTGGGCCAAGCCCGATAGGTTGCTTTTCTCAGCTATGGTCGCAGCTACTTTATCACATGTAAAGGAGCATCAGGAAGGCGAGACATTCGCTACCCAGCTTGCCTTGCCCAAGCAGGGAGGTAAAAAAGCACGAGTGAGCGAACTCCGTTTCCAACAGCTTCAGAAGAGTCATGACCCTGAAGAGTTCTTCAGACGACTGTTGCGAGCAATCAGGCTGGCTGAGTGCAAAATCAATATTATTTCTCTAGCAGAAAGCATCCTGCATTGGATGAATGAATACCGTTTCGGTATCAACCGGGAGCCCCAGAAGCGTCTAGCTGTCCGCTGGGGCACTGAATATTACGAACAAGCATTGAAAAACAATTCTTAATATGAGGAGGTAATATCCATGAGTCGTTTCGTGCAACTTCACATACTGACGTCTTATCCGCCGGCGAACCTGAACCGGGATGATCTTGGTCGTCCCAAGACTGCAAAGATGGGCGGCGTTGATCGGCTACGTGCTTCATCGCAGACTCACAAACGGGCATGGCGAACTTCAGATATCTTTGAGGAAGCAATGTCGGGTCATATCGGGAAACGTACAAAAGAAATGGGATTGAAGATTTACAAGCGGTTTATAGAAAAAGGTGTTGAACATAAGAAAGCTCTTGAATGGGCCAAGCCTATTGCGGGTGTCTTTGGAAAACTCAAGGAACTCTCAAAGGGCGAAAAAGAGGCTCTGAAGGGTTTAGCTGATAAAGATCGTATTCAAAAGGAACTGGTCGCACTCGAAATTGAGCAATTGGCTTTTTTTGATACTGAGGAAGAGCAAGATATTTTTGCTCTCACAGACGTTATTGCTGCCAGAAAAGAAGGACCAAAGGAAAAAGAATTGAAGCTCTTACGTGAAAAGATGCACGCTGTAGATATAGCTCTTTTCGGTCGCATGCTTGCTTCTGCACCTGCTTACAATGTCGAAGCAGCCTGTCAGGTAGCCCATTCGATCAGTGTTCATCCTGTAGTGATTGAAGATGACTATTTCACTGCTGTTGACGATCTCAACGACGGCAGCGAGGATGCAGGTGCAGCACACATAGGTGAAACCGGCTTTGCTGCCGGACTCTTCTATTCATATATATGTCTGAACCAGGAACTACTGGAAGAAAACCTTGGCGGCGACAAGGCACTTGCTCAGAGGGCTTTCCGTGCATTGGCTGAAGCTGCGGTCAAGGTCTCACCTAAGGGAAAGCAGAACAGCTTCGGCAGCCGTGCCTATGCCAGTTATATTCTTGCAGAAAAGGGTGATCAGCAGCCGCGTTCACTTTCCGTAGCCTTTCTGAAGCCTATTACTGGCAGCGATTACGGTGCCGATGCAGTCACAGCGTTGACTACCCAGCTGGATAACATGGATGCGGTATATGGGAAGTGTGCCGATGAACGTTTCTACGTAAATACTCTCAATGGAAAGGGTGGCGTTTACCCTGCACAAGATGGTGAACAGGACAAGGCTGCTGAAAAAGGTGGAAAACCATTCTTTGATCAACTGCTCGATTTCATAGCTGCGTAGGAGGTCATTATGGAATACCTTCTCTTTCGCCTCTATGGCCCTCTGTCCAGCTGGGGAGAGATTGCGGTTGGTGAGTCCAGGCATACGGCTTCCTATCCTGGAAAATCGGCTCTCCTGGGATTGCTTGCCGCTGCCATTGGTATAAGACGTGATGATGAGGCAAAACAATCAGCATTGGCTGAGGAGTATCAACTCGCAGTCAAGGTGATAAGCACCGGTCATCTCCTACGAGATTATCACACAACTCAGGTGCCCGATTCTGTAGGCGGTTTTACATACCGTACACGTCGGGAGGAGCTGATCATCGGCAATGATCGTCTCGGCACGATACTATCCAGTCGAGAATATCGCTGTGATGCATTATCCGTTATTGCTGTTCGTGCTCTGGATGGCGCACCCTATTCTCTTCAGGAACTATGTAATGCTCTGCTCAAGCCAAAGTTTCACCTGTATCTTGGGCGCAAGTCATGTCCTCTGGCAGCACCGCTCAATCCTCGTATCCGAGAGGCTAGAGGCTTCGGGCAGGCGCTTGATGAATATCCATGCAGGCCGCTTTACATTTCTAATCACTTGATGCAGGTCGCCCGAAAGGAAGCTGGATCTGGTGAACTGACCAATGCTCAGTCACTTGCAGAATTATCACAGGAAGATTGTTATGCCTTATCCATTACGGGGCAGCAGGTGCGTTACTATTGGGAGGGCGAGACCGAGGATCTGAAATCGCAACAGGTTCTCACGAGATACGATCAGCCACTATCCAGAAGCCGCTGGCAGTTCACGCAGAGGATGGAGAATCTTTTTATGAAGGAGGCTGACAGATGTTTTTCTCCAGAGTGAGGGTAAAACCGAATATATCTGAGTTATCGAATTTTCATAACTTACTCCGTGGTAATGGTTACGGAACTCATCAGATATTATTTGACCTCTTTCCAGAATCACAGGGCCGCTTTCTCTTCCGCGAGGAGATTGCTGGTGAACAGCTTCCCTATCATAAAGGTGCCAGAGGGGAACCGATCTATTACGTCGTTTCCAAAGACACTCCGATAAAAGAAACACCGCTTCTTGCTGCTGAAACCAAATCATATGAGCCCCTGCTGAACGCAGGTGACAGACTATCATTTAAACTGCGAGCAAATCCTGTTGTCGCACGCAAAGTGTCTGAGAATGCAAAATCTGTTCGGCATGATGTGGTCATGAATGCACAGCAATGTCTTTTATATGAACTGGCGAGATATGCAGGAGTGGGAGATCTTGGAAAGAAATCTGACTTGAAACGGCAAATTTTGGCTAACTGGCTTGTGTCTAAGAATCAAAAGATCTCTGAAAAAATAAAACAGACCATCAATGTCAATGAATGCTATCGAGAGTTTCTTGATCAAAGACTTCCTGATGAGAAGCTGTTTGAACTGGCATTGAAAGCTGTCTCTGCTTCAGCCCTTGAAGAATGGATGACAAGAAAGGGGGTAGCAAATGGCTTCAAGCTCGTACGAGATGAGAAACGGGGCACCCTCAGATTTCAAGCCGAGGGGTATCGTTGGCATGCTCTCCCTCAGAAAGGTCGTACCGCTGGTTTCAGTTGTGTCGATTTTGAAGGGTTGGTTGAGGTGACAGATCCGAAGCTCTTTGTTAATTCACTTTTCAAGGGTATCGGCCCGGCCAAGGGTTTCGGATGCGGACTGATGCTTGTAAAGCGGGTATGAGGTGCTGATATGGAATCAAGAATTGTTGTCTTTAAAGGAAAAGAGGTCAGAAGAACTCTGCACAACGACGAGTGGTGGTTCTCGGTTGTAGATATATGCGCTGTTCTGACTGACAGTGCTGATGCAGGATCATATTGGAGGAAGCTCAAACAGAGGCTCAATGAGGAGGGGAGTGAAGTCGTGACGTTTTGTCACGGGTTGAAACTGCCTGCACCTGACGGCAAACTGAGGGAAACGGATTGTGCCAACACCGAGGGCATCTTCCGCATCATCCAGTCCATCCCGTCCCCCAAGGCCGAACCGTTCAAGCGCTGGCTTGCGAAAGTCGGCTATGAACGGGTACAGGAGATCGAAGACCCTGAGCTTGCCACAAAGCGGACAAGGGCTTTGTACAAAGCAAAGGGATATTCTGATGACTGGATTGAAAAACGCATGCGCGGCATAGCCATCCGGGAAGAGCTTACCGAGGAATGGAAGCAGCGAGGGATAAAGGGCGAGCCGGAGTACGCTATTCTGACATCAGAGATATCAAAGGCCGCTTTTGGGCTGACACCGAACGAATACAGAAGCATCAAAGGGCTTGAACGGGAGAACCTTCGTGACCACATGACCGACCTTGAACTGATCTTCTCCATGCTGGGCGAGGCCGCCACTACCGAGATATCCAGGACACAGAATGCTCAGGGTTTCTCCCAGAATAAGGTTGCGGCACACAAGGGCGGAAGAATTGCAGGCGAGGCGCGTGAAAAGCTGGAGGCTGAAACCGGCGGCCGGGTTGTTTCGGCGGAGAATTATCTGACCGAGCCCGAAAGCCGGAGGAGGCTGAAGAAAAAGGAATGCTGAGGGATGATGAACAATGAAGTCATTTGATCGCGATTTTCTCGAGCGCCAGGCGATCCCGATAGAGTTTGCCGGAACCCTGCGTCTGCTGGGTGAATATCGTGGCAAGCAGGAGCTCTACGCGAAGCAGATGCCCCAGATCCTGAACACCCTCAGGCAGGTGGCTATCATTCAGAGCACTGAATCATCGAACCGCATCGAGGGAATATTCGTCGAGGAGAAGCGTCTGAAGCCTCTCCTGGAAAAGGGCTCGCCTCCCGAGAACCGCTCTGAAGCAGAGGTGCTCGGATATAAGGATGTCCTCACCTGGATTCATACTGCCTATGACAGGATCGAGCTTACGACCGAAACGATTCTCAAGGTTCATCGCGATATGCTGAGCCGGACGGATCTTCCTGCTGGAATCTGGAAACGGCGTGATAACACCATTGAGGAACGCCTCCCTGACGGCCGGTGGATCACTCGATATGTGCCTGTCTCTGCCCATGAAACGCCATTCTATATGGACGAGCTGTGCTCCCGTTTCAATCATCTGTGGGAAGGAGGCCGGATAGACCATCTCCTGCTGACTTACGCCTTTATCCTCGATTTCCTCTGCATTCATCCTTTCACCGACGGGAACGGGAGGGTCTCACGGTTGCTCACGGTGCTGCTGCTCCATAAAAGCGGTTACGATGTGGTCCGATATATCAGCCTCGAACGCCTGATCGAGAAAAGCAAAGAAAGCTACTATGATGTGCTCAATCGTGTTTCTGCTGAATGGAAACGCACCGGCCACTCTCTTGTGCCCTGGTGGGAATACAATCTCGGCCTTCTGGTGGAAGCATATCGGGAGTTTGAAAACCGGGTAGGTGCAGTGCGGTCGAACCGTGGTGCCAAGACAGCCTGGATCGTTGAGACCCTTGAACACCTTCCCAACGAGTTTGAGATAGGAGAGATTGTCAGGGCATGCCCGGGTGTCAGTCGTCCCATGATCCGTGCGGTTCTGGAGGCGCTCCGCGAAGAAGGCAAGCTCAGGACTTTGGGAACCGGTCGCGGAGCCAAATGGCAAAAGGTGATACTATCCAATAAACGTGATAATAATCGTGATAATAAAAGGCGCTCATAATGGCCGAGCCCATTCTTCCCCCTTTGAAGCCGATCCCCATGAAAGACAGGCTTTCCATCCTCTTCATTGAGAAAGGGAACCTGGATGTGCTGGACGGCGCATTTGTGGTTGTGGACAAGAATGGTGTCAGGACGCACATCCCGGTGGGCGGCGTGGCTTGTCTCATGCTGGAGCCGGGCACGCGAGTGTCGCATGCTGCGGTCACGCTTGCGTCCAGGGTTGGATGCCTGCTCGTGTGGGTGGGCGATGGAGGCGTGAGGCTCTATGCATCCGGCCAGCCGGGTGGTGCCCGCGCGGACAGACTCCTGTACCAGGCAAGTCTCGCTCTTGATGATTCTGCCAGGTTGAAGGTGGTCAGGAAGATGTATGCCCTGAGGTTCAAGGAGGAGCCGCCCGAACGGAGAAGCGTCGAACAGTTAAGGGGTATCGAGGGCGTGCGGGTACGGAAGATGTATGAACTCCTTGCAAGGCAGTACAATGTTACCTGGAAACATCGCAGCTATGACGCTACCGAGTGGGAGAGCGGAGACATCCCGAATCGTTGCCTGAGTTCTGCTACTGCATGCCTCTACGGAATCTGTGAGGCAGCCATCCTCGCAGCCGGATATGCCCCGGCTGTGGGGTTCATCCATACCGGTAAACCCCAGTCTTTTGTCTATGACATAGCCGACATCTTCAAGTTCGAGACAGTCGTTCCGCTCGCTTTCAGAATAGCTGCCAAGAAACCTGGTTCGCCGGAGAGAGAGGTGCGTATTGCCTGTCGTGACGCCTTCCGGCAATCAAGGATTCTTCACCGGGTGATTCCGACCATCGAACAGGTGCTGGCTGCAGGCGGTCTGCCAGTGCCCGGTCGTCCGGATGAGTCAATAGAGCCTGCCATTCCCAACAAGGAGAGCATGGGCGATGCTGGTCACCGTGGTTGAGAATGCACCTCCCAGACTTCGTGGAAGGCTTGCAGTTTGGCTCCTGGAAGTAAGGGCAGGCGTGTATGTCGGTAAGGTATCACGCAGGGTGAGGGAAATGATCTGGGATCAGATTGAGAGAGGTATCGAAGATGGGAATGCGGTAATGGTGTGGTCCACGAACACTGAATCAGGATTCGACTTCATGACATTAGGCAAGAACAGGAGAGTCCCGAAGGAGATGGATGGAGTTAAACTTGTATCATTCATGCCTGAAGAAAAGGGTGATGAGGATGTTTTATGAAGCTCTGAACAGGGGGAATTTATTCGGTAGATTTTATAAGCAGCAAAAAGATGAGACAAATTGAGGAGATGCAAGAAGAGTGTTCCCCACGTGTGTGGGGATGAACCGTGAGAGCCCATGATGAGAGCCTTGCCCGGCTAGTGTTCCCCACGTGTGTGGGGATGAACCGAAAGAGGGGTGGGGGAGTGCCGGGTGGAATCAGTGTTCCCCACGTGTGTGGGGATGAACCGGCCCAACAATATGGTGAAGGTACTTGAGGGTAGTGTTCCCCACGTGTGTGGGGATGAACCGCCCGGTGAAACCATCACGGAGAAGAATGTATGGTGTTCCCCACGTGTGTGGGGATGAACCGAACATACGGAAACTGAACGGGCACCCGCTGATGTGTTCCCCACGTGTGTGGGGATGAACCGTGAGCAGTAGGGCAGATGGTTTGTGTCGATGTGTGTTCCCCACGTGTGTGGGGATGAACCGTCTCTATGAAGTTAAGAAATTTCTTTGTGAATGTGTTCCCCACGTGTGTGGGGATGAACCGGCGAAATATCCACAGTGCCTCAGTTAATTCAGGTGTTCCCCACGTGTGTGGGGATGAACCGCCAGAGGCAAAGCCTCCATGGGAAGGCGAGGCGTGTTCCCCACGTGTGTGGGGATGAACCGTTACGGGCAGGCTCACTAATACTTTCACATCTGTGTTCCCCACGTGTGTGGGGATGAACCGTATGCCAGGGAGTTGTACTACGGCATTACGGGCGTGTTCCCCACGTGTGTGGGGATGAACCGGAACTGGCCGAGAGGGTGATTGCTGAATACTTGTGTTCCCCACGTGTGTGGGGATGAACCGTTACCAGTTGACGTGCAGGGGAAATTTATACTGTGTTCCCCACGTGTGTGGGGATGAACCGGTCTCGGCTACTGAGTTTAACGGTAAGGTGTAGTGTTCCCCACGTGTGTGGGGATGAACCGAAAGTCGAAATCAACAACGTAGAAATGACTAGGTGTTCCCCACGTGTGTGGGGATGAACCGACCTCTGGGTGAGCATCATTGCGAGAGACACCGTGTTCCCCACGTGTGTGGGGATGAACCGGTGAACTGTTTGAAGAAGATGTCCAATCGGTCGTGTTCCCCACGTGTGTGGGGATGAACCGACCTTTCTTCGCATTTCTTCTCACCTGAAGGAGTGTTCCCCACGTGTGTGGGGATGAACCGACATACAGAAGTTTGGGGAGTTCTGGGAGGGTGTGTTCCCCACGTGTGTGGGGATGAACCGTCGCCTAGCTTCTCAATCGGTATGCCGAGAGAGTGTTCCCCACGTGTGTGGGGATGAACCGGTCAAAAATAATGGCATCTTCCTTGTATCCAAGTGTTCCCCACGTGTGTGGGGATGAACCGAGGGACGCTATGTTTAGGCTCGTCGCAGGAAAGTGTTCCCCACGTGTGTGGGGATGAACCGTCTGACTTCGGAATCTGATAGAACTTGCAGAGGTGTTCCCCACGTGTGTGGGGATGAACCGTGCTTTCTGTTGTCCTGCCCCTCGCTTCCCCTGTGTTCCCCACGTGTGTGGGGATGAACCGGCTAAATGTATAGTAGTAAATTCATAATAACCGTGTTCCCCACGTGTGTGGGGATGAACCGGATGCCACGACTACGACACTGAGCATTGAGGAGTGTTCCCCACGTGTGTGGGGATGAACCGCGTAGAGGGCCACTCTCTGGGGTATGTCAAGGGTGTTCCCCACGTGTGTGGGGATGAACCGCGAGTTTCAACTGGATAGCCTTGTTCGGGCTTGTGTTCCCCACGTGTGTGGGGATGAACCGCCTCCTTACATCTGGAATGTAATCCGAATGACGTGTTCCCCACGTGTGTGGGGATGAACCGACGTGGACAGAGCGTGCGCCTACCGGAGTGCAGTGTTCCCCACGTGTGTGGGGATGAACCGAGTAATGACCCCTATTTTACTACCGTTTCTGGGTGTTCCCCACGTGTGTGGGGATGAACCGACACTCAGCGCTGCACTCACCCTTGACGATGGGTGTTCCCCACGTGTGTGGGGATGAACCGGAATAACTCTGATTCAAATCTTGAATCATTGTGTGTTCCCCACGTGTGTGGGGATGAACCGATGCCTTCAATGACCTTTGCAAAGGGCTCAGAGTGTTCCCCACGTGTGTGGGGATGAACCGAACCACATATAAGGTACCTGGGCAATCAATCCGTGTTCCCCACGTGTGTGGGGATGAACCGTGACAAATCCAATCGGCAGTCGCCCTGCCCTTGTGTTCCCCACGTGTGTGGGGATGAACCGTCTCTAGGCCAATCGGCCCGAATCCTATGGCTGTGTTCCCCACGTGTGTGGGGATGAACCGTAGCCTGAAGAAGTCTTTGGCATCTAGCATGAGTGTTCCCCACGTGTGTGGGGATGAACCGCTGCGTGAGGCTGTCAACCTGTGCTGGGAATTGTGTTCCCCACGTGTGTGGGGATGAACCGGTCGTACAGCTCCTTTGCCACCTGGCAGTCATGTGTTCCCCACGTGTGTGGGGATGAACCGGGGATGCGAGCGTCATGTCCCCATATCGGAAAGTGTTCCCCACGTGTGTGGGGATGAACCGAACGGGCAGAATGTACGGTCCCGGTAGCACATGTGTTCCCCACGTGTGTGGGGATGAACCGTAGGCCACGCAGTCCACAGCCTTCTTGCTCTTGTGTTCCCCACGTGTGTGGGGATGAACCGGCGGATCTCCTCGGGCTGATCCCCGAGGAGACGTGTTCCCCACGTGTGTGGGGATGAACCGCACTATGAATATCTGATATTTTGTTATCAATGGTGTTCCCCACGTGTGTGGGGATGAACCGGACGCCTTCGACGCGATCGTCACCCTGGCCGCGTGTTCCCCACGTGTGTGGGGATGAACCGCAGTATGGTTCCGCTATCGGGACCTGGTTTGGGTGTTCCCCACGTGTGTGGGGATGAACCGTTTTGCTGAAACGCTGGAACGGCCGTTGTTCCGTGTTCCCCACGTGTGTGGGGATGAACCGAACAGGGGCGTTCTTTGACTTGGCAAACCTGCGGTCCTCGTCGGTGACTTCCTTGGCATATGCATATTCGTCCGTTGCGATCGACACCGACGTGATGGGATACCCGCCTCTCTTCGCCCTCGTTCCTGCCGCACGGATCCCAGCCTCGTCCCTGAACCATGCACCTTTGAGGTACTTGGTTATTTTTGCCTTCGGATCAGCCCCATCCAGGATGGGGAAGACCCGATCCGCGATGTAGTCCTTGTTCTGGTAGGCGACGGAGACGCCTGCCAGCGGACCAGCAATGATCTGTTCTTTCACATTCGGCTGTGACATCGGTTCATATCCTCCTTTGTGTCATGCGTTACGATGCGGCGTTGACCTGGTGGACAGCCCCGGAAAGAAGGATCTCTCCCAGATCGTCCTCGGAGCCGCCCTTGAGACATCTCCCGAGAGCCAGATCGAGTGCAACATCGGCATCGAGACCCTTGCCGGCGTCGGCTGCGGAGTTGTATTCGAGCTTGATCCACTCGTTCTCCGCGACGGCCTCGCCGAACACGATCTTCGACTTTCCAATGAGCATCACATTTGCCGCCTCACCTGATCCTGGTGCGTTCTGCAGGACACCGAGAGGAACCTCGGTCGCACCGTCGGGCCTCCGCACCTTGCCGCTTGCGAGAACCACGATGCGGTACTGGTCGTTGCTCAGGTCCTCAGCGGCCTCATATGTTTCGAGCAAAACTCCGTTTTCGGTCGCCATTACTTACCTCCCAGTTCGGCCTGGTATTCCCTGGCCAGTTCAGGGTTCTCCCTCTGAACCTCGGTAAACGCCGTGTCGTAGTTCATGGAGGGATTCTTCTCCATCTTCCGCTGGAGTAGAACAGTGAGCTTCTTTCCGGCAGCGTCCTGCCCCACGAACTCATTGTCCCTCGTGGCGATCTCGGACAGCTCGATCTCCTTGGGGACCCTCTTGTCGACGAATTCCTTAAACCATTCCAGCGGATCCTTGTTCTCGCCGAACTGGAATTCAGGCGCCGCACCGCAAAGGAACTCCATGAACTGCTTCATCCCGGCCTTGATCGTAGCGGGAGACAGTGCCCCGAGCTCGACCTTCGACTTCATCCAGGCCTCCGCTGACTCCACTTTCTTCTTGACGGAGTCCTGCCTCTGCGTCTCCGCAAACGTAGCTTCGGCCTCTTTTTTGCCTTCGGCCCTGGCCTCGTTCCGGATCCGCTCCACATCCGCCTCGCTGAAAGTCTGCGGAGGCGACTCTTTCCCCGGTTCTTTCATTCCCTTTTCCTCCTTTTCCGCATATAGTTCCGCCTCCTGGGCGGGTGTAGCTGCGGATTTGATATCCTCGATCGTGTATTCGGGCAGCAAAGCGTCCGCCTTTTCCACGCCTTCTCTTTCGATGAAGTACTCCCGGAGCCGCCTGAATGCACCGGCGATGGAGTTCCAAGCCCAGCTCTCGCCGAATTCGATGGTGACCGCGCCGTCGTTGTCCTGGAACGAGATGTCCTTGAGGCCCTTGACTGCGGGAGGCATGGCCCCCAGGAACCCAATGTGCCGAAGGGTCATGTCGGGGTAGAGCGCAATGGAGCGCTTCTTGAAGAGCCCTCTCCTGACCATGTCGGCGAACTCGGTGACTACGTCCCGGACCCTTGCGTAGAGCACGCCGCCCTCGACCTTGAGACGTTCGCACCAACCGAATGCCGGGGCATCGATCGCCGGGTGTCCGATCACGATGGGGGCCTCATGCCGTGCCGGGTCGTAACTGGATGCTATCTGCTTGAGATCGGCCTCGGTCCAGGTCCTCGTGTTGCCCGCCGAATCGGTATGCGTTCCGGCCCGGAAAACCTCGAACCAGTCGTCGAACCCTGCGAATATCATGGCTTTACCTCCCTCTTGACTTTTGCTGCAGTCTTCCCGATACTGTGTATGTTCTGCATGGCCTGGGCCGCAGCCCCTTCAGGAGATGCAGATGCCCGCCCTGCTGCGGAGGGAGCGAGGGCCCCAATCAGTCCCGCGACCATACGAGCTTCCCCTCCCGTTGCCGGTTCAAATATTTCAGATCAGTCGTTGGTAACATGGTCCATGCCTCCATCCTGCCGCCTCTGGATTGCGCCACCAGGAGGATCCCGCGGTGCTTGCCCTCCCTGATCACCTTTATGAACCTGGTCCGCAGCTCAATCTTTCCTGTCCTGATGTTGCGCTCGAAGCACTGCCATATCTCGTACGGCTCCCGGATGGCTTCAGGCACCAGGGTGAGATATTTGCTGCGTTCAAGGTCGATGTGGGCGGCGAGTGCCGCCGCATTTACATTCACGGACAGGCCCTCCAGGGGCGAGTCTATAAGGGCTGTCGGTCCGCCTATGGCCTTTTCAATGGTGGAGGCCGCCTGATCGACGGTGACTGCCGCCTTGCCGGGCAACGTCTTGACGACATCGGCAGGCACGGTTTCCGGCCTGCCATACGTGGTCCACGACCCGGGCGTGATGCGCTCCCAAACTTTCTCTCCGGTAGCCGCCCATGCGGCGAGCGCCTCTTCACCCTGGCGGGATCCAAATGCGGCCTGCCCCACGTTGTAGTCCCACCCCGGATCGATGCCTGAGTCGGCCACCCGGTAGCCCTTGACCGTCTGAGGTGTCATATCAGGGACCTGGTCCGGCCCGTCCTTGCCCATCTTCTCGAGGTCTCGCTGCGACACGCTCACCACGTAGCAGGAGCAGCCCCAGCCGTTGGGCGGGTAATGCGCCTGCCACCAGGGATCGTCCGCCGGCAGGACAAGACCGTCCCAGGCCAGGTGCTCGGGCCGTGGGTTCAGCGAGTCGCCGTGCTTGTACATGAGGTACGGCCGCAGCTTGAGCACGTCCGGGTCCGTCATCTGCTTCCAGCGGCCTGCCGCGTAAGCCGTCTTCAGGTTCGTGTTGAAGATGAGGGCAGACCGCCAGCCCCTGGTGCCGTGGTAGGTCCATCCGTACCGGTCCACGATGGCGTCGAAGTCTTTTTGAAACTCGGCCAGCGTGGTGCCCTTTTCAAGGGCCTTGAGGACTGCACCCTGGAAGTCCGCCAGCATGTCGTCGCGCATGGCTCCGGCCACCATGAATCCCCGGGCATGCTCCTCCTTCCACAGGTCGTCCCACTTCCGCGTGCGGATCCCTGCCTTTGCCCGGAAGAACTCGATGGCCTCGTCAAAGGGCAGCGGTGCATGGACTTCGGGCATCGTGTTCCCCACGTGTGTGGGGATGAACCGGCCCTGCTCCAGGGGTTCACCGATGCCGAGGAGTGTTCCCCACGTGTGTGGGGATGAACCGTTTCCGTATGCGCACGGCATAGGTCTTGCCGGGTGTTCCCCACGTGTGTGGGGATGAACCTCCTTTGCCGCAGCAGTGGGTTACTCAAAGTTCGTGTTCCCCACGTGTGTGGGGATGAACCGGGCCGGAAGACCCAATGGACACAAGACCGAATGTGTTCCCCACGTGTGTGGGGATGAACCGCATTCTTACCCATCCTTTTTCCGCATTCGCAAGTGTTCCCCACGTGTGTGGGGATGAACCGACGAGTAATCAGGGGTGATGTACTTGTCATCAGTGTTCCCCACGTGTGTGGGGATGAACCGCTTCTTGTAGCTTTTGTATCCCTTCCTGATGAGTGTTCCCCACGTGTGTGGGGATGAACCGCAAAAGAAGAAGGGGAGATATTCGGCAATAAAGTGTTCCCCACGTGTGTGGGGATGAACCGAAGATCATCCGCATCGAAGTGCTGCCGGTGGCGTGTTCCCCACGTGTGTGGGATGAACCGGGCATTCGATATTGATGCCCCTGATCAGGGAACGTGTTCCCCACGTGTGTGGGGATGAACCGTGGATAGAGGAGAATATGTGCAGAGACTAGCCGTGTTCCCCACGTGTGTGGGGATGAACCGGTAACAGCCGTGTCTATGTCCTGCGATACACGGTGTTCCCCACGTGTGTGGGGATGAACCGACCTGGGGCATGAAGGCACTGGGGATGGAGCTGTGTTCCCCACGTGTGTGTGGATGAACCGGGGTTCTGGACAGCCTTGGGCCAGCAGATAATGTGTTCCCCACGTGTGTGGGGATGAACCGTATTAATTATCCCCTTGACAATACACGATAGTGTGTTCCCCACGTGTGTGGGGATGAACCGATCGCTGTCCGTAATACCCGGGAGCTGCAGCTGTGTTCCCCACGTGTGTGGGGATGAACCGGTCTTCGGGTACCTGCTTCAGAGGGATCAGCAGTGTTCCCCACGTGTGTGGGGATGAACCGACGGCTTCGGACCTTTGACCACACATAGGTCAGTGTTCCCCTACGTGTTTAGGGATGAACCGCAACCCGTGACGCGCAGTCACGACTTGCGGAAGTGTTCCCAACGTGTGTGTGGTTGCAACGTATCCACAGTGTTTAGCCCCCTACGTGGTGTTGTGGATTAACACAGGGATAGGTACATTCGTTACTTACCCATTCCCCGTCTCTCCTTACTTGAGGCCGTGTATTGAACACCATGGTACCAGTTTTCCGGAAATCCCGGATAGTTGAGTACCCAAGGCAGCTCTATGCTGGCAACTTGCCATCAATTGATGAATCATCGCCATCAGAGAGGATGCCCTTATGCTGCAGGGCCGGGATTGAGTCTCTACTCACCAGTCTCCGTGCTGCATAACAACCCACCCTCAGAAGAAGATGTCTATCCAATATCCTTATCTATCATAATGAGTGCCCTCACATGGAATTCATGCTAATAAGTTGATCACTTGACCAATAAAAAGATCATTCCATTTCATTGAATAAAGGAGGATTCCATGGCTGCAGTCACTCTGGAAAAGGTGAAGGTCCTGCTGAAGCGGGAGGAGGAGCGTTTCGTCAGGGAGCGCCCCAAGTC
>Ga0208040_1001869_pt1 | contig 19788 bp, 26 predicted proteins | sample AD_UKC083_MetaG_FD_184431 | JGI IMG/M metagenome (GOLD analysis project Ga0208040, IMG submission 184431) | Active sludge microbial communities of municipal wastewater-treating anaerobic digesters from USA - AD_UKC083_MetaG (SPAdes) (version 2) | ecosystem: Engineered > Bioreactor > Anaerobic >...
CATTAAGAAGTCCCTCTGCTAATCCCTTTATGATAGCGAAAGCCGCTCCTAAAACCATATCCATATTCTCCATAAGACTTTGTACTATTGTTATTACAGCACTTACAGCTGCCGGAATTAATTCAGGTAAAGCGAGTCCCATACCTTCTACAAGAGATGTAATTAAAAGTACAGCTGTATCGATCAACAGAGGTAAGTTATTAATGAGTGTTTCAACAATTGTCATAACAGCATCAACAGCAGCCGGAATAAGCTCAGGAAGTAAGTTCAGTATTGTTTCAAATACCTGATTGAATAGTTCTGTGACTGTACTAAGAAGCACCGGGAGAATATCTCCAATAGCTGATATGATTGCATCCATTGCAGCAGGAAGTGCGGTTACAATATTCTCTATGACCGGCACTATGTTTTTTACAACTGCTTGAAATGCATCCACAAGATTATTAGTCAAATTTTTCATATCTGCATCGGCATTACCCAGTCCTGCTGTAAAGGAACCAAGGGCTGCCTGCATAAGTCCGATTGAGCCTGTTATTGTCTCAGTTGATTCCTTTGCAAAGTTGCCTGCATACTGCTGTGTATTTTCGAAGAACATCTGCATTGCAATTTCAGCCTTTTCCGCTTGTGTTGCTGATGCCCATGTAAAATCTAATCCTTTTGCAAGGGCATAGGCTTCAATATTTGTGGCGTTCATAGCAACACCTAAATTGTCCATCATGGTGAAGTTTCCTTTTGCAGCACCCGCAACGGAATCCAGTGCCGTTTGCATATCAATGCCCATAACGGATGCCATATCTGCAGCCCTTTGCATAGCTTTTTCAGTAAGTTCCAAACTCTTTTGTTGCTCTACTCCGGAACCTTGAAAAAGTGCGCCCATTTTATTGGCTGTTGCAAGATACTGACTTTGGGATACTCCCATGTTTTTGTAAGCTTCCTCACCGGTTTTTTGAACTGAAGTTGCATACTCTCCAAAGACTGCTTCAGAGCCTCCAAGGTTCTGTTCCAATTCACCAAACTGCTGAACAATTTCCTTGCCAAGCTTTATTGTTGCTGCTCCTGCAGCTACAGCCACAGAGCCCATAGCAGCACCAATACCTTTAAGTACACCGCCTAACTTTTCGAATTTACCGCCTGCGTTATCGGCAGATTTACCTGACCCTTCTAATTCATCTCCAAGTTTGTCAGCTTCCTTGGCAGACTCGTCAAGTTCCTTTTCCATATTATTAAGTTCTGCTTTTGCATTATTAAGTTGAATAGCCCAGTTCTGTGTTCTTCTGTCTGTTTCTCCAAAGGAGTCGGAAGCATTCTTCAAGGCAGCTTCAAGGGTGCTGATTTTATCCTTTTGTGCATCAATTTCTTTGTTAAGAGCATTGTTCCTTGCTGTTATAGCCTGTATTGATTTATCCTGTTTATCAAACTGAGATGATACTAAATTCATTTCAGAACCTAAAACCTTGAATGATTGGTTTATATCGCTTAAAGCTTTCTTAAACTCTCGTTCGCCTTCAACACCAATCTTGAGTCCGAAATTGTCTGCCATGCTTTCACCTCCTTATTTTGAGCATAAAAAAGACACCCTTGTTAGAGTGCCATTGACTTGTTATTATGCAATAGATAATTAAATAATTAATGTTCTCCTCTTGCTATTCTTTTACAATTTTGTCTGTCTTCCTTGAGTTCTTGTAGTTTTTTAGGGTTATGTGTAATATTTAATAATGGACAGTATTGTTTTATCAAATTTGCTTCTATATTGAAATCACCTTCATATTTTACTATGCTGACTTCAATATTATCATTCAACCAATCTATTATTTTCATCTTATCATCTTGGGAAAATCTATAATTATTCTGGTTAGCCAATCCTATCAAATGCCCATGCATTGGTTTGTAGCCTAATGCACAACCAATGCTTCTAAAAAAAGTTCCCGGTCCAATGTGTTCAAGTTCTTCTTTCATACGACTTCTTAAGGTTGTAGTTGCCTTGCCAATATAAATATACTTAATTTTCCTACTATCAAGAATATTTTGGTATCTATCCGGAAGCTTTGAGTTTTCTTTTAATCTTATGCAATATAGCCCACTGCTGTCCAAAGTTTCATCATCTAAATCTGAAAGATTTTTAAAATTATCATCAAATTCCATAATAGCATTCTCCTTGATATTATTTTGTTAATATGTGTATATTATTCGCCAAAAGGTATGCCTCCGCTTCGTGTATTTCCTGCTGAAAAACATTTGTCATGTTCTTCGACTGTCGTTAATTGAAGAAGGTTATATTTTTCTGCCCATTGTAGTGTTTCCTGCCATCGCTCCTGTTTGTCATTATCGTTTGAAAACACCCATCCAGCTAGTATTAATGGAGTTGGTGGACCACCTGCACTATGCACATCAGAAACTTTAGATGGCAGTTTTATTCCTGTTAAAGTCTCATATGCTTTGCATAAATCTTTAAATATTTCATTCCACCTAATGGGAAATGGACAAATAAAATTTTGATTCATCGTACTTTCTCCTTGACTGAATTATTATTTCAAATTTTAGCTTTAAGTTTTATGATGTTGCCTGGAAGGGCTTCAAATAGACTAGGATAATGGCCACATCTTGCTCTAATCTGATTGTATTCGGCTTTAGTACCATCTTTTTTTAAATACAATCCTCTTAAATAGATTTCATCCGCGAGGTCTGACGCATGCATTATTTTATCATCTGTTTCGCTCAATACAATCTTCATAGCCTCATGCAGCTTATATTTGGTTTCTTTATATTGATTGTATTCATTTAGTTTAGTTAATTGTATTGCATCTTTTGCTCTAATAATAAGGTAAGAAGGTTCATTATTTTTAAGTAATATCACTTGTCCATTTTCATCGACTAAATCAAGCACATCTTCCGGTGATTCCAATATTTTATTATAAGGAATCAATGTTTCAAAATTAATTGACATCTTTTCACCCCAAAAATCTCGTATTTTTCTAAAATTACAATAACACATTCGTAAACAAATGTCAAACAAATTCATACAAATATGTTATTTTTGTATGAATTTTGGTGTATTAAGTGTTAGATACCAATAGGTATCACTTCATCAATAAACAACTCAACTTTAGGCTTAGCCAATCCCATAAACTGTTTGTGTATTTCCCACTGATCCAAGAGATCTCCTATTGCCATAAGCCACACATCCTCCTCATTCCTACAAAGCTGTGTAACTCCATAATAAATGAGTCGAGCAAACAACTCTTCATCGCTTACTCGACTACCTCGTTTTTTGATTCAGTTTCCTCTGACTCAATATATCTTTTAGTTCCTTTAAACATTGCCTCAATAATAGCTCCTTTGTATGTTGATAATTCAAGTGGAGAGGTAAGTATCTCAACATCCTCTTCCTTAAGGAGTTCTTTTATATCATCCTTATTCTGCAGATTATGAATCAACAAACTCTGATTTGCAAGTAAGGTGATAAGCCATACAATCTCGTCAAGAGCCATTTCAAAGTTCTCTGATTTCATAAGTTTTTCACCAAGATTTTCAAGACCTCCATACCTTTTAGCAATTTCCTTAGTAGCTCTTGTAGTCAATATAAGGGTATAGTCAACTTCACCTATTGTAATCTTGCTGCTTCTTTCATCATTCATTTTACAATACCTCCTATGGTGTAACAGTAAATTCAGGCTCATAAACTTCAGTAAACCAGCTGGTTATAGTTGATGCTATAACTCCTGTATCGTCCTCATTTACTTCTGCTTTCCATGGATGATTATCATTATCATCTACTTTATTTCTTCTCATAACAGTGCCTTCAATGGTAGGTGTCTGAAAGGTTATGCTGTCTCCCTTAGTCTGAAGATTAGTTGCAGGTATTCCGAATTTAACCTTGTAAAGCCAGAAATATCTGTATTTTCCGTTAGCTTTCTTTGCCCTGAATCCTATTGCAACAGGCTCACCTCCATCTTCACTTGTAGATATTAACACCTTATTATCATCAATCTTAGCCCCGGTCAAATCACCTGCAGCAGTAGAACCAATATCATCAATTCCAAGTGAAAGTTTGCCATTTTTAAATTCCTTAACTACAACAGCAGCACCATCATCTGCATAAAGAATTGCCTCCGCAAGTTCGATTGATAAATCAGCTTTTATTGCTTTTGCAAGTTTTACCGGCTCTGCATATGTTTCTATCTCGTCAGTGTCTTCTGTAATCTTTGAATAATATAAACTATCAAGTCCTATTGTTGCCATTTTTATCCCTCCAATTTATATAATTTTGCCACATCAATGGCATAATGGTGAAAGCCGGTATCATCTTCATGACCGATGTACCGGCGGTCTGTTATGGTAAAGTCTGCACTCAATAGAGAGCAGACAATTGTTTTTTTAAGTTGTGTATAATTGCCTTTAACAAAAAGGGACAGCCTTGCTTCCTGTATTTCATATCCCGGTTCATTATCTCCATGCAGCTCAAAAGTATCTACAAGGGGAGTAATAACCATATATTTATTAGGGGGAGTATCTGAAAACACTCCTGTCTCTATTGGAACTAAAGGTGAAATAAGGGTAATTAATTCTTCCAACATACTCATAAGTTTTCTACCTCCTTGTCAAAGGCCTCTATCATGGCATTAATACATGCCTTCCTACTTGCTGATTTAGCGGGTTTTAGAAAGGGTTTAGGTGGCTGCCCGCTTTTACCGTATTCCAAAACACCGGCAATCATTGAATTGCTTTTTCCATCAGAGCGAGGCTCGGAAAAACCAACTTTGACATTAGAATTACCATTCTTATCAATAAGAGCAGGGGAGACACCAAGGGCAGAAACAAGTTCCCCGGTGGAACGACTTTTTCCTTTTATATTAGTGCCAATAATACTTTGTAAATTAGACTTAACCTTCTCTTTTACAACTTTGCCACCGGCTTCAAGGACCTTAGGAATTATTTCATCTGTCTTATCACCAAGCTTTGAAATCTTTAGAAGAAAATCTTCAGGCATTTTCATAACAGCCTTAGCCACTTGGCTTCACCTCCTTTGCGAGTACCTCAATATACATTTTTCGATTTTTAATATTCTCAACCGAAATTATCTCAAAACGTTCATCTTTTGTTACAATAATCATATCAGGTGTAACTGTAGCACCGGGAATACATCGAAATCTAAAAAGGTCGGTAGCAACTGAGAAGGTTGCTCTGTTAGCCCACTTCTCAGTTCCATGACGTTTCTCTCTATAAGCTCGAACTGAAACAATAATAACGTCAGCTTCAGTAGAAAAACCCTCAGAATCTTTGACAGTTACCTTCTGTAATATGTCAATAAAGGTATTCATTTTACCAAAGCTCATACTACACCTTCCAATCTCTGTCCAACCGTAAGAGCAGGTTTACCGTATTCCATACCTGCTCTGCGGCTTGAACATTATCTGAGTAAAAACCTCCAGTGCTCCCATCCCTTGATTCATAGAAGTGGGAAGACAACATAATCACCGCTTGTTCAGTAGTTGGAGGCATTTGATTATCTGCATAAAAGTTTTCTGAAAGATGCTGATAGCTCTCAGCGTACTTTACAGCGGCGGTAATATATAACTGCAAGAGTTCATCATCTTCACTGTGCTCGAGAATAAGATTTGCTTTGACTTTTTCTAATAGTGTCATTATTAACCACCGCCTTTCATCAGTTTTCTATAATAACCATACAAGTGGTTTCGCTATACCCAGAAGCCCATAGAGTGAAGATTTTTGGTGTATCAATAATTTCATCACACTTAAGCCACATTACAATATCGCCGGCAGATCCTCCAACTGAAGCAGCCTCTGTTACATCATCAGATGTAAGCTGATAACCGTTGTATTTTACTGCTGTAATATCAGGTAGCCCTGTTGTAATATTCATGCCAATCCACTTATGTGTACCTTGTTCCAGATTGGAACTGGGGAATGCTACAAGTTCATCAACATCTACAGACACAGTAATAACGTCATCTTCAATTGAAATATCTGTAACCTTGCTTTGATTTGCAATAAGTTCTTCACCGGAGGGTGTCGAAATTTTTGCTACAGAAACATTCCATGTATCTGTTTCCATATATCCTACGTCTTTAAGTTTTAGAAGAAGTTCGTTAAAGTTATCTTTTAAACCTGCTACAGTAGTTGCAGTGCTTGCAGCTTGGTTTTTAGCTGCAGGAAGCCCCGTTACTGAGGCTCCTTTCTTAATTTCAAGAGTACCGCCTATGACGGTTTTATCTCCGCCTTGCTCTGTATAATTTTTAGTGTTATAGCTCATAAGACACCTCCATTACGCTTTTTGCTGAAGTACCTTAACGGCTTCAGGAAGAATAAGCTTTCCATCAACACGTTGAGTTGCAACGAAACCAACTTGACCTGTTACGGCATAAAGTTCATTTAACCTTTTAAATACACGACCTTGACGGTCTGCAACCCAGTAGTAGCTTAAATCACCAAATACTATGGTCTTAGCTGCAGAAGCAATAGCCGGAACATAGGCTGATGTGTATATAGGTCTGTTTAGTATTGTATCAGGAGTACCCGCCTGTAGAGATGGCTGCCATAAATATTGACCTTGGCCATCTTTTAGTTTGCGTATTGCCTTAACGGTAGCATCATTCATGACGAATACCGACTTATTTCTGTATGGTGCTTTTAATGAATAGAATAAATCTAAAATCTCATCAAATGTAATGGCAGTAGCTCCTGCGGTAGTTACACCAAGTTGAGCACCGCCAGTTGCTGCAAGTATACCTGTTGGTTTTCCTGAAGCATCTCCGGTGAAGAAGGCTTCTTCTTCTTTATTACCTATACGTCTTGCAAATTCTTTAGAAATATAGGCTTCAAGATTAAACACACTGTCATTGAGAAGTTCTTCTGAAACCTTTATCAATGTGCCAAGTTTATATGCACCGATTGATACTTGACCGAAGCTGTCATCACTATCAGGGATTGCACCCTCTTCATCTACCCATGATGCGGTGCCTTTAGAAGCTACCACGGGAATTTTTCTGTCCCCGGTGGAAGTAGTAATGACATTGGCTAATTTACGGAAGATATTTTCTTCCTCAAGTGCCTCTATAAGAGTTCTTTCAAACTCATCGGGTACTAAGTATCCACCCTCGGTGTCAGTACCAACTTGAAGAGCGTTTCTTATGGTGACATCAAGTCCTTCACCGGCACGAGTACGCATAGCATTCCAGAATGCCTTTTTGTATTCATCAGATGCCCTGCCGGTCTTTTCTTCCATATTGGGAAGTTTAGGTTTACCAGTTAACGGATTGGCAGTAGGAGCATTTAGCTCAGCATCAAGTATGGCTTGTTTTTCTAAACGGTCTATTTCCTTACCAAGAGCAATGACATCCGCCTCCATTTTGTTGTATGTTGCTTCATCTTCAGCGGAGATAAGTTCGTCTGTTCCACGTTTTGTATCTAAGAATGCCTTAGCAGCATCCCATGCTTTTGCACGTTTTTCGCGCAGTTCTAAAATCTTGTTCATAATTTTTTCCTCCTAATTAATGAATGATGTTGTTTAGCCGTTTTTCAAGATCAGCAGCAGAAATGCCTGTCGGTTTAACAGGCTTATTAATCTTTGGACAAATTTTGTTAAACAGCGAATTTGTAACAGCTCTGCGGCTGAAAGCATAAGTAAAGTCATCATTTTGCACTCGCTTTTTCTCATCTGTTAAAATGTCATCTGCGAAACCAAGCTCAATAGCTTTGTTAGCATTAAGCCATGTTTCAGCGTCCATAAGTCGAGAGAGCTTTGCTCGAGATTGCCCGGTTTTAATTTCATAGGCATTGATAATACTTTCTTTTACTTCCGATAGCATAGAGACTGCTTTTTGCATTTCCTCAGTATCTCCAATTGCTATTGTCAGAGGATTGTGCATCATCATAAGGGCAGTGGGAGCCATCAGCACAGTTGTTCCTGCCATAGCAATTACTGAAGCAGCAGAAGCTGCAATGCCGTCAATTTTTATTGTCACATTTCCTTTATAGTCCATGAGCATTGAATAAATTTGACTTGCTGCAATACAATCACCTCCGGGTGAATTAAGCCAAATAACAATGTCACCCTCACCGGCATTTAAGTCTGCTTTAAATGCATGTGGGGTGACATCATCATCAAACCATGATTCCTCGGCGATTATACCGTCGAGGTAAAGTGTCCGTGTTCCAGAGTCTTCATCCTTAACCCAGTTCCAAAATTTCTTCATTTGGTTTCCTCTCTTTCTGTAGTTTTTGCGAACGCACCTGCGTCCTGTAATTTAGTCATAGCACCGTTAATAAGATATAGGTCTCCGCCAAGTTCAGCAGAGATACGGTCTAAATTCTCAAGCTCACGAATATCATTGGCACTCATCCAGCCATTTTGCCTTGCAGTGGCATAACCATTCATACGGCTTACATAATCTCCTCGGAGAAGTCCATCTACATTAAATTTAATGAATACTTCAGGTTTTTCGCTTTCCATTAAAAGTGAACGACACATAGTCTGTTCCCATCGAATTATCCACGGGTCAAGTGTGTATTTTACAAACTCCAATGACTGCTGCTCAATGTTTGAGAAAGAAGATTTTTCAAGGTCTGCAAGCATATGGGGTGGCACTCTGAAAATACGTGCAATTTCATTAATTTGAAACTTCCTTGTTTCTAAAAACTGTGCCTGTTCAGGAGAAATACCGATAGGTTGATATTTCATACCTTCTTCAAGAACAGCTACTCGGTGAGAATTTGCAGAGCCTTGATATGCCATGTTCCAGCTTTCTTTCACCTTCCGCGGGTCTTTTATTGTGCCGGGATGTTCCAATACACCACCCGGAGTAGCACCATTTGCGAAGAATTTAGCTCCATATTCTTCAGTAGCCATAGATAAACCCACAGCATTTTTAGCCATTGCAATAGGAGAATAGCCCACCAATCCGTCAAAACCTAGGCCCGGGATATGCAAAACATCCGAAGGGTCAAGATAAACTAAGCTATCTCTGCCAAGGGTAGGCACATCTTCAATGTTTCTTTGGTACAAATAAAAGAGCCGACCATTTTTATCACGGTCGACTGTCATTTTGTTTGGCATTAAAGGGTAGAGAGCGATTACTTCACCACGAGCATTCCTTATAATCTGAGCATAGGCATTTCCCCATAATAAGAGATGACTCATAAGCGTTTCTCTAAATGAAAATGAAGTCATCTCCGGGTTTGGCTCGTCATGGAGCAGTTTATATAAGGGGTGTTTTAAATATTTTTCTTTTCCTCCTGAACCATTGTATTTATACACATGCAAGGGGAGACAGGCCACTGTTTCAGCAAGTATCCTTACACAGGAGTAAACTGCTGTCATTTGCATGGCTGTATGTTCATTGACTTGTTTTCCGGCTGTTGTGCCTCCGAAGAAAAAACTGTATCTGCTGCCTCCAAGGGCATCTTTTGGTTTATCACGTGCTTTAAATATTCCTTTTAGTATTCCCATAGACACCACTCTCCTTAAAAATGGGTATGAAAAAAGCACCTTCGAAATTTTGAAATGAGGGTGCTAATTATAATTTATTATTCTGAACATATCATATATGTTTTTTACTGTACTATCGATTTCGTGATAGCATTGAGAACTCTGTAGACATCTCGGTTAGTATCGCTTCCATTTGATTAAGCAAATAATTGTTCATTTCACCTAATGTTTTCATTTTTAGAATATCTTCCACTTGAATTCTGGGTTCATTTTCATCCCATTCTGCCTCTATTATTTGATATTGAAATTTTAATATATCTTTCCTACTGTAAAGACCCTCCGTTAACCCCATTAACATTATTTCCTGCATCATTTCCACTTCCTGTTGACAAAACCAATATTCTTCTAAGTTCAACGCCTCTTGTATTGCTTGTGCTGTAGCTACCATATTCCAATCCATAGTCCATTGTCGATTTAGTTTTTCTTCCATTTTGATTACAGCTTGGTTAATAGGTCTGTTGTTTATTTCCTTGAATGTTTCCCGTATCTCTTGTTGATAATCACTCATTTCTAATACCCTTCCAACATTTAATTAAATCTGTTAAAGAATTCTTTTAAATAATTAAGTTTTGTTTGGTAATCTTTTGCTTTAGATCGGGCTATCTTTGAATCGTAGCCTTTCTTTTCAAAATGTATAACTAATGCAGAATAATAGCGGTTCATTCCTTCTTCTTCATCTGATATTATTTCTACAATATTCAACCCTAAGGAAGGGTTGTTACCAATAAAAATCGCATCTGAAAAATAAGAACTATCATATATAATGTTCGGATACTCCTTCTCAAACCATATTCTAAATAATTTCTGCAATTCTTTCTTTTCTGTACTTATTCTTTTTGTAAAGTCAATCTTTTCTAACAGATTATACATATTTTCCCCACCTTTAATTAAATATCCAATATTTATCAAATTATATCATAATTATTTGTATTTTTAAAGAATTAATATTCCCCTCTCATCATAAACACTTCCACCACTGTTGCTTCCACAGCGTATTGCTCTATCAAGTGCCATAATTGTAGCCACAGCTCCATCTATCTTCTCAGTACTCTTTTCCTTATCCGGCTTTATATTTCCTGCAGGGTCAGTACGGATAAAGATATTATCCATCATCCACCTAAGCACAGGATGCCCGCCATGAGCTATTTTCTGCTCCAAGGTAAGCTTCATCAACTCTTTTGTAGGTGGACTCATATCTTTAAACCCCTGACCGAAGGGCACAACAGTAAAACCTAATCCTTCAAGGTTCTGTGTCATTTGCACAGCACCCCATCTATCAAAGGCAATTTCACGGATGTTATACTTAGTGCCAAGCTCCTCTATGAAAGTTTCAATAAAACCATAATGGACAACATTTCCTTCGGTAGTTTTAAGAAAACCTTGTTTTTTCCATATATCATAATTTACATGGTCACGTCTTACTCTTAAGTCAATGTTATCTTCCGGTATCCAAAAGAAGGGAAGAATACTGTATTTATCATCTTCATCAATTGGGGGAAAGACAAGGACAAAAGCGGTAATATCAGTAGATGATGACAGGTCAAGTCCTCCGTAACATATACGTCCTTCAAGAGCTTCATGGTCTACTGCAAATGCACAGGCATCCCATTTGTCCATAGGCATCCAGCGTATAGCCTGCTTGACCCACTGGTTAAGCCTGAGCTGCCGGAAACTATTTTCTTCGGCAGGGTTTTGCCTTGCTGATTCAAAAGCAGCTTTAACTTTATCCATAGTAACTGTAATACCTAATGACGGATTTGCTTTTTTCCATACTTTTGGATCAGTCCAGTCATCCTCTAAGGCAGCACCATAAATAACAGGGTAGAAGGTAGGGTCATGTTTTCTTCCATTTATAATATCTAATGCTTTTTGATGTACTTCCCAACAAATGCTGTTCTGATTATCTCCTGCAGTAGTTATAAGAAAGTACAGGGGTTGCGTCCTTGCATCTCCGCTGCCCTTAGTCATAACATCGTATAATTTCCGATTAGGCTGTGTATGAAGTTCATCAAATACAACACCATGGGTATTAAAACCATGCTTGTTGCTTACATCAGCTGACAGGACTTGATAAATGCTACCCGTAGGCTGATAAATAAGTCTCTTGGTTGAATCAAGAATTTTCACTCGTTTTGCTAATGCCGGACACATTCTAACCATATCTGCGGCAACATTAAAAACTATGGATGCTTGATTCCTATCGGCAGCACATCCATAAACCTCGGCTCTTTCCTCATTATCACCGCAGGTTAAGAGTAGGGCAACAGCAGCCGCAAGTTCACTTTTACCCATTTTTTTTGGTATTTCAACATAAGCAGTATTAAACTGTCTATATCCATTAGGTTTAAGAATACCAAATACATCCCTGACAATCTGCTCCTGCCAATCAATAAGCTCAAAGGGCTTACCTGCCCATGTGCCTTTGGTGTGGGAAAGTGCCTGTATAAATGCTACTGCAAAGTCGGCGGAGGATTTATCGTAGACTGAATCTGCTGCTTTAAATTTTGTCGGTGTATATTTTTTAAGCTTTCTAATATCCGCCACCCCCTTAAATATGTGAACATGAAAAGAAGCCTTCAGGTGAAAGCCTCTTTTCATGATTGTTTTCAGTTCTATTTTTCTTCTTCGATACCCTTGTAGTTGTAGTTACCTTTTTTTATTTCTTCATATTCGGCATCTGCTGCATCCTTGTAGTCGGCTCTTTGCATTTCTTTCTTCTTGCATTCCATGCAAATGCACTGGGTGTTGAACATAGACATTATTCTTCCTCCCTTTAGTTTTTCACCGCATCTGTCGCAGTTTTCCTGAATAAAAAACTTATCCATTTTTATCTCCCCCGGACCTATCATTGAAATACTCATATAATCTTTCGTCTACCTCTTGAGTAATTTCACGCATTGCTTTTCTTAAGACATCAGTATCAATCCCGTTATCCATATACCCCTGTCGTATGGAATCCAGATAACTTATTGATGGCAGTGCCGGACTATCGGTATATTCATCTGCCATGACATACACAAAAGCTTGAATTTTCTCACTTTTTGAATTAACAATCTCAACATTTCTTTTCACATATAGTTTTGGATATCCCTCATAAATGTCCAAGGACTCTTCACATCTGTTTGTAATTTTCCATAAAACAACGGGTACTGTTCTTCCTTCAAACTTCTCAATATCTGCAACGCCCCGTCCGCTTCCTCTGAAGGTAAGTCTATATCCTTCAATCGTTCCTGTTCCCAAAAGTTTAGCCTTTGGACATCTCATTTTCATCTGCTTAATATTCATATTGCTGCCATATGCCGCATATATTTTCATGGACATAACCCTCCTTTCAATCAAAGGCAACTGCCATAAGATACTCTTCAAATTTTATTACTGCTCTTAATGCCTCAATTTCCGTCTCAAGTTCTTCTGCCGCCTTTACAGCACCATGTTTTACATATTTCCTATGTACTCTTTCCATTCTTGCAAGTTCAAGTTCCATCTTGTGTATGTTTTGGTATGCCTGCATTTTGACTTCTTGATAGGTCGACATTAAATTTTACCCCCTTTAATTTGGCAGTTTTCTAAATGCACTGTTTCCTTCGAGGTTCTCAAGAAGAGCCTTCCTGACGCCTTTGTAGCCCTTACCTTTCATCCCGAGCCTTATAAGCCAAGTCCTTAATGCAAACTTTGGATTATCGTCTTGTGTAACCTTGTAAGAAGTACGCTTCTGTTCCTTAGCGAATTCATTGATGCGTGCTGCAAGTACTGCAAAGGATGATATCTTCTCGTAAGCCAAATTGTCTGAGGGGATGTTATAAGTATAAATGTTATTTTCAAAGTCAAATGTTATACCCTTACATCTTTCCGTTCCAATTTCCTCAACAGCAACCTTGAACTCGTCCAAAGTTGTAGTAGTTTTCAAGCTCAAATCTTCAGCAAATTTTCCATCCATTAATTTTTCTTCAATACCAATGGACTTCATAATTAAATGCTGCTTGCTTGAAAGCATATTCACAATATTCTTAAGTGTAGTACCTGAGTGTCCATCCATGGGAATGCTAAGTTCCAAGTTATCAATGCTTGATGTTTCCTCAACTTCTTCTTTTGCACCATAATTTGATGGCTCCTCAAAATCTCGGTAAGGACTCACTCTGCCGCCAAGAGCGGCTTCATATGGAATTATAAGCCCCTCGGGAACAGGTTCTGATTCTGGTATCGGACTGTCATATTCTTCTGTAACAGCCTTAAAATCGTATAGCCCTTGTAAGTCCTCAACCAGCTCGTAGTTGTCGTTTCCCCTAAGTACTCCGTTCTTGTCGATGTTGTAACCAGCGACCTCGTAAGCAAAAGTAGGTGCACCTAAATATTTTGAAGAAGCATTGAGTTCTTGGCTGATTGCATTTACTAATGATTTTCTTTTTTCGCCTGTAATATTGTAGTTAATTTGCATTTTTTACATCTCCTTTCTTTGTAGGTACATACATCACTCTAAATGAGAAAAATAGCAAGTTATATTTTAATGAAATATTCAAAGAGCGGTTTCCCGCCCTTTTTAAGGCAGCCGCCTTAGTTAAGCGGCTCTTGGAAATCTCCAAGCTGCTGAGCCTTCAAGGTGTTTGCAAAGGTGCTCTCTACAGTTTTTGTAGTCGTCACCAATAAGCCCTATTCTGTTAAGCCAGGTTCTCATTGCGAATTTTGGGTTGTCGGTTTGTGGTTTTTTTGTGCTTGCACTTTTTTGTGTAAGTGCCTGATGGTTCATTGCCAGTGCAAGTACTATGTATGCCCTTATTTCCCCTGCGTGAAGGGTTCCGTTAAAACCCCTTAACTCTACCGTTCCGACTCCGCTGAAAAAGCTGTGAAGGTTTAGAAAATGGTATCTGCTATTGTGGTAATGCTGCCTTCTAACTGGTCCGTATCCTTCGTACCAAATGTCCTCTGTCTGGTTAAATGTTTTTGGTTTCTTCTTGTTCATCCTTTCCACCAAATCTTTGTCCATCTTCTTGCAGTAGCTTTTTCTGGTTTCTTCAACCTGAAGGCTGTCGTAAAGCAGGTCGTTTCTTGAGTAGATTATGTTCACAAAGTTTCTTAATGAAGTTGGTGTGTGGTCTGCTCCGTCAAGGTGTATGTGAATGCCGGTTCTGTTTTGACTTTCTGAAAAAGCTCCTGCTTTTCTTAGCTTCCTAATTATCTCTTGCAGCGTCTCAATGTCTTCTTCGTAGGTTAGAATTGGGCTTACCAGTTCTACGCTGTAAGTTTTGTCTGCAGGAACCTTCACGCCGTTTACCTTTTTCTGTGTAACTATGCTTGAATCTGAAACTATCTTCCAAACCCTACCGTCTGTTGCTGTAACCTCGTGTGTGTCATAGCTTCCATAACATCTTTCAATTGTTCCTCTCAAGTGGTTTGCAACTGTTCTTGCCGCCTTTGTTCTTGTAATGCCTGTCATTTCTACTTCGATTCCAAATCTGCCTTTTAAAAATTCTGCACTTGCCATTTTCTTTTCCCCTTTCCTTTAGTGTGTTTCTTTTGTTATGTACATATATCACTCTAAAAGGGATAAATAGCAAGGTATATTTTTAAAAATACACTTATTTTTTATTGAAATTTCAATGGTTGGCGTATATTGTCGGCAGTGATTTACCTGTTATTTTCTCAAAAACCCAGAAGTAACAATGATACTTTCTTGCATGCTTTTGATTCTTCATCTGCCAGTTGGCAACAATTCTGTTTTTAGAAAGTAAGATAAATAAGTCCTTTGGATTAAACCCTATTTTTACAGCTTCATTCATAATGAAGCAGTGGCTCATATACTGCTTGCCGCTGCTTACTTTATCTTGACATTTGAATATGAGTATTCCACCCGGCTTTAAAACTCTGTGAAATTCATTAAGTGATTCCGTGTACATCATATGAAGTTCTTTTTCCGATGGATATACAGTAAACCTTTTGTTTATCACATTGCCTGTATCTGCCTTAAGAGATTTTCCCTTTGTTGCAAGAAAAGGAGGGTCAAACATTATGCAGTTAAATGATTCATCATCCACAGGAAGACTTCTACAATCACATTTAATTACATCATCAAACTGAGGCTCCAAGTCAAATTTATATGCAGGCTCTTCAATTCCCGTGTTTTTATAAAATAACCCTTTAGAATAGGTAGGGTCGCAATCTATCATTTGTTCCGGTGCATGAAGGTATAATATCCAGTTGATGATTTCTGTTTGGTTGAAGGAAATGCTTTTAACTAAGCCTGTTGAATTCATTGCCTTTCCTCCCTTATATCCGTCGAAGGTTTAGTCGAAAGCTTTATTAAAAGCCCACAGAAGCGAAACTGGCGCCTCATATTTTACGGTTTTTCAATATCACAGTGCTTTATTTTCTTACCATCTCGTATTAGAAAAACTTCTTCATTTGTTCCAATCTGATCGATATATCTGTTAACTATAACGTCGCAGTATTTTTCATCCAGTTCAATCATGTAGCAGATCCTGTCTGTCTGCTCACAAGCAATTAGTGTGCTTCCCGAACCACCGAAAGGATCGAGAACGATACAGTTAGATAAACTTGAATTTAAAATAGGGTAAGCCACCAAGGCTACAGGCTTCATGGTTGGATGGTCTGCATTCTTTTTCGGCTTTTCAAATTCCCAAATTGTAGTCTGTTTTCTGTCTGCATACCAGTTATGCTTGCCAGACTTTTTCCAACCGAAAAGCACTGGTTCATGCTGCCACTGATAAGGTGAACGCCCAAGAACAAGGGACTGCTTCTTCCAGATACAAGTACCGGAAAGATAAAAACCTGCTTCGGAGAATGATTTTCTGAAATTCAGACCTTCTGTATCTGCATGGAACACATAAATAGAAGCATCCTTAGCCATTGCTGCTTCAGTATTTTTAAATGCCGCAAGCAGAAAGCTATAGAATGCTTCGTTATTCATATTATCATTTTTTATTTTTCCAGCAGTACCCTCATAATTTACATTGTACGGAGGATCCGTCACAACAAGATTTGCAAGTTTACCATCCATAAGGGCAGTAAATGTATCAGCTTTTGTGGAATCACCGCAGGTAAGCCTGTGGGGACCAAGCAACCATACATCACCTTGTTTTGAAAGAGCAGGCTTTTTAAGTTCAGCATCTACATCAAAGTCGTCTTCCTTAATGTCTTCCTTGAGAGAATCTTTAAACAGTGCATCTAATTCAATAGAGTCAAAACCTGTAAGAGATACATCAAAGTCAGAGCCTTGTAAGTCTGTAATTAAAAGCATAAGTTTATCTTTATCCCATTCACCGCTAACCTTATTAAGAGCAATATTTAATGCTTTCTCATCAGTTAAATCCATATCCACAACCACACAGTCAATTTCTTTTTGTCCAAGTTCAACTAAAACTTTAAATCTCTGATGACCGCCTATAATATTTCCTGTCCTTCTATTCCACAAAACCGGCTCAACATAACCAAAAGTTTCAATTGATTTCTTCAATTTTTCATATTCAATATCTCCGGGCTTTAAATCTTTTCGTGGATTGTAAGTTGCTGCTTTAAGTTTATCTATAGGAATTCTTTCTAATTTCATTGTATCCATTTTACACCTCTAATTTATTGGCAGTCTTGCCTGTGAAGCTTTCCCAGCGTTTAACAATTAAATCGCAGTAAACGGGGGAGAGTTCCATTGCATAGCAAATTCTTTTTAACTGTTCTGCTGCCATAAGTGTTGTACCTGAACCGGCAAAGGGTTCATATACAATATCTTTTGTATCTGTTGTTAGCTTAATAAAGAAAGCGGGAAGCTTTACAGGAAATACTGCTGAGTGTTTTAATGATTCCTGATTACCTGTAATCTGCAAAACATTACCAGCCCTTGCAATTCCTTTTTTAAACTTACCGCTTACACTGATATTTCCGGACCTGCCTTTTGATTTATTAGTTTTACTTGAAACTCGAATTTGAGCAGATACTTTTCCTACATTTTTAGGTTTAAACTTAATTTTCTCAGAGCGGGCGAAGTGAAATATATCTTCATACATATCTATTAAATCGAGTTCTATAGTTTTAAGTTTATCTTCATCAGCTTCAATAAACTGTACCATCCAGTCAATTTCTTCATTTTTAGTAAAGAAATGTACAGGCTCAAAATCATTTCTTAAACGATTAGGCCAGCCTCCGGGAAGTCCAATCTTAGTCCAGATAAGCTGGTCTACATATCTCCAGCCTGATTCAACCATAGCAATTATAGTTTTAAAAACATATAAGGAGCGCTGGCCATTTTCAACATGCTCTTTAATATTTACAAATAAGGAACCACTATCATCAAGTATCCTATAAATGTTTTGTGCTACTTTTAGAAACCACAAAGGGTAATCATCGGGAGGAATGCCGCCATAGTCATTTTTTCTTTGCATAGCATAGGGCGGGGAAGTTATAACACAGTTAGCTTTTTCTCCACCCATCAATCTATCCACAGCCGCTGAGTCAGTACAATCACCACAAAGTAAGCGGTGTTCTCCCAATAGCCAAATATCTCCCGGTTTAGTTATTGGTTCAGTTGGTGCTTCTTCATAAAAATCATCTTCTACAACTTCTTCTTTTAACCCTAACAGCTCGCTGATTTCCTGATCATCAAAACCGGTAAGAGATACATCAAAGGTAGTTGCATCAAATTCAGCCATGAGATTAGAGAGCTTATCTTCATCCCAATCACCTTGAATTTTATTTAGAGCAATACTTAAAGCTCTTTCTCTAATTTCATCTAAGTCAACAACCACACAATCAACTTCAGTAAGCCCAAGATCTATTAAAACTTTTAATCTTTGGTGACCACCTACTACATTGCCGGTTCTTTTATTCCAGATAACAGGTTCTACATAACCAAATTCTGTTATAGAACGTTTTAATTTCTCATATTCTTTATCTCCGGGCTTTAAATCTATCCTTGGGTTATATTCAGCGGGGATGAGTTTATCAATTTTAATCTTTTCTAACTTCATATTTCTCTGCCGCCTTCTTCAAGTCACTATATTTATTAATATCCTCCCAAGGGAATATGAAGCTATTGAAGTGACCATAAGTAGCTGTATCAGAATAACTTACATTTCTAAGACGAAGTTTTTCTATAATAGCTGCTGGTCTTAAGTTAAATACTTCTTGAACAATATTGATAAGTTGCTCATCGTTTAGTTTGCCGGTACCAAAAGAAGTAACATCAACTGCCACAGGATTTGCCTTTCCTATGGCATAAGAAAGAGCGACCTCACATCTGTCTGCAAGACCGCTCCATACGATATTCTTTGCAATGTAGCGCGCCATATAAGCACCGCTTCTATCAACCTTGGTTGGATCTTTGCCGCAAAGAGCACCACCACCGTGGGAAGCAAGACCACCATAGGTATCAACCATTATTTTTCTGCCTGTTAACCCTGTGTCGGCAGCAGGACCACCTTCCACAAATCTGCCGGATGGATTGATTAATATTTCAGTATCATCGTCAAAAGGAAAATCTTCAAAGCATTGCCAAAGTACATTATTTAGGATATCTGATTTCAATTCTTCCTGAGTTTTATTCTCGTCATGTTGTATTGAGACAACAATGGTTTTAATGCGCTTGGGCTTTCCATTTTCATATTCTACAGAAACTTGTGCTTTACCATCAGGTAGGATACCTTTGATGAGTTTTCCTTTACGGCAGTCATCAATTCGTTTTACGATACGATGGGAAAGCACAAGGGGAAGGGGAAGATTCTCCCGGGTTTCATTAGTTGCATACCCATAAACTGTTCCTTGATCACCGGCACCAATAGAACTGTAAGGGTCGAGGATACCGTTTCTTACTTCGAGTGCTGTATTTACACCTGCTGCAATATCAGAACTTTGATTATGTACATATACATAAATCAAAAACTTCAAAGGATTATATCCTACTTTTTTTAATACATTTCTTACAATTTCTCTAATGTTAACTTTCTCGCTGCAGGTGATTTCGCCCGCCACGATGATTTTACCCTTTGTAGCCATAACTTCACAAGCTACACGGGAAGCCCTATCTTTTCGAAGACAAGCATCTAAAACGCTGTCAGCAATGAGGTCACAGAGTTTATCGGGGTGTCCCATGCAGACACTTTCTGCTGTTTTATAAGTAATCATATTTTCTCCTATCTATATTTTATTTTCCTCGTCTTGCTGAAAGAAGACGCTCCATTACATCGTCCTGTGGGTTTACACCGCTGTATTCACCGGTGCAGTTTTCTTTAACAATCTGGAAAATCTCCATCCACAGACGATTTGTCTGACTCATGTAGTTT